>Ga0326727_10008108_pt1 | contig 26986 bp, 19 predicted proteins | sample MB2enrmetagenome_FD_207643 | JGI IMG/M metagenome (GOLD analysis project Ga0326727, IMG submission 207643) | Lab enriched peat soil microbial communities from McLean, Ithaca, NY, United States - MB29MY | ecosystem: Environmental > Terrestrial > Soil > Wetlands > Peat | place: USA: New York...
CGCTCTGATTGAGCATTTGAATAATTTGCCCCCTAAAGATGGCTGGTTTACCGAATTCTATGGTGGCGATCCAGAGAAGGAAAAAGAGCCGAAAAGACCTTGGCAGATTCACAACACGCGCAAGCTTGATGCCGTTCGGGAAGAGATCGAGATACTCTCTCTGGATCCGGTGGAAAAGTGCGTGGCGCTCACTAGCCTGATTATGGCGCTTGATCAAGTGGATAGCACGCTCGGTCATTTTGTCTCCTACCTGAGAGAATGGTCTCCACGCTCGTATAAGAAGTTACAGTTACATATGCCGTCCATAGTCGGAAACGGCCGCAGCAGCGCTCATCGCGTTCACAGGGCAGATATTTTTGACTTGGCGGACAGAGTGGAAGCAGATGTAGCCTACTTTGACCCGCCCTATGGCTCAAACAATGAGAAGATGCCGCCATCGCGTATCAGATACGCATCCTACTATCACGTCTGGACAACTATTTGCTTGAACGATCAACCATCTCTTTTTGGAAGGGTGAACCGGCGAACTGACACGTCAGATACGGTTGTAAATTCTCCATTTGAAGATTTCAGAAAAAGAAAGGACGGTAAATTTGTCGCGGTAGAAGCAATTCAGAGACTGCTCGCTACGACCAGATCCAAGTACATTATTTTGTCGTATAGCTCAGGAGGGCGAGCCACTTCTGCACAACTGAACGAAGCAATTGAAGCCAGCGGTCGGTTGCTTGAGGTTGTGGAGGTCGATTACAAACGCAATGTTATGGCTGATATGAAGTGGACGAATGAATGGCTGAGGGATGCAGAGGCGCCAAATCGTGAGTTTTTGTTTCTGATCGCCCGCCATTGAAGTGTCTGCAAATGAAAATTGAGGTTATTTTTCTATGCCGCTGCGACACAAAATTCAATCTGAAAATTGGAAGCTTGGATGCTGAGAGTTGGTCTTACCGGCGGGTTGGGGAGCGGCAAGAGCACCGTTGCGGCCGCTCTGCGCGCGCTGGGAGCGGAGGTGATCGAGGCCGATGCGCTGGGCCGGGAGCTGATGGAGCCGGGGCAGGCGGTTTACGCGGAGATCGTGCGTGTCTTTGGCCCCGAAGTCGTCAGCCCCGACGGGCGGCTGGACCGCGCGCGGCTGGCCGAGATGGCCTTCAAGCGTGGGCGGGTCAATGAGCTGAATGCGATTGTGCATCCGGCGGTGATTTCCGCCCAGCGGCGGTGGATGGAGCAGGTTTTTGCCCGCGACCCGGCCGCCGTGGCTGTGGTCGAGTCGGCGCTGATTTTTGAGGTAGAACGCGATGCCCGCGCCCGCGGCGAAAGCGAGACGGTGCTGGCCGACTGGCGGCGGCGATTGGATCGCATCATCGTGGTCACCGCGCCCGACGAGCTGAAGATCACTCGCTATGCCGCCCGCGTTTACCCGGCGGGGGCGGGCCACGCAGCCGGGGTCCCCAGCGACAGGTCTTCGTTGCTGGGGTGGGAAGCCGCCGAGGCAGATGCGCGGCTTCGGTTGGCGCGCCAGATTCCCGACGCAGTTAAAGCCGCCCGCGCTGACTATGTCATTGATAATACAGGGAATAAGGAAGCGCTCCTCGCCCAGGTGAAAGAATTGTGGCAACGCCTCCGGACGGATAGCAACAAGTTTGCCGCAAATGAGTCTTTAGAATAGTGAACAGAGAGTAAAAAGCTGTAGATATGTGAAGCTATCCCACCTTAGCCACAAAAACAAAAACGTGGCGAAGGTGGGGCACCCAGGTTGTTGGGAGAGCCAGAATTTAGCTGCTTTCCGATCGCTGCTCTCTGATCTCTGATCCCTGTTCTCTGTCGAGGTTCAACATCTTATGAAATTGCGCCCGGTACTTCTGGTTGTTCTGCTGGTGGGTGGATTCTGGTTTCTCACCACGCATCTTCCCCCTGATTTTGGCCGTCAGTCACTGGGCCATCTTTCTCTGTTCCACCCCAGCGGCTCCAGCTCCGGGCTCCAGCTTACCGAGGCGGAGGCCGCACCGGCCTACGATGCCGAGGAGCAGAACAACATCGCCGTCTACAAGCGGGTGCTGCCCTCGGTGGTCAACATCACCTCCACGACGCTGGTCTTCAACTTCTTTTATGGAACGGTGCCGCAACAGGGCCAGGGCTCGGGCTTCATCCTGGACAAGGCCGGTCACGTGCTGACCAACTACCACGTGATTGCGGGCGCCAATCGCGGCATCGAGGTGATGCTCAGCAACAAGCGCCGCTACGCCGCCAAGGTGGTGGGCACCGACCGCACACACGACCTGGCCCTGTTGCAGATCACCGCGCCCGACCTGCAGCCGGTCACGCTGGCCGATTCCGGCGAGCTTTCCGTGGGCCAGAAGGTCTACGCCATCGGCAATCCCTTCGGCCTCAGCGGCACCATGACGCGGGGCATCATCAGCTCCATCCGCTCGATCCGCAACGCCGATGGCGCGCCCATCGAGGACGCCATTCAAACCGATGCGGCCATCAACCCCGGCAACTCCGGCGGCCCGCTTCTCAACTCGCGCGGCGAGGTCATCGGCATCAACACCATGATCGCCAGTAACGGCGCCGAACAGAGTTCGGGCATCGGCTTTGCCATCCCCATCAACACGGCCAAGGCGGTGCTCGCCGACCTGACCCGCTACGGGCGCGTCAAGCGCCCCTCGCTGGGCATCGTCTCCTTTGAGATTGGCCCCGATTTGGCCGAGCAGATTGGCCTCCCCGTTGACTCCGGAATTCTGATTCAGGAGGTTGTTCCCGGCGGCGCGGCGGCGAAGGCCGGCCTGCGCGGCGGCACGGAGCAGGTCATCTACGGCAATACCACCATCGTGCTGGGCGGCGACCTCATCGTGGCCATTGACGGACAGCGGGTCACCAATCCCCAGGAGATCAACGCCGTCATGGAAAAACATCAGGCCGGCGACACCGTCAGCGTCACCTTCTATCGCGGACGGAAACAGATTACGCTCAAGCTGATCGCGGGAGAAGCGCGGGAGTCGAACAACTAAAATACGCGCCCATGCGGCGAATCATTCTTTCACCGAAGGCCATCTACAGATGAGATGCCTGCACGGCGGGCATCAAGGATGGCCTTCATGAACTGGGTGCGATTCGTTGCGGTCATTGTTGGCGCGGGTATTATCTCCTCGCTCACCGACTGGTTCTTCGCCGGCGATTGGATTCACCGGCGCTTCACTTATCCGGAAATCTGGCGTAAGGGCGCCGAAGGCAAAGCGATTGCCCTGACCAGTCCACTGCCATTTCTTACCTGCGGCGTCTTTGCCCTGGTAGCCGCATGGCTGGGTCTTCATTCCGTATCGGGTTCGGTCAAGCTGGCTGTTGCGATGTGGATGATCGGCCCGCTGCCGTTGATCCTCACCAATGCCGCATTCATCAAGATGCACCGGGTCTTTGTCGTCTCTTACGCGACCGGGTGGCTCATCAAGCTGTTGATTATTGCGCTAGCGGTGGGCTGGTTCATTCGCTGACCCCGGCAGTTCGATTCCAGCCGCGGACGGGGAAGCAATGTGCGATGGAGGAAATGTAATGGTCGGGACGGGCAGATTTGAACTGCCGACCCCTCGCACCCCAAGCGAGTGCTCTACCAGGCTGAGCCACGTCCCGACACAATCAAGCCGGCTCGCGTGGAGCCGGCTATGGGGTCGTCTTTAGTTTACACGAACCAAGCCCTTGGCGCTCGCCTCGGACATGGGTCAGTTTGAATTCTGGTACAAGTAGAGCGCAATAAAGAAAATGCCGCCGAGATAAAACATGGCAATACTCCACCAAAACCTCTTGGGTTCTTCTGCACGGGACACCATACGACCGTAGCGCTCTAGGGATTCTCCGCTAAGCGTGAAAATCACTGCGATGACCAACACGATGATTCCGATGAGCAGGAATCGATGTTGTCGGTCAATCAAATATGAAAAGTGATCCATTAGAATCCCAGTTTGTACTTGAGCGTTTAGGCATGATTCAAGTTTGAACGCTCCGTGTGCCGATCGCAACACCTGCGGAAATTCAAACTGACCCACTACCCTCGTCTCAGATTACTGCGACGGAGGGACGAACTCCTGGGGCAAACCTTGCCCCTCGCCGAAGAAGAACTGCTCCATCTGCTCGACCAGGAACTGCTGGGCCTGCGGGGTCCAGGGTTGCAGGCGATATTCGTTCAGCAGCATCTTCTGCCGGTCTACCCACTCGCCCCACGCCGCCTGGGAGACATTCTTGTAAATCTTCTGGCCGAACTCGGAGTCGAAGGGTGGCTCTTCCAAGCCCTCCATCTCCTTCTTGTTGCGAACGCAAAACACCATATGTGCCATTCGTCATGCTCCTTACTCCATTGTATTGGATGGGCGCGTCCGTCTGGCGGCTGGCCTTTGCGCCCGGCTCGGATTATCCTGTGCGGGTATGTGCTGCCGCTTCATGCGCAACTCCTCACTCGAGTCTCTCGCCGGCTGGTTCGAGGTGGAACTGGCAGGGATTCCCTTCTTTGCGTCCAGCTACAACATCGCCCCGCAGAGCGTTCAACCCGTGGTGCGGCTCAATCCCGGCAACGGCAGCCGGGAGTTTGCCTTGCAACGCTGGGGGCTGGTGCCCTTCTGGGCCAAGGATGCCAGGCTGGGCTTCTCCACCTTCAATGCCCGCGCCGAGGAAGCCGCCCGCAAGCCCACCTTCCGCGAGGCCTTGAAGAAGCGCCGCTGCCTGGTGCCCGCCAACGGCTTTTACGAGTGGCAAAAGATTGACGCCAAGACGAAGCAGCCCTACGCCATTGCTCTCAAGTCCGGCGAGCCCTGCGCCTTTGCCGGACTCTGGGAGAGCTGGCAACCAGCGCAAGGCCCACCGCTGGTAACCTTTACCATCCTCACCACCGGACCCAATGAAATCATGAAGCCGATCCACAACCGCATGCCGGTGATCCTGGAGCCCGGCGACTATGCGCGCTGGCTTGCGCCCGGCGACCCGGCAAGGCCGCCCGTGGAGCTGCTTCGTCCCATTGCGGCAGATAAGATGCGCGCATGGCCGGTCAGCAGCCGCGTGGGAAACGTGCGTAACAACGATCCTGAGCTGCTGGACAGAATCCAACTATCCTCGTAATGGGCCTCTCGAGCCTCTTCTGAGGGGTAGCGGCGATTCCGCTTGACAACCGTCTGTGCGGGCGTTTTAGCTAATCACGTCTCAAATCCACGCCCTCTGCATAAGAGTCTTCCGGATTTCCCTGGGTTTGCTTGATCCGGATGGGGCAAAAAGCACCGATTCTCACAAACTGGGTTCAATCCCAAAGGAGTTACCATGCCCGATAACACTCCGCAAACCGGCATTTCCGACGAAGTCGCTGGTGGTCTCGCCTACTTCACGTTTATCCCGGCGATCATCTTTCTGGTTGTTGCGCCCTACAACCAGAAGGCATCAATACGTTTCCACTGCTGGCAGTCGATTCTGCTATTTGTTGCGGCAGTCGTCATCAACATTGCGATTGGAATTGTTCTGGCGATTGCATTTTTCATCCTTCCGTATTTCTTTATCGCTCCCCTCTGGTGGCTGATAAGGTTATGCTGGTTTGCCATCTGGCTTCTGCCTACGATCAACGCCTTCCAAGGCAAGCGCTTCAAGCTGCCGGTGATTGGCGACCTCGCCGAGAAGCAGGCGGGCGTTTAAGGCGTCGGAACTTGAGTACAAGTGGCGCCGGAGATCGTGATGTCTCAGCGCCGCTTGCCCTTCTTGCCCAATTTTCTCCTGGTTTTGGAGGCCGGCGTGGTTGCGTCCTTGCGCCTGCGCTTCTTCGATTTGGGCGGAGCGACTTTCTTGCCGGTAAGCGGCAATCCCTCTTCCACGATCGAGAACTGCAGTTTGCGTTCCTGCGCCAGGATGCGGTCCAGAATCACCTGCACGCGGTCGCCGGCCCGGAAGCGGCGGCCGGTGCGCTCGCCGATGATCTCGTGGGTGTTTTCGCGCCAGGTATAGCGGTCGCCGGCGAGCGAATCGATGGGCACCAGCCCCTCGACAAAGAGGTCGGTCAGCTCCACAAAGAGGCCGTACTTGGCCGGGTTCAGCACCAGCGCAGCAAACTCCTCGCCGACGCGGTCCTGCATGAAGCGCACCTTCTTCCACTCCACCAGTTCGCGCTCGGCCTCGGCGGCGCGGCGCTCGGTCTGGCTGCACTCTTCGGCAATCTGCGCTAGCTCGGCTTCGGGGATGGGGGGCTCGATGGGGAATCCCGATCCCACCTTAGGCGCGGTGGTGCTGCGCCGAAGGTGGGGCACCCGGTGTGTTGGTTGTCCCTCGTTGAGGTGCGTCCAGGGCGAGCTGTGGCGGCCTTCGGCCACTGCGCCCTCGCCGCGCACGCCCTCGCTGAGCAGCGCCTTCACGATGCGATGCACAATCAGATCCGGATAGCGGCGGATTGGCGAGGTAAAGTGGGTGTACGTCGGCGCGGCCAGGGCAAAGTGGCCTTCGTTGATCTCCGAGTAGCGCGCCTGCTTGAGCGAGCGCAGCATCAGGTAGCTCAGGATCCTCTCCTCAGGCTTGCCCTCGATGCGGACGGCCAGCTTTTGATACATGCGCGGCGTCACCGGAATGTCCTCCGCGACCTCGTGGGTGCGAACGCTGCGCCCAGTGCGGCGAGCATCGCGCCGGTCACTCTTCATTTGCATACGCTTGACCGGCAGCGCGCCCAGGCCAAGCGTGTAGCCGAAGCTGGCGGCCAGCTCCTCGAACTGCACCACGCGGCGCGGTTCGGGCTTCTCATGAATGCGATAGAGCGAAGGCACGCCCAGGTCTTCCAGCCAGGTGGCGACGCACTCGTTGGCCGCCAGCATAAACTCCTCGATGAGCCGGTTGGCCCAGGTGCGCTCCGACTTGGTGACACCGCGCATCTGGCCTTGCTCGTCAAACTCGATCACCGGCTCGGGTAGATCAAAGTCGATGCTGCCGCGCTGCTCGCGGCGTTTGTTCATCAGCACGGCGAGCTTGTGCATCCGCTCAAAATCAGAGACGAGAGCGGCGTAGCGCGTCCGAGTCTCCACATCGCCTTCGAGAATCCCGTGGACCTCGGTATAGGTCATCCGCGCCGCCGAACGGATCACTCCCTCGACAATCTCGTAGCTCTCGATGCGCCCGGTGGAATCGAGCTGCAGGATGCAACTCAGCACCAGCCGGTCTTCGCCGGGACGCAGGCTGCATATATTTGTGGAAAGCTCCTGCGGCAGCATGGGAATGGCGCGGTCGGGAAAGTAGACGCTGGTTCCGCGGAGGCGCGCTTCAAGGTCGAGGTCGGTTCCAGCCCGCACGTACTCGGCCACATCGGCGATGTGGACTTGCAGCTTGTATCCGCCGCCGGGGCGGCCGGTAACCAGCACCGCGTCGTCAAAGTCTCTGGCCGTCTCGCCGTCGATGGTGACGATAGGGAGCGCGCGGAAATCTTGACGAGTTGAAACCTCGGAGGGGTCGAGATGGGCCACGGCGCGCGCTTCGGCCAGCACATTCTCCGGAAAGACATGGGGCAACTGATGCTTGCGGATCATCATCTCCACGTCCACGCCAAAATCATCGGGATCGCCGAGCACTTCGACGACGCGACCGACGGGCGGCCGCGTCGGCGTGGGCCAACTGGTGATCTCCACATCGACGACCAAGCCTTCGAGGCTTTGACGAGCAGGGGATGCAGCTTCATTGCCGAGTACGCGGTGCGGCGTGGCTTCACTGGCCTCGGGAAGCTCCGAGCCTTCGGGAATCAAAATGGACTGTGTCATGCGCTCGTCGAAGGGGACGACCGTGTGTCCTTGAGCTTTGTCGGAGCGCGCATAGTGAAAGACGCCGACGACGGTGGGGTTGCGCCGTTCCAATACTCGGACGATGCGGCCCATGCGGCGGCCATCGGCCTTGGGCGGCTCCACTTCGACCAGCACCTGGTCGCCCTGCATGGCGCTGTTGATCTCGTTGGGTGGAATGAAGATGTCTTCCGTTCCAGTTGCCTGGCGCGGATTGGGCCTGACAAAGCCGTAGCCGTCGCGATGCAGGTCCAGCCGCCCGGCGCAGAGATTGTCGCGCGTGCCCGGAGGCCGGGGAATGCTCCAGTGCTCGCGGTCCAGCTTGGCCAACGAGCCGCGCGCCGTTAGCCGCGCCAGTTGTTCCAGCAGCAGTCGCCGCTCCCGCCCGCCGCCGAGGCTCAACTCGCGCACCAGTTGCTTGTATCCGGCCTTGCCGCCGGCGGAGCGGGCAATCCGCGCCAGTAGTTCCCGATCGGTCATAGCTCAAGAGTACAGCGCGTTGTCTTAAAATATTCTCAACGCAATACCCATGGCTGGCCGCGAAGAGATAACATCCTAGATGTGGCCGCGCGTGGGTTGCCCTAGGCGATATGTCCGGCAGTCCACTGATTCACTCAGTTTTTTGGGGGCCTGCGGCAATGGCCCTTGCTTGAGAAAGCCCGTCCCATCAGGACAGAAAAGGATTTATTGTGAGCTCTATGTGGAAACCCAGCCAATCCGGACCCGCTACCCCCAGCTTTAACCCTGAACCCTCCCGCCCCGCGCAGCCCGCTTCATCTGCTGAATACCCCGGCCGGGCTCCGGTTACGGCCGGCGACCAGGCCTCCATCGGCAAAGGCCTGTTCATCAAGGGAGAGATCACCGGCACCGAGTCGCTGTTTATCGACGGTAAAGTCGAGGGAACCATCGCCCTTCCCGGCAACCGCGTCACCGTCGGCCGCAACGGCCAGGTGGCAGCCAGCATCACCGCGCGCGAAATCGTCATTCTGGGCAAGGTGCGCGGCAATATCGCCGCCTCCGACCGGCTGGACATTCGCGCCGAGGGAGCCCTGACCGGCGACGTAATCGCGGCGCGGATCAGCATTGAGGATGGCGCTTACTTCAAGGGCGGCATCGACATCAAAAAAGCCGAAGCCAAGCCGGCAGCCGAAGCCAAGCCATTTGCAGGCCCGGCCCCATCAATCTCTGAGTCACCGAGACCGGCCCAGGCGTAGCCGCGTTTCAGGCCCAGCTCCAACGCCAGCGCCCTTGCCGACGCAGGGGCGTTTGTGTCTGTGCGTGGAGTGTGCTTCGTTGACCCGCCCAAGTGCCATGGGGCTGTCTGTGAGAGGGATTATTCGGGAAATGAAGTGGAAATGAAACCGGATGTTTGTCTTGCAAGTCACATCATCTGAAATAGATAGCAAATTATGAACTGGAAATGGCAAGGATTTGCCCTATCCCATCCCCAGCCGCTTCATTGCCACTCTGGGCAGCTCCGATCCGCTCTTTTCCAGCACCCATTTCACCACGGCCACCCACAGCGCCGTCCCAACTGTCAGCACGGCCAGGTCAACCCACTGAACATGGCCCGGCATCTTCCTGTGCGCCACGCCGCCCAGCCACCAGAAGACCACCCCAACCCCCGCACCGCTCATCACCGCGGCCAGCAGGCAGCGGCCCATCTCCGCGTAGTCCAGGCTGGCCAGCGAGACCATGCGCCGTTGATGCAGCAGCACGGCGAGGACCACGGTCTGCAAGGCAATGCCCAGGTCAGAGGCGACGGCCAGCCCGATGGCTCCATACCCGTGGTAAAGCGAGTAGTAGATGGGCAGCGAGACCAGCGTCACGACGGTTCCGGCGGCCATGGGAAGGAAAGTGTTCCCCGCGGCATAAAAAGCGCGCGCATAGATCGCCTGCGCCGACCAGAGAAACAAGCTGATGGAGAAGACCGCGAAATAGGAGGCGCACTCGCGTGCGTCGCCCAGTGAAAATCTTCCGCCCATGAACAGCAGTTCCACCAGCGGCGCGGCCAGCGCCACCATGGCCGAGGCCGCCAGCAGCCCCAGCGCGGCCACGCGCGAGACCGAATCAGCCACGCCCACGGCAAATTCGTAGTGGCGCTGCTTGCTCCACAGGCTAGCGAAAAAGGGCATGGAGGCAGCGCCGGCCGCCTGGGCCAGAATGGCCATGGGGGCCGTAAAGAGCTGCTTGGCATAGGTCATCAGTGAGACGGCCCCACTGGTATTGGAGGCAAAGTGGGCGATGATCCAGCTATCGGCGCTGACCAGCGAAACGCCCACCATCAGCGGCAGCGAGAGCCGCACCCACTCGCGCAGCCCAGGGTCGCGCCAGTCAAGAATGGGCCGGTAGCGCGTGCCTGCCCGCCGGGCGAAGACCGCATTCAGCAGAAACGGCCCCAGAAACGCCCCGGCCAGCGTGCCGATGGCCAGCGAATCGACGCCCAGCAGATGCACCAGAAACAAGCCACCGGCTATCGTTCCCATGTTGTAAATCAAGGGGGCAACAGCCTGCACGCTGAACTGCTTGCGCGCCAGCAACACCGCGCCAAAGACGCCGCCGGCAAAGAAGAATAACTGCGCGGGCAGCAGGATGCGCGTCAGATGCACGCATAAAGCCGCTTTCTCGGCGTCAAAGCCATCGAACCACCAGTGAATGTAGAGTGGGGCGAAGATTTCGGCCAACACCAGGGCAAAGCCCAGCACCAGGTACATGGTGGTCAGAATCACCGAGAGCGAGCGCTCGCCCTCCGCTTCACGCCCGGTTTCGCGATAGCGCGTGAGGATGGTGACAAAGGTGATGGAGGCTGCGCCGCCTACCAGAAAATACGAGATCATGTCCGGCAGCACGAAGGCGGCGTTGAAGGCGTCGGCTTCCATGCCGCGGCCGAAGAGCCAGGCAATGTACTTGATGCGCACCAAGCCGATGATGCGCGACAGAAAGGTCGAGGTCATCAGCAGCAGGGTTGCCGTGAAGACCGTGTGCGCGTGCGTAGGGCGCAGCAGCCCCAGGCCACGCGCCCATTTGGACCGTACCGGCGCAGAGGATTCAGTTGAGGGCGATTCTGTCACTGCTGTTGATTCTACCGGGGTTGCGGGGAAAAGCTCTAAAAGACCATAAAGAACTGTCATTCCGGGCGCATCACTCACCCTCTCCGGTATCCTGACGGCAGGAGGCATTCCATGCAGCGCATTGTCGGATGGGGAGCTTTGCTTTGGGTAGCTACTGGGGTGGGCGCGCTCGCCCAGACGATCCATGGCCGCGAAGGCATTACACTGCCGCCGCCGCCAGCCGTCGTGGCTATCCCGGTGGTGGACGACTACTTCGGAACCAAGATCGTTGACAACTATCGTTGGCTGGAAGATGCCAAAAGCCCCCAGACCCGCGCCTTCCTCGACGCCCAGAACGCCTACACGGCGAGTTACCTGACGCAGGCGCAGATTCGGCCCCGGCTGGTGGAGGGGCTGAAAGCGCTGGAAGAGGTCTCCCGCTGGTCGATGCCCATGGAACGCGGCGGCAACTACTTTTTTCTGAAGCGGCTGGCCGGCGAGGAGCAGGCCTCGATCTACGTGCGCCGCGGTTGGGCGGGGAAGGACGAGAGACTGGTCGATCCCGCCGTTTTGAGCCGCGATCCCAACACCTCCGTGAGCGTGGCGGACGTATCCCGCGACGGAACGCTGCTGGCCTACCGGGTGCGCCAGGGCGGCGCGGACCAGACCTCCGTCCACCTATTGAACGTGAAGACCGGCAAGACGCTGGCGGACGAGCTGCCCAGCGCCCGCTATGACAGCGTGCGCTTTGCTCCCGATGGCGGCAGTATTTATTACGCGCGCAGCGACAAGGCAGGAACGCTGCTTTTTCTGCACCTGCTGGGCAAGCCTCCCGGCAACGACAGGCTGCTGTTTGGACACGAGTTTCACGGCGAGACGCTGGGGCCCGACGACCTGTTCAGCGCCGATGTCTCTGATGACGGCCGCTATCTTGTTATCCAGATCGACCGCGGTGTTCCCGCCCGGCGCGTCGATATTGTCTTCCGCGACCTGAGCAGGCAAGATGCCCCCTTCGAGATCCTCGTATGGGGTATGGACTCCCGTTTCTCGGCTGTCTATGCCTTGGGCTCGTGGTTCGTGAGAACCGACTACCAGGCGCTCAACGGGCGCATCCTCAAGGCCCAGCCCGGCATCCTGCCCGGCGCGTGGAAGACCATCATCGCCGAGGGCCCAGAACCCATCCAAAACTTCTCCATCGTGGGCGGCAAGCTCTACGTCATGCGGCTCAAGGATGTGAAATCGGAAACCGCGGTCTACTCGCTGGAAGGAAAGCCTGCCGGCAAGATCGACTATGACGGCATCGGATCAGCCTCCCACTTGGAAGGCAGATCGACCAGCCGCTACGGTTTCTACAGCTTCCAGTCGTTCATTCAGCCGCCGGTGATCTACCGGCTGGATACCGTCACCGGCAAGCGCATGGTCTTCGCTCAGCCGAAGATTCCCTTCGACCCCAGCCAGTATGAAATGAAGCAGGTCTTCTTCAAGTCGAAGGACGGCACGCGAGTTCCCATGTTCATCGCCGGCAAAAAGGGCTTGAAGCAGGACGGGACGGAGCGCTTATTGATGACCGGCTACGGCGGCTTCAACTTGAGCGAAACGCCCGCCTGGAACGCGGCCTATGCGTGGTGGCTGGAGCAGGGCGGCTGGTTTGCCATGCCCAACCTGCGCGGCGGCGGCGAGTACGGCGATAGCTGGCACCAGCAGGGCATGTTCGAAAAAAAGCAGAATGTCTTTGACGACTGGTTTGCCGCCGCCGAATACCTGATCGACAACAAGTACACCTCGGCGGCGCGCTTTGCCATTCGGGGCCGGTCCAACGGCGGTCTGCTGATGGGCGCCTCGATCACCCAGCGGCCGGATCTGTTTTCGGCTGTCTGGTGCGGATATCCGCTGCTGGATATGCTGCGCTACCAGAAGTTTCTTGTCGGCTCCTATTGGAAGACGGAATATGGCTCGGCGGAGAACGAAAAACAATTTGACTATTTGCTTAAGTACTCGCCCTATCAGAATGTCAAGGCCGGCGCCGCCTATCCCGCGGTGATGTTCTTTAGCGGAGACAACGACACCCGCGTGGACCCTCTCCATGCGCGCAAGATGACGGCGTTGCTGCAGCCGGCCTCGTCCAGCGGACGTCCCATCCTGCTCCATTACAGTCTTTCCGGAGGCCACTCCGCCGGCGTTGGCGTTGCGCAGCAGATTCAAGACGATGCCGACGAACTCACCTTCCTTTGGACGGAAACGGAACAGCCTGCTGCCCTCAAGTAGTACATGCTGAACGTGTACAGTACTCACTCAAACCTCTCCGCGGTAACCTCGTGCCTGTGGGAATCCTTTCCGATAAGGAAGGTACGGCACTTGTGCTGTAGGTTGCATTGAGGACCGTTCAATCGTTGTAACCGTGACTGAAATAGAGAGTGCAGAACCGGCAGCCTATGGCTGTTTGTACTGCAAGTTGGCGCACAGAGGTTGGCTGTCTCCAGCTCGGGACAGGTTGCACTGGGCGCCACGGGGCCAGGAGTCGGGATGTCACAAACGGAGTTGGAAATGATCGAGATGGATCGGCAACAGGAGGATGCGCGGCTGGCCGCTCTGATTTCCGCCGGGATTCTCGACACACCTCCCGAGCCTGCCTACGATGCCATTACCCGTCTGGCCGCGGAGTACTTTCAGGCCGATGCGGCCGCCCTCGCTTTTGTCGACGAGAGCCGCGTCTGGATGAAATCCTGCTGGCGCCAGACGGTTCGCGAGCTGCCACGCAAAAACTCCATCTTCGACTTTATGCTCGCCGAAGACGGCCCGGTGATCGTCTCTGACATCTACAGTCATCCTCATCGAGAGGTGCTGTTGCCGCGCCTCAAACAACTCGGCATGGCGTCGTTTGCCAGCGTTCCGGTGCGCTGCCTCAAGGGTAATATCCTCGGAAACCTGGTCATCTTCCACCGCGAGTCGCGACGTGAGATGCCGCCGAACGCGATCCGCACGCTGGAAAGCCTGGCCGATATGGTCTCCAGCCAGTTGGAACTGCGCAGGCTGCGCAAGGCCCTCAACGAGAACAAGAAAGGTCCGCGTCGCGCCAGCCAAGCTGTCGAGGCCGTCAACCAAACCTGGCCAAGCAGGGCTGACCTGCGCCAGGCCCTGGAGCAAAAACAGTTCGTGCTCTATTACCAGCCGGAGATCGACCTCGCTACACGCAGGATTGTCGGACTGGAAGCTCTCATCCGCTGGGCTCATCCGGAGCGGGGATTGATCCCGCCCATGGAGTTCATTCCGTTGGCCGAGGAAAGCGGGCTGATCATGCCCATTGGGGACTGGGGGCTTGCCGAGGCATGCAGCCAGATTCAGAGGTGGTGCCATGAGGATCCGCGCCACGTCTCTCTGCGGGTTGGCGTCAATCTCTCCGCCCGCCAATTTTCGCGCGAAGGACTGGCCGACCATGTCGAGGCCCTCCTGGTCCAAGCCGGCATCTCCAGCCGCCAACTCGGCCTGGAGATGACTGAATCCAGCATCATCCCGAACATGCGCACCGCGCTGGCAGTTCTCGGCAGCCTGCGCAGACTGGGCGTTTCCCTGCTGATGGACGACTTCGGAACCGGCTACAGCTCCCTCAGTTACCTGCATTCGTTTCCCTTTGACGTGCTCAAGATCGACCGCTCTTTTGTCAGCCGTATGACCAATGGCGATCAACCGCTGCAGATCGTGCGCACTATCGTCGAACTGGCCCGCGTGATGGGCATGGACGTGGTGGCCGAGGGTATTGAAACTCTTAAGCAATACCGCCTGTTGCGCGAGATGAAATGCCGCTATGGCCAGGGTTATCTCTTCGCCCGCCCCATGACTGCCGATGCTGTCACCCAACTGCTAAGGCTTCCCGGCCGCGTCCTTCCCGATCCCGAGGCTGTCGAACTGGCTTACGCCTGACCCTAGCGGATCTCCGCGCTTCTTGAGAGGCGGAAAATCCGGATGCGCGGAGAATTTCTGCGTGTTTCATTTCAGGACAGGCAACCGGCTCGTCCTCTTCTGGAATCGGTCCAGGCTTTGCATGGGAGATTCCTCACGCTTGCCGTCCCGCCTCACGGTATGCTCCATGCCATGCAGCAACCAACTGAATCCGCACCCTCCCCCACCTCCCCGAGCTTCGCGGGCCTGCTGGCCGCGCTTACCGGACCCGCGCACCCCCCCGGCGTCCCCGGAGACGGGTCGATGCCGACTGGGTGGAGACCAGCCCCAGGCTGGAACGATGACGATTTGGCTGACGATGTGGCCATCCTCAGCTATGAGAGCGCGCTGAAGGCCCACGCGCGCTACCGCCCCTCCCAAGTCTCGGATCAGTCGCTCACCCAGCCAGATGATCTTGCAACCTTCAGTTATGAGGAGGCCTCTTCGGCTGCCTCGGTTCCTTACCCTGCTATCCTGAGCGACCCTGAGCATCGCGACGGGGAGTCGAAGGACCAGCATTATTTTGCGGAAAGGGTGGGAAACCTAGCAAGCCTGGGACCCATCGCCAACCAGGAGGCCACGGCAACTCCGGACCGAGTCCCCAGCCAGGAACCCAGCTTCCAACGGGCCGTGCATTACGAGCGGAATCTGAAGGACGCCAGCATCACCATCCGCATGAGCAAGGCGGAGTGCGCGCAACTGCACCGGCGCGCCGCCGAGGCCGGTCTGACCGTCTCGGCGTATTTGCGCTCCTGCACCTTTGAGGCTGAGACCCTGCGCGCCATGGTCAAGGACACACTGGCCCAGTTGCGTTCGGTCACGCCGCAGGCAAAGCCCGCCCGCTCCACGAAGCCCCGCCGCCTCTGGTTCAGCAAACTAACCCGCTGGCTGGCCGGCATCCTCACTCCCTGGCACAACAGCCAGCGCGTCGCCCGCGCCTGAGGACTCATCCGGGGCCGTCGCATTTACAATAGCAACTGTGCAGCCCGAAAAGTCTTCGCCCATCATCCTTGCCGAAAACCTGACCAAGGTTTACCAGGCGGGCCGAATTCAGGTCACCGCCGTGCGCCGGGTTTCGCTTGCCGTCGAGCCGGGGGAGTTCGTCGCCATCGTTGGCCCTTCGGGTTCGGGCAAGTCCACGCTCTTTTACCTGCTCGGCGGGCTGACGCAAGCTACAGAGGGCCGCGTAGTCATCGACGGGGTGGATTTTGCCTCGCTCTCGGACGCCGCGCGGACGCGGCTGCGCAAGCACCGCATCGGTTTCGTCTTCCAGAAGTTCAACCTGCTGCCCACGCTCTCAGCCATGGGCAATATCGAGATTGCCCACTCGGTCAGCGGGCGCTCCGTCAACGGGCGCAAGGAGCCTCTGGACCGGGCTTATCTCGACCACCTCAGCGACATGCTGGCGATTCAGGGGCGGCTCCAGCATCGGCCCTCGGAGTTGAGCGGCGGCGAGCAGCAGCGCGTGGCCATTGCGCGGGCGCTGATCACCCGCCCGGCCATCGTGCTGGCCGACGAGCCCACCGGCAACCTGGACACCAAAAGCTCGGACGCTGTGCTGCACATGCTGCTGCGGTCGAACCGGGAGCTGGGCCAGACCACGCTGATGATCACCCACAATCCCGAGGCGGCCGCGATTGCCAGCCGGATTCTATATATGCGCGACGGGGAGCTGGTGCGCGAGGAGAAGGGTTCGCGGCCCGGCTTTGGCTTGCCCGTAGCAGGCATGGCGACGGCCGCGGTTTGACCGCATTTCGCTCCTCCCGGTATACTCAATTCTGCAACCTGCGGGAGTAGCTCAGTGGTAGAGCATTGCCTTGCCAAGGCAAGGGTCGCGAGTTCAAATCTCGTCTCCCGCTCCATTCCGCCCTCCGGCCCGGCCGGGATGGCTACGGCGGCATGGGATTTTATTTTAAGCAGCCCTGCCAAGGCGCGGTACCCAAGTGGTAAGGGAGAGGTCTGCAAAACCTTTATGCGCCGGTTCGATCCCGGCCCGCGCCTCCAACTTTTCCCAGCAAATACTTAATTAATAACAAATTAAACCCTTCCGCTTCTCGTTCCCATTGGTCTTCAATGGACCAAAAATGGGCAGATTTAAGCTCAATGGTAGACAAAAGGCGGACAAAAATCCGGACCTGACAGTTTGTGGGATTGGGCAATAAGCCGCGGTGGTTGCGGCGGTGTTGTTGGCTACGCGCGGAGATATAAACGAATCAGTCGAAACCGGATTATCCGCGCAGGCGGGTAATCAGGCTGGTCTGCGAGGCTGTTCTTTGCGTGTTCTGCCAATCGGAGCGCACTTGTGAGCTGGCGTAATCGACCATGCCCGAAACGGTCTGGAGCGCCAGTCCCGCGGCGACCCGGTCACGCGCCCGCAGCAGAATTTTGGCGTTGCGGATAGCCTCGGCGACTGCCCGGTCGGCCGCGGAGCGTGTCCTGGCGCTAAAGGCGTCTGCCAAGGGCGTGAAGAGCGAGACGCGGCCCGCTGCCGCCACTGCGCGCTGCATCACCGCTTCGCCCACGGAAAGGTTGCGCTCCAGCGCGGCATACGCTCTGCCCAGCGTCCGGAACAGGGCTTGTCGGCGCTCATCTTCGAGCGCGGCTATGGCTGTTTGCACGCGCTCGGCGCGCAGCACGGCGGGCGGTTCCTTTTTCAGCAACTCCAGAGCATCCTTCTGCTTTCCCGCCAGAACCAGGTTCACGGCCGCGGCCAATTCGGCATCGATTTGCCGGCGAAGGACGTCGCGGCCGGCCGAGGCTTGGTCGAGGAGCAGGCGCATCGCATTGTCGTCGGTCTTCTGAAGCGCATCTTCCAGAAACGTGATGGCTTCCTCGTATGCCGAGTCGCCGATCAGCGCCTGCGCATGAGCAAGATTGTCGCGTAACTGTTGCTGGCGCCGGCGCTCCAACTCCTCGCTGCGGGAAAAATCCAGCAGGGAGAGGATTTCCCCGTTGGCGATGCCTTCGGTCTGGCAAAGCTCCAGAATGCGCACCGCATCGGCATACAAGCCCTTTTCCAGATTCTCGCGCGCTCTGGCCAGGTAATCGGCGCGGCGCTCCTCAACGGTTTGCTGCCTGACCCGATCGGCAAATAGCGCCTCCATGGAGAGCAGCCGCTCCTCGCCCGGCAACCGCAGCCGCGCCTTGCGCACCAATTCCAACGCCTCGCGAGGACTAAGGTTACGGCAGGCCTGAACCGTTTCGTCCACCAATGAACGATTCTCATATTCCTTGATCTGGCGTTCGACCAAGGCGTTCAGCCGAAACAGCGCTGACTCGAAAGGCAGGCTGGTCATGGCCTCCTGAATCGACTGGGCGACTTGCTGAAGCTTCACATATCCCGTTGCCTGGGCAACTTCTTCCTCCAGCCGGGCAACCACTTCCCTGCGCCGTCCCTGTTCCAACCCGGAGTTGGCATCGCCGAGAAGCAGCGGCAGCTCGGGGTTAGTGGGATCGACTTCCTCAACCTGCTTCAGCAACTCGATGGCTTCGTTATAGCGCCGGGAGCCGATCTCCGCGCGTGCGGAATCCAGCAGCGCCTTGGCCTGCGCGCGCCGCTGCGCCTGTTCCGCCTCCTTGGTAAGAACATTACGGAGAGCGATGATGCGGGGATTCGACTTATCGGCCTTGAGCGCCTTCTGCGCGGCCGCCATCGCCGACTTGAAATCGCCCTTGCGCCGCGCGGTATCAATCTGATGGAGAAATTCGTCGATGCGGTTCTGCTTTTCCTTTTCCCTGCGCGCCCGCTCCCGCAGCTTTACCAGTTCGGGATTGGAGGCATCGAGATCCAGGCCGCTTTCCAGCACGGTAAGACTTTGGTCAAAGCGGTTATTGCTGAGGGCGTCTTCGGCCTGCTGGCGAATCTGCAGGATCGTATCCTCGCGCTGGCGCAAGGACAACTGCCGCTGAATCTCGCCCAGCATCGCCCGGGCCTCGGCGTGCTTGCTGTCGATCTTCAGCAGTTGGTGAAGCACCGCGCGCGCGCGCGGGAACTCCCCGGACTGCATCAGGCGCTGGGCCTCGGGAAGCAGCTCCAGAACCTGCTCCTGCTGGAGTTCCGCAATGACCGCGGTGAGATCCGCGGCCATCTCCTCGGCCGTGGGGTAACGGTCGTCGAGAGACTTGGCCAGGGCGCGGTCGACGATCAGTTCCAGGGAAGCGGGCAGGTTCTGGCGGATGCTGCTGAGCCGGGGATGCGGCTCATTCATAATCTTCTGCATCAGCACATTGTCCGTGCCGCTGAAGGGAAGCTCTCCGGCCATGAGTTGAAACAGGACCACTCCCGCGGCAAAGATATCCGATCTGCCGTCCACGGCCTCATTGCGCAACCGCTCCGGAGCCATGTAGGGCACCGTGCCGATAAGGTGGCCGGTCTGGGTCAGGCTGTTATCCTGATCCCGCTTTTCCAGCCGCGCAATGCCAAAGTCCAGCAGCTTGGCCGTTCCGTCGGGCTGCACAAAGATGTTGGCCGGCTTCACGTCACGATGGATGACGTTGTTGCGATGGGCGTATCCGAGCGCCGAACACACCTCCACCAGGATGCGCAGCCGGTCAGGCAGGGAAGGCAGCGATCCGGAGCGAATCATCCTGTCCAGCGGCTCGCCCTCGACGCACTCCATCACAATGTAGGGGGTGCCGTGGTCGTCGCCAAGGTCGTAAACGGTAACGATATTGGGGTGCTTCAGGCGGCCTGTTCTTCGCCCTTCTTCGTAGAAGCGGGCCAGCATGTTGGCGTCGCCCAGGAAACCCTGGGTGAGCGTCTTGATCGCCACCTCGCGGCCAATCTGCTTATCGATGCCGCGATAAACGACGCCCATGCCTCCGCGTCCCAGCACATCGAGAATCTCGTATTTGCCGATCCGGGTTACTTCGCCGTCCGGTTTCTTCCCAGGGGAATCCACGATCTCGTCTCGCTTCTCGCCAGCCTCAAAGCATAATTGAACCACGCATTACGGGGTGCTGTTCGATTCCGGCCGCATATTAAAACTGTCCTGCAGATACTTTTTGGCATGAACGCGTTCCGGCGAATTGTCCTCCCGCGTCAGGTTCAGATAGCGCAGGTACAACTCGCCGGCGCCGTCCAGGTCGTCTTCTTTCTCCCGCTCACTGGCGCTCTGATACATCTTCCCCGGCAATTCTTCCACCCGTTTGCGCACCGCCGCGATCAACTCATTGCGCGCCGAGTTCTCCAGCGTGGTCATGAATTCCGCCGGATCGGTGGGTGTTCCGGCGCTCTTGATCCCCAGCGTGTCCTCCGGCTTCACGTCCTCCAGCAGTACGTCCTGCCGGTGATCCTCTCGTGTAATGGGTACCAGGCCCGTGCGCTGTTCACTGAGCGAGTCGCCGATGCGGAACTGCAACTGAATCACGCCGCTGATGTTGATGATCTTCCGGTGATATGTGTAAGGCCGGATGATGTCCTTGGTCACGGTCCGGGGTGTCGAATCAAGCTGAATATGCGCATTCACGACACGCTGTTGGGCATCCGCCACGGTCGTATTCAGCTCCTTGATCTCCCCCTTATTGCCATGCGCTTCGGCGCCTTGCAGCGCGGCCTGGGCAGTTTGCAGTTCCAATTGCGCCTTCTCATAAGCGCGATTGACCTTGTTCCACGTTTCGCTGGGAATCTGCTCTTCCCCGGCACGGTACTCGGACTCCTTGGGCTCGATAGTAGGAACCACTGACAAATGGTGGTCCAGCACATCGCCGGCCAACTCAAAGTCCGGCTGCACCGCGGTCGCTTCTCCGGCGCGAACCACCTTGACGGGAATTTCCGAACTCTCCAGCCCGGTAATAATGGCGTTCTCCAACTGGCCCGCAACCCCCTGGCTGTCGCGCTGCGACGTCTGGTCGCGGAACTGCACGCGGATCGACAGCTTGGAGCGCATGGCATGAGCCGGAGACGCCGCCACGATCGCATCGCGCACCGCATCCAGGTTGGAAGCCTTGAACTGCCGGGCCTCATCCAGATACGCCCAGCCCAGTTCCGTGCCGCTGCCGCCCGGCTTATCCAGATAGTGCTTCGCCTGTTCCAGAAGATAGGCGCTCAGCTCATTGGCATCCAGATCCATCTTGTCCCGGTACGAATCGTTCTCGCTGAGCAGATAGGCTTTCTGCAGGTACAGGTACGCCTTCTCGATTCCGGTTTCGTCGGCCGGGCCGCGAATCGGGCTGTGCGCCTGGTGAAGGTTCTTGGCCTCCTGAACCGCGGCCAGAACATAGTCCGGCTCCAGCGCCTTCATCTCATCGGCAACCAGCGCCCGCTGAACAGCCGACAGGCTGGACAGCACCTCGTAGGCCCGGATCACGTTGTGCGCCTGTAGATAGTCCTTGCTGCTTCCCAGCGCCTTGTCGGCTGCCGCCCTGTCCAGGGCGATGACCAACAGCTTCTGAGCGTTCTTCACCGCATCACGCGCCTCGGAGGTGTCTTTGATGCTGGCCGCCTTCTCGAACTCCGCGATGGCGTCTTTCCAGACCTGGCCCTGTTCCAGCTTGTTGCCGCGCTCCATGTGATAGCCGTAGGCCGCATCAACCACCGCCAGCACGCGGGGCTCTTCCTGCGCAAAGGCGCGATAGGGAAGAACGAATGCGTAAGCCTGGTCGTACTGCTTGGCGGCTCGGGCGGAGCCTGCCGACTGCAACGCGGCCTCGAAGGCGTTGCTCTCCTGCAATACATCTCCGGTCAGCGCATGCCCGGGAGGAAAAAACGGATCAATGTCAGCCACCGTGTCGCAGAATCTCCGGGCATTCTGCAAGTGGACATAGCCGGGAGCGCGGGAAGCCAACGCCGCGCGGTATGCATCCAATTCGCTTCGCCCCTGCCCCGTGATGACCGTAAGCCGGACTTGAATCTCCCCCTCAAGTTTGTTGAAGGAGTCCAGGTCCGGCGTGAGAGCGGATGCCTTGTCCGCCTTGGCCCGGGCGTTTTTCAGTTCGGAATACAAGGGCGATGCTGCCGCCGCCGACTTGTCGTAGGCCTGGAGAGAGGCCCGTCCGGCGTTCACAAACAGCGGCGCCAGGGCGCGTTTCGCCTCCACGGAGTGCGGCGAAGCCGGGTACTTGGAAAGATAATTTTGCCAATCCGCTATCGTGGAGGCTCTTTGAGCGCGCAGGAACTCGGCAAACTCCAGATTGGGAGCGGCGACAAAGACCAGCTTGACTCCTTTGCGGATGGGCGGCGCAGCCGAAGAACTCGCGCCGCCGATAACTGTGCCGTGCAAGACGGCCTGATCGGCCAGATCGGAGAGCGAATAAGACCCTCCCCGCTCGAACCTGGCGTTGGCCGGCGCCACGCAAACGCTCCGTCCCGCGCTCGCGGAGTAGCGCATCACGCCATCGGCGCCGCGCTCCAGAACTCCGCCCGCGCCCAGCATTACCTTTCCCATCTTGCCGTAAGAGGATTTATCGACTGCCCCGGCCTGATACGGCGAACAGTCCCGCATCTCCGCCTTGCCATTGATCAGCACGTCGGTCAACTGCACGTACGCGGCGCCGGAGGGCCCATCGTAGAGCTCGATGGCCGTCAAAGAAGTCTCTTTGGCCGAGGCCAGCGGCGCATACTCCGCCAGGCAAACCACGGCCAGCACCAGAATCCCCGCCAGAGGACTCCTCAGGCCTGTCATTTTTTTGACTCTTTGAGCTATCGAGCGCGTTGTCATGATTTCCCCAGAGAGCTGGCTAGACAAGCAGATTCCCCCGGCCAGAAAGGACTCGGCCAGCGCTTCAAACCAACCGCAAGCCGGAGATTTCTTGAGCCTGATTCAGCGTCGCCGGGGAGGAACGCCCAAAAAGCCGTAGTACAAATTTTACGCCTGTTGGCGTTTTCTGCTACGCTAGCACTTCTCTCCGCCAGAATGCAATTATTTTCGCTGCGACCGGGCCGGAGATTGTACAGTGGCCTTAACAGAAGAAATGGCCGCGCCGACGCACACACGAAAGCCTGAACAGGCAGCGACACAGAGCTCTTCCAGGGCTCAGGGAACTTCCCCCACTGCTGACGCCATCCTTCGCGAAGCCAGCCTCTCCCTTCGTCTGTGGACCGCCTCCGGCGACGCTGGGCTCACCCCATCGAACTGGGAGAGCGAAAGCCCGGCAGCGTGCCTGACACTCGACCTTATTGCCGCTTCAGAGGGCGCCGTGGTTGCCCGGCAGGAGGGCGATCTGGTTGCGGCTTTCCCCTCCCTTCCGTCGGCCATCCAGGCCGCGCGGCATCTCCAGTGGGCATTTCAAGGATTCTCCGAAGACGAAAACGCGCCGGCTGCCTCTCTTGCGATTCTGGTTCGCGCTCCGGAAGATCTGCCCAGCCAGAAAGATGGCGGCAATGGTCTTCATCTCCCGGAACAAATCGAACATGCGGCGCCGGGCCAGATTCTGCTCACCGAAAAGGCCAGCCAGCCCTTTGAGAAACTCCCCGGCTTCGCCTTGCAGGCGGCCTCTGGGGATGGCTTGCGGGAGCTTTTGTGGCGCGGCCCTGAGAGCCAGTCGAACCGCTCCTCCGACGAAGAGATTCTTACCCAGCTCCTCGAGCAGCAAGGCTCGCAAACCCCTCTTTCAGAGCTAGTGGCCGACGCGAATGCGTTTCTCGCCGCGACTGCCGGGACGGGAAGCGAGGAGAAGCGTCCTTCCCCGCCGGCACGCGGGAAATCCCGCCGGCTGATAGGCGGCCTGCTCCTGGCGGCTCTGCTGTTAGCTGCCGCGGCCGTTCTTTATCTTTACCGTGATAAGCTGCATCCGGCCCAGGCCCAGTTGCATCCGGCCCCGGCCCAGACTCAGGCTCCAGTGCAGACTCCAGCGGCGGCACAATCTCCGATAGCTTCACCGCCTGCTGCTCAAGGCAGTCCGTCCTTGCCAGACGACAAAGCAAATCCGGCCAAACCCGGCAGCACCGAGACTCTGGCGCCAGCCAAGGCCGTGAAAAATATGCAAAAGGGAGCGAGCAAACCCGCAGAGACGAGGGCCACAGAGACCAAGCAGACTCCGCTCCCAACCAGGGCGGTTGAGCCTCAGCCCGCGCAACACGGCAAGTGCGATCTGGAACCGAGTCAATACTCCGGACAGATTGACCAGGCAATGAGAAACCTGGCTCGAGGCAAATACGCTGACGCAGAGAGGCAATTCAACGCCGTGCTGGCCTGCGATCCCGGCAATGGACGCGCCAAAGAAGGCTTGGAGCGCGCACGCATGGCAGCCCGCGAGTCGGAATGAAAGCCAGCCCGGGAATTAAGAGACTTAGCCATGAAATCCTGGTTTATTTATCATGATGGGTAGTATATTTCTCGAGCAGTGAGGTGAAATCATGCCGCTCAAGTTAACGGTCAACAACCAGGCTAGAACGGTGGATGTATCGCCGGATACCCCTCTCCTATGGTTGCTACGCGACGTGTTGAATCTTAAGGGCACAAAGTTCGGATGCGGGATGGGGGTTTGCGGCGCATGCACGGTACTGATTGGCGGCAGGGCGGTTCGCTCCTGCATGACCCACGCAGGGTCAGTAGCTGGCCAGCCGGTAACCACCATCGAAGGGCTTTCGCCCGACGGCCAGCATGCCCTGCAGGTTGCCTGGGAAACCCACGACGTGCCCCAATGCGGTTACTGCCAGGCCGGCCAGATCATGTCTGCCGCCGCCTTGCTAGAACACACGCCGCACCCCACGGACGCGGAGATCGACACCGCCATGAGCGGCAACCTCTGCCGCTGCGGAACCTATACCCGCATCCGTGAAGCCATTCACCAAGCAGCAGATGCGGGCGCCATAGCCCGGCCCAAGTAAAGGAGGGTCCTCTCATGCGCTTGAATCGGAGATCGTTTTTGCAGTTGACGGCCCTTGCAGGAGGCGGTCTCGCGCTGAATCTTTACCGCTTACCCCACGCCATGGCTCAGAGCATCGGCTCACCGGTCGACCTTACGCCCCAGGCCTTCATCCACATCGCTCCGGATGGCGCAGTAACCATCATGGCTCGCGCCTCGGAGTCCGGCCAGGGCATGCGCAACATGCTGCCCATGCTGATTGCCGAGGAACTGGATGTTGAATGGAAGAACGTTCGTGTGCAGCAGGCCGAGCTGAAGGAAAAGATCTACGGCCCGCAGTTTTCCGGAGGCTCCATGAATACGCCGATGGGCTGGGAGCCAATGCGCCGCGTGGGTGCGGCGGGGCGCCAGTTGCTCATCACCGCAGCTTCGCAAACTTGGAGCGTGCCTGCGGATGAATGCGCTACGCAATCCGGCCGGGTGCTTCACTCCGCCTCGGGGCGTTCCTTGAGTTACGGCGAACTTGCCGCCAAAGCCGCCGCGCTCGAGCCTCCCGCGTTAAACAGCGTCAAGCTCAAAGACCCCAGAGATTACCGCATCATCGGCCACTCGCAGCCTGGCGTAGACACACACGCTATAGTCACCGGCAAGCCGTTGTACGGCATTGATGTTGAATTGCCGGGAATGTTGTACGCGGCGATTGAGAAGGCTCCCGTCTTTGCCGGCAGGGTGAAATCGGCCAACATCGACCATGTCAAGGCGCTGCCGGGCGTGCGCCACGTCCTGGTCATTGATGGCGGCATCACTCCCGCGGCCTACACGCCGTGGGAGCCAGGCATGGAACCGGGCATCGCGATCGTGGCTGACACCTGGTGGCAGGCGCAGCAGGCTCGCAAGCAGCTCAAGGTCGATTGGGACCTGGGCCCCGCCGCCAAACAAAGCACGGAGGGATTCAAGAAGCGGGCCGAGGAACTGCTCAAAGCCCCGCCTGGAACCACTGTGCGCAAGTATGGAGATCTGGACGCCGCGCTCAAGTCATCGGCCAAGGTCGTCGAGGCCACTTATCAATACCCGTTCATCGCACACGTTACATTGGAGCCACAGGGCGCCACGGCGCATTGGAAAGACGGCAAGCTGGAGATGTGGTCCACCAGCACTTTGCCGGTTGATGGCCGCGGGCTGGTAGCCCGGACACTGGGCATTCAGGAAAGCGACATCACCACTCACATGGTGCGCTCGGGAGGCAGCTTTGGCCGGCGGCTTCAAAACGACTACCTGGTCGAAGCCGCCTGGATTGCCAAGCGCGTTGACGCGCCGGTCAAGCTGCTCTGGTCACGAGAAGATGACATTGCCCATGACCCCTTCCGTCCAGGCGGGACCTTTGGGTTTAAAGCCGGCCTGGATGCGCAGGGCAAGATCACGGCCTGGCGGCAGCACTTTGTCACCTTTGGCGACGAAAAGCACTCGACCTCCGGCGGCGGCATCGGGGCGGCTTCATATCCCGCCGGATTCCCGCCGGCTTATGCCCTTTACACCTCCGCGCAGCCGCTCATGCTGCGCACCGGAGCGCTGCGCGCCCCCGGCGACAACGCCCACTGCTGGGTGGCGCAGTCCTTCCTTGACGAGTTGGCTCATGCCGCCGGCCGCGATCCGCTCGAGTTCCAGCTTGAACTGCTCAGCAACAAGCAAACGCCCTGGTCCGAGGGCGAACACGACGCCGTGGGTGACCACGAGCCGACAGGACAATCTGTTCTTATCCCGGAGCGGTTCAAAGGCGTGCTGGAGTTGGTAGCGGAAAAATCAGGCTGGGCCAAGCGCGGCAAGACACCTGGGCGCGGAATGGGCATCGCTGCCTGGTTCTGCCATTTGGGATACTTCGCCCATGTTGCCGATGTCAGCGTCGACGCCCAGAACAGGGTGACGGTGCATCAAGTCTGGGTTGCGGGGGACATTGGCAGCCAAATCATCAACCCCGCGGCGGCTGAGAACCTCGTTTTTGGCGGTGTCGTTGAGGGGATGAGCCACATGGGGCAGGAGATCACGCTGGTGGACGGCAAAATCCAGCAGTCCAACTTCCATAACCACCCGCTGATGCGCATCCGGCAAGCGCCGAAGATTGAGGTCTATTGGCGCAAGCCCGACTACGCACCGACGGGCCTGGGGGAACCGGGGCTGCCACCGACCTTGCCGGCGGTGTGCAACGCCATCTTTGCCGCCACTGGCAAGAGGATTCGCACCCTGCCGCTCCAGCGGAGCGGATTCAGTTGGGCTTGAAGATGGCTTGAACTCCCGAGAAGCGCATCCTCACCGGTTCACGCATCGAAGCCGGTTGCTTCTGACGATGGGAGAAATTCTCTCTTGCCCGATTTCCAGGCATATCGCAATTCTCATCCGTACAAGGCCTGGATGAGCGCCTCGGACTGTCGGCGGCAAGCGATATTCGCCTGTGTTCCCCATCACTTTGTTGAAGAAGTCTCAATTCAA
>Ga0326727_10008109_pt1 | contig 26968 bp, 21 predicted proteins | sample MB2enrmetagenome_FD_207643 | JGI IMG/M metagenome (GOLD analysis project Ga0326727, IMG submission 207643) | Lab enriched peat soil microbial communities from McLean, Ithaca, NY, United States - MB29MY | ecosystem: Environmental > Terrestrial > Soil > Wetlands > Peat | place: USA: New York...
CCACCCGCGACGAGCTCAATTCCGTGATTGCGCAGATGGTGAGCGAGCTTTCCGCGCTGCACACCTTCGTGGTGGGCGGCGATGATCGCAAACCTGCCGACATGATCGGAATCGCGACGCTGGGCGCGCTATTGCATCGCGATGAAAAGGCCAGCGGCTACGTGGTGGAGCACATTTACCGGCACGATCCCGATTTGCCCGATCAGGCGCCCCCGCTGGCGCGGCCCGATTCCCTGGTCAAAGAGGGCGAAACCATTGTCTCGATCGACGGCCAGAGCCTGTTGAACGTCAGCGACGAGCGCGAGCTGCTGCGCGGCAAGGCCGGGCAGCAGGTGATGCTCAAGGTGAAAAACGCCAAAGGTGAAACGCGCGATGTGCTGGCAACCCCCATCGCCGCAAACACCGACAATCACATGCGCTACGCGGAGTGGGAATACACGCGGCGGACGCAAGTTGAAGCGGCATCGAAGGGCGCGATCGGCTACGTGCACCTGCAGGCGATGGGCGCGAACGACATCGATCAATGGGCGCGCGACTACTTCCCGGTCTTTGACCGGCAGGGTTTGATCATCGACGTGCGCCACAACCAGGGTGGAAATATCGACTCGTGGCTGCTGGGCGAGCTGCTGCGCAAGGCGTGGTTTTATTGGCAGCCGCGTGTCGGCAATCCAATGTGGAACATGCAATATGCCTACCGCGGGCACATTGTGGTGTTGTGCGACGAACTGACAGCCTCCGACGGCGAAGCCTTCAGCGAGGGTTTCAAACGTCTGCACCTCGGCACGCTGATCGGCACGCGCACCTGGGGCGGCGAGATCTGGCTTTCCGAAAGCAACGTGCAGGCCGATAACGGCTTGGCCTCGGCTGCCGAGGTCGGCGTCTATGGGCCGGAGGGAATCTGGCTGATCGAGGGCCACGGCGTGGACCCGGACAAGACCGTCGATAACCTGCCGCATGCTGCGTTTGCGGGCGCGGATGCACAACTCCAGGCGGCGATCGATCTGTTGACGCACGAGATCGAGAAAGATCCGCGGCCCGTCCCGCCGCATCCGCCCTATCCGGACAAGTCGTTCAACTACAAGCCATAGTTGAGAACGGGAGACGGTTACCTGCATCTCCCACGCGCGGGCACGAAACTGTAGCGCCGGTCTCCTGACCGGCTGTCGCGGGGGTCTCCCGACCCCCGCGCCGCAGCCCCGTCCCTATTCGAGCGGATACGCCCCAGGCGTCTTGGCCTCAGCCTCGTTCCATCCCAAAAGCGCGCGCACATCCGCGGGAAGAAGATCGTTGGCAGGCGCATTTGCGACGGCGTGCTGTAGCTCGAAGTTGCCGAGGTCGGGCCCCTTCAGAACGGAGCGGGGCGATTGATCGATCTCGACACCGTTCTTTTCAAACCCAGGCTCCAGCTTGCGAAACTCGCCGAGCGATGCTGCCGGAGCGGAGCAGTTTTCTCCCGCCGCGGGAGCGTAGACAATCAATGGCGGCGTTGTGCCAAAGGCGGCGGCGAAGGGGGAACGGATGTAGACATTGCCGTCGACTTGTTCGACCTGCGCGTGCTCGAGCTTGCCGCACAGCGTTGGTTTTTGAATGAAGCCAAGCAGCGGAAAACGGAAGTCATCCGTGGCCATCAGGTTATGAACAAAAACATGGCCTTCCCGCTGCTCCAGGCCCGGACCCGTTGTGGCATGCCAGTCGAAGACATCGCCCGCGGCCACGCGCTCGTTGCGCTCAAAGACCACGGGCGCATTCACAAAAGTGTTGTTGTAGGCGCGCACATCGGCCGAGTTCAGAACATCGAGCCCTTTGCCCGAATTCACGACCACGTTGCCTGCGATCGTCATGCCGCGCGAAATCTCGACGAAGAGGCCGTTCAGCGCATTCTGCACCCAATTGTCGACCATGACGCCGTCGTGGTTTCCCACGTCAAACCAGATCCCGTTGGAATAAGGCTGGTCGGTGACCAGATTGTCGCGGACGGTGACGCGCCAGGTCTGATTGAAAATCTTGACCGCGGAAGGAAAATAACCGGTCAACTGTTTGAAGTTGTTGCGGCGGACGATGTTTTTCTCAATCAACACGTCGGAAGAACCGATCACGTAAATGCCTTCCGTGCCGGTATCGCTGATGAGCGAATTGCGGATGACCAGCCCATCGCCCCGGAAATAACCCGCCACGCGCGAGCAGTAGGTGATGGTCACGTTTTCGATCAGCGTGTGCGTCACCTCTTTGCCATAAGTCGCCGGGTCGGAGAGGCCGACCGGCTCGTTCGTGGGCTCGTCGGCCGAGGTGAAGTGCTTCTTGCCTTCGACCTCCAGCGCGCGATACGCATATTGCGTAAACGTGAGGCCGCGAATCACCGGGCCTTTCCCATCGGAGACCTTGCCGTGTGCGGGCCCGCTGGTACGCACCAGCGCGCTGTCCTGGGCGGTGATTTCCACCAGATGGTTCGTGGGATCGGCGCCGATGTAGACATATCCGTCCTTGTAATCGATGTAGTACGAATGGGGATCGAGCTCGCCCTCCCAGCCTTTGGAGGTCAGAAGTTCGCCGTCGATAAAGACCATGTCCATGTTGAACCGGTAGAGCGGCGTCTTCATCCCCTCGCGGCTGCGCGGCCACCAGGGCAATGGCTCTGCCGGAAAAAGATGGCTCCAGGGAGTTCTCCACACGTGGTTGGGCAGTACCTCCCATTGCGTTGCGACTTCTGTGCCCTTCAGAACCGGATGCTCATCTCCGTAGGGCTGCATCGTGATGCCCTGGTTCAGCACCAAACCGCCCGTTCTGTAGGTGCCGCCCCGCAGGACGATGGCATCGCCGGTCACCACGCGCTCCATCGCCGCCTCCAGGGTTGTGGGATGGTCGAGATCGGTTCCGCTAGCATCGCTCTTTCCGTCCGGCGCAGCGTAATAGACCGTCCCTGCTTTGGGGATCTCGTAATGCCGGTCGATCGGCCCATAGGGCCCGCCGGAAGGCTGCGCGTAAACGAATCCGCCAAGGAGAACGGACAGGAGGGGGAAACGGAGAGAGGGGCCCAGTCGCATTTGCAATCCTTTGTTTGGCGCTTGCCGGCGTAGTGCCGCGCGCGTCGAGTTTTTTCAAGCACATCCATTCTAGGACACGACGCATGGATTTTTCGGTGACATCCGTCAGCTCGTACTGCAATCACGATTGATCCGGCCCGTAAATACGGATGATTGGGTGCCCATCCTTTCCGCGTTTTGTGCGGAAAGGGTGGGAGAATGTGTCACTGTCTACGGGCCGGATCAATAGGGCTCTCTGGGGGCCATCTTTGAAAACTGCCAGGCCAGGTCGATGAGAACGCGCTCTCCGGCCTCATAAAGATTCGCCCACCCATGGATCTCCATGGATGGGCGAGTTTGTGTAAGGGAAATGAGCGATTGCGCGCGTTCAGATGGCTAGGCTACATCGAACTGCTTACGTTGGAAAAGATCGACGAGATCGCTGACGCTATGTGTTTCGAACTCGAGACCACCGTGAGTGCAATCAGTGCACTCACCAACGTATATTCGATAAGATCCTGGCCCTCTTCGTTGTTTGCAAGGTTCAGTATGGTCAGATAGAACTTGAGCAGCATGCGGTGCATTTGCTCGCCTCTCTGACCTCAGCTTCTACCCTGAATCTAAGGGGGAGACCCAAGATGAGCAATGCATCCTTCGCTGCACGAGCCGCTGCCCAATAAGTATTGCGCCATGGCGCATCGGTAATGGGAGAATGGTTACCCTCTCCGCCTCCCTCCGTGCATCGATCGTGAACCGGCGCGGGGTTCTTCCAGAGAGCTGTGGTCGATCGAGACAAGGCGTCAATAAAATGATCTCTCGCAATGGAGAGGTCAAGCCATCATCCGGATTCTGGAGCCGACGGTCAGACTTGAACTGACGACCTGCTGATTACGAATCAGCTGCTCTACCAACTGAGCTACGTCGGCCTACATTCTCGATTGTATCTTTGCGCCGGAGGAAGGTAAAGGCGCGCAGGCCGTGCCGCGGTATACTTCTGCCCATGCAGATCGATCCTGTTCTTGAATGGCAAAGGCTGACCGCGGAGTATCGCGAGAAGAACGAGGGCGAGTTGCTCGAACTCGCCCGCGACTTCAACGATCTGACGGAAACCGCGCAGCAGATATTGCGCAGCGAGATGCGCAGCCGCGGCTTGGGCGACCCGGAGAATCCGAAATCCGTCACTGCGCTTCAGTCGGCGCAAACAGAACCACCCCAGCCTCCGCTCGCGCTGAGAAACGCACCATCGGATTCAGCGGACGAGACTGCACTCGGCGCATTCGGCGCCCGAGCTCCTGAACTGGTACCAGATACTCCCAATACGGGCGACGAAGACGATGGCCCGCACGAGTACACGTGGAAGACGCCGCTCTGCGAGTGCGATTCAACAGAGCAGGCTCGGCAGCTCGTTGATGCGTTACGGCAGGCGGGAATCGACAGTTGGGTTGAACATCCTGGGGCGACCTATCGCTATAGGAGCCGCGACAATGCCTATCCGCGTGTCCTCGTCGCCGCCGATCAGCTCGATCAGGCGCGCCTCATCGCCACAAAGCCCATTCCGCGGGAGATCGTCGAGGAGGAAAAGGAAGAAGTCCCCGAGTTTGTCGAACCCAAATGTCCCAAGTGCGGATCGGACGACGTCGTCCTCGAAGGCGTGGACCCCGCAAACACCTGGCGCTGCGAGCAATGCGACGAGCAATGGACGGAAACCATGCCGAAGACGGAAGATGGAACGCCCAACGCGGCAAATGACTCGCAATAAACGGAAAGAGCCGCCCGGCAACGGGGCAGCTCTTCCCTCAGGGAGAATAGTTCCAACGGAGGCAAACCCATCAGAACTTTCTGGCTGCATGTTAGGTTGGGGGGAAAGCAGTGTCAAGGGAAAATGTGCAGGAAAATAAATTGTTATATTTCAATCATTTAACAATTCAATACAGGTGCCGGGACCGGCATTATCTTCGCCGATGTTTCGCCTACTTAATTACGGCTTTTCCCGTGAATTTGCTGGGTTTCCTTGGGTTTATGCCCGCTTTTCCACAGGTTCAGAGGGGCGTTAACCCTTCGGATGCGGCCTGTCAATGGCTTCTTTCCCGTCCACCCATTTTTCCCGCAGATCGAGATAGATGAACTCCTCGTCGAAGGCCGAAGAAGCCGGTTTGCCCCTGGCTATCCGGTAGAGCGCCCTGCCGCCGCCCAGGAACCCTCCCAGCAAAATGGCCGCTGCGGCGCCCACCAAGCACAGCACCGTGATGCCCAGCAGTAGTTTGCCGGTCTTCTCGATCTCCGACTCCATCGGCTGAGGAATCGCCGTCACTTCGTCCTCGTAGTGTACCGATTCCAGCAGCCGGTGGCTCTCGTCGGGAACCGCATCGCCGCTCACGATCGCGACCAGCGGCCCGCTGTCCCGTACCTCGAGTGAGGCCACGTCGGAGCTGGTGAGCGGCTTGGGCCAGGGTGGCGTCGCCAGGCTGCCGGCCTTCAGATACGCGCGAATCGCATCCACCTTGGCGTGCGCCATCTGCGGCGTGGGGTAATCGATCAGCGTAAGCGTGGCCGGCCCGGAGGCGAGCAAGTAATTCGCCGTCACGGTTTCAGCGCCCTTGTCGAAGTCGACCAGCGACGCCGGCAACACGCCGCCGGAGCCCGCGTAGCTGGCCGGGCCCACTGCGTAGTGCGTAGTCTGCGGGTCGAGCTTGGACTGCGGCAGGCTGGCCAGAATGGGCGGGATCAGTGCGCGGCTTCCATTCGCTGTAGGCAGTTGCCGGGATATGTCGCGCAATTCGCCTGCCGACATCGGCTCTACGTGCGAAAAGGTTGCGTCCACCACGGTCGTCCCCACCCAGAAGAGAACGCGGTTGTTGTCCGACGCCGCGCCGTTGCCGATCGATTCCTTCGGCCAGTTATTCTGCCGGTAATAACTGTACGCGCCGTAGGCTCCGCTCACATCGTTGAAGCGCAGCGCGCGCAGGCTCAGCGTTTCGCCCTCGCGCTTGTAATTGGCCTCCACGGCCGCGTTGAACCCGTACTCCTTCAGCGCCGCGGCATTCGCCGGGTCGGCCTGCGCGGGGTCGGTCACAGTCTTCGACGGCTCCGCTGTCTCCCAGCCGTCAAATGCGTCGGGAAGAAGTGCCTTCGGCGAGGGTGGAAGCGTAAGGACGGTGGCCGATTTCTTCTCCGCCGCGGTAGGCTGCCCCGCCTGGGCGCACGCTATTGCCGCACCGCAACCGATCGCCGCCACACCACAAACCATCGCCAACCATCGCATCAAAAATTTCTCGCTTCCCTCGGGCGCGCGTAGCGCAGGGCCCCATGCTTCAGGTTAAATGGTCGCGCCGCGCCATCGGGCAGAGGGTCAGCCTGAAGCCGCCATGAAAGGGCGCGACTCTACACCTTGCTGAAAAAGCCCTACGCGGCGTCGGAACGTGAAAGGGCACGACTTTAGTCGTGCCGTGAACACCGCAATATGAATGCGGGGCTTTAGCCCCTGAGGGAAGGTTTTTTTCAAACTGACCCGTCGCCGCGCAGGAGCCGCGCGCAACGCCTACTCTATTGGACACGAAAAGGTGCGGAAAGGTTCCCGGTGTCTACTCGTCCGCGCCTCGCCACAGCTTCAACCGCGGCACCCAGCGCGGCACACTTCGCCAAATCAAAGAGCGGTTTTCTGTCCGGTCAATGAATGACCACGGGCCATTCGTTCACAGGATCAGCCGTCCCGGTGCGGTATGCGCCCAGGCCCTTTGCCATGCTCTCCAACTCCTCGGCGTGTGCGGATAGGCCGCAGGGATGCCCCTCCGTCTCCAACAGATGCCCATTCTCCCGGATCATGGCGAAGAGCGGACTGGCCAGGGCCTCGCGCAGATTGGATCTCTTCACGTTATGCGTCGCCAGCGCGGAAACCGGACAGGCGGTAACGTCTCCGTTCGGATTCACATGGGCGAAGCCGCGCCCGGCGGAGACACATCCCCCAAGGAACTCTTCGTCTCCGGGTGAATGAATGATGAAAGCGCCGCCGCTCGCGCGCTCCCGATACTGGACCACGGTTTCGCGAAAGCGCATCCGCTCTTCGGCCAACAGCGGCGTGCCGCTTTCGCAACCGCTCGCGGGAATCTCCTCTATGAACATCGCCAGCGGCCCGCTATGCGCAATCAACTCGTCGATATGGCGCGGCTCCGACCAGTACGCAATGTTGGCCGAGCTCACCGTTACGGCCAGGCCCGTCAAAACACCCGCATCCCGCAGCCGGTCGAGTGCGCCGAGAGCCTTCTCGTAGACGCCGCGGCCCCGGCGCAGGTCGGTCAGCTCGCGATTGCCCTCCAGGCTGACCACGATCACCGTATTGGAGCAGTTCTTCAAGATCTGGAAGTCGCTGGGCTGCAATGCGGTGCCGTTGGTGAAGACCAGGAAGAGCCGGTCGGGATGATCCCGGAACAGCTTCGCGATGTCCGGCAGCAGGAAGGGTTCGCCGCCGGCGATCATGAAGGCCATCACGCCCAGCCGAACCGCCTCGTCCACGATGGAATTCCAGTCGCTCAGGCTGAGTCCCGGCTGCGCCGGAGCGCTGGTGACGGTGCCCACCGCTCCCGCGTAGCAGCCGGTGCAGCGCAGATTGCATTTGGAGGTGACGCTGAGAACCAGAAAGGGCGGCACTTTTACCCCGCCGGCAAGCGCGCGGGCCCGCACGCGCCGCGATTGCCCAATGGTGCGCGCCAGGCGCAGGAACCCGGGCAGGTAGCGCGGATTCCGCACCACCCATGGAACCAGAACGCGCGCGAGATGCGGATCGATCTCCTCAATCCGGCGCGTGAGCGCGAAGAGGCGGCTGGAGAGGAAGTCGGTTGCCTGGCTGGGCAAATCGGTCGTGGTGATCATGCAACGGTTACGAGTTTACGCCCTCGTTTGTTCCCTGCGCGAGTGCACGAATCACAGCACCGCGCCGCCGCCGCGCGCAAAGCCCACTCTCTTTTGGAAACGAAAGAGCGCAGAAAGCTTCCCGGGTGGGCCAGCTGCGATTGATATACTCGCGCATTATGGCGAATGAGCTGGAAACGAAGTTCGCTGGGAGCGCGGTAGCGGAGCCGGAGACCGAACCCGACGGAAGCTCAAGGCGGGAACCCGCGGAAGAGCCTGACGAGAGCATTTCGGCGGAAGGCGACAGCGGCGAAGCGGGCTGCCCAATCGATATGCGTATCTTCGGCAGCCCGAGATGTGGACGCAAACTCCACATTGCACCAGACGGGGTAGACGAAAAGCCTGTCTGCCTAATGCACTCGAAGGATCCAAACAAGCAATCAGGATCGCTCTTCGATACGTTTTGGCTGGAGTTTGAGAGGATTCTGGAAAACGCAGGGGAGGACTTGGCCCACTTCGAGCGCTTTGTCTTTCCTCAACTCGATCTCAGTGGAAGGAAATTCCAAGCGGCCTGCCGGTTTAATAAAGCCACCTTTGCGGAAGGTGCAAACCTCAGCCAAGCGACCTTCACACAAAACGCAAACTTCGGCGAAGCGACTTTCACGCAGGACGCAAACTTCAGCGCAGCGATCTTCACGCAGAACGCAAACTTCTTCAGCACGACCTTCATGCAGAACGTAGTCTTCAGCTATGCAACCTTTGCACAGGAAGCAAATTTCCTTCATGCGACCTTCACGCAGAAAGCAGGCTTCGAGGGGGCGACCTTCACGCAGAATGCAATATTCAGCAGTGCGACCTTCACGAATAATGCATCATTCAGCGGTGCGACCTTCACGCAGGTCGCATACTTTCCCAAGGCGACCTTTAAACAGTGCGCCTACTTAGAAAGTGCGACTTTCACGCGTACCGCAAACTTCGGCGAAGCGACCTTCATGCAAAACGCAGAATTCCGTTCTGCGACCTTCATACAGGCGACACGTTTTGTAGAAACGAAATTTCACGGAACGGCCAATTGGTGTGAGTGCCGGTTTCTCGATCAAGCCGAATTTCGGCGTACGAAGTTTGAGCCTCTGGTTGAGGGAGAGCCCAGCGCCATCTTTGCGCAGGCAAAGTTCTCCAAGCCCGGCGAGGTCGTCTTCGACGACGTCGACCTGAGCCGCGTTCTTTTCCACAACTGCGATGTGAGCCAGGTTTGGTTTACCTCATCCGTGCGTTGGGGAACTCGGCGGAACAATCGCGGTCTCACGGTCTTCGACGAGAAACATCACTCCATAGAATGGTCCGACGACTTGGAGATAATGGTTGACTTGCAGCGCGACTACCAGTCTGTGGCGCAGGTCTATCGGCAGTTGAAGAGGAACTACGATACTCGCCTGGATTACTGGACGGGCAATGAGTTTCATTTTGGCGAGATGGAGATGAAGCGGCTGGCCGGGCCGTCATCTGGACCGCTTCTTCGGCTGCGCCAGTGGCTGCACAGCAGGCTGAGCCTGGTGGCCCTGTACCGGTATGCGAGCGACTACGGGAATAGTTATCGGAAGCCGTTGTTATGGTTGTTTGGGGTCTTGTTGTTGTCTACAGCTTTATTGCCGCTTCCCTTCCACGGATTTGGATTGAAGCGGCAAGGGGCCAGGCAAGCGGAGACCTACGCCTCGGTGTGGCGAGTTGGGGATGGCTGGACGCCGAATCTGTGGGCGGAGGCGCGTCTGGCGGGCAAGGGCGCGATCACTTCCGTGGATGCGGCTACATTTCAGAGAAGCGCCGAGTACGCGCCGGCCTACCCCTGGGGGCGAGTTCTGGCGATCTTCGAGACCTTGCTGACTTCAACACTGTTTGCGCTGTTTCTGCTTGCGATCCGGCGGCAGTTCAGGCGGTAGGGGTCACTGTCGGATTTGCCACCGCTCGCCAAGCCTCGAACGCCGCGAGCGCCCGCTCGCACTGCATCCGATGCCGCTCCTTCTTGTCGCGGATCTTCTTCCGCACTTCTTCTTCGAGAGGTTCGAGCAGATCGAAGGTAATGTTGGCCGGCTGAAAGTTCTTTGGATCCGCGTGCGTGATGTAGTGCACCAGCGAGCCCATCGCCGTCGCGCGCGGAACCGGAATCGGTTCCTCGCCGCGCGCCATCGCCGCGGCATAGATCCCTGCCAACATTCCCGTCGCGATGGATTCCGTGTACCCCTCCACGCCGCAAACTTGCCCTGCAAACGCTAGCCGCGTGGCGGAGTTCTTGAGAAAGAGCGTCTCATCAAGTAGCGCCGGCGCGCAAATGTACGTGTTGCGATGGATCTGCCCGTAGCGCAGGAAGCGCGCGTCTTCGAGTCCCGGAATCAGCCGCAAAACTCGCGCCTGCTCGCCAAACTTGAGGTGATTCTGGAAGCCGACCAGGTTGTAGCTGTCCGCGCGCAAATTCTCCTTGCGCAACTGCACCACGGCCCAGGGATTTTTCCCAGTGCGCGGATCGCGAAGCCCCACAGGCTTCATGGGACCGAAGCGCAGCGTATCGCGCCCACGCGTAGCCAGCACCTCGATCGGCAAACAGCCCTCGAAGTATTCGAGTTTTTCCCACTCCTTGCTTTCCGCGGCTTCGGCGGCGAGCAACGCGTCGTAAAAGCGGTCGTACTCCGCGCGGTCCATCGGGCAATTGATGTAATCGGCCGTTCCCTTGTCCCAACGCGCCGCAAAATACACGCGGCTCATATCGATCGAATCGGCATCGACGATCGGCGAGATCGAATCGTAAAACGCCAGATACCCCGCGCCCGTCAACCGCTCGATCTCCCGGCTCAGCGCGTCCGATGTCAGCGGCCCCGTCGCCACGACAGTGCAGTGTTTCGCACCGTTCTGGTCTTGGACGGGCGCATCATCCAGGCAAGTCACTTCTTCCCGAATCACACGAATGCGCGGCTCGGCTTCGATCGCCTCCGCGATGCGCCGCGAAAACTCCACGCGATCGACGGCCAGCGCGTGGCCCGCTGGTACCGCGCACTCATCCGCAATGCGCAAAAGCGCCGAACCCGCGCGCCGCATCTCCTGCTTCAGCAGCCACGGCGCGGTGTAGGGCGATTCGCTCTTGAGGGAGTTCGAGCAAACCAGCTCGCCGAAATCCGTCGTCTGGTGGGCAGGCGTCAGGCGCGGTTTTCTATCCACAATCGCGCGCATCTCGTAGAGGTCCACCGCGCAGCCCAGCCGCGCGGCCGTCAGTGCCGCCTCACACCCCGCCAGCCCGCCGCCGATCACGCGAATCCTCACGACGCAACCCCTTCCTGGTTTTTCTCCTGCGCGCTGTGCCCCATCCTTTCGCCGGCCTTTTGGCGAAAGGGTGGGAGACCGCCCTCCCCCAATTTCTGCGCAAGCCGCTGGATCGCCTCGCCGCTCAACCGCACATTGCGCCACTCGTCCAGAAACTCCGCGCCCATCGCGCTATAGAAATCGATGGCCGGAGTGTTCCAGTCCAGAACCTCCCACTGCAACCGCTCGCAACCCTTCTCCAGGGCGACAGCCGCCACACGCTCGAGCAGCGCCTTGCCAATGCCCCGTCCGCGAAGCTCCGGCAGCACGAACAGATCTTCAAGGTAGATGCCCGGCCGGCCCATCCAAGTGGAGTAGTTATAGAAAAACAAGGCGAAACCGGCGGGTTGGCCGTCGTGCTCCGCCATCAGGCAGGAATAAAAAGGGCTGGGCCCAAATCCATCGCGCAAAAGCCCCTCCTCGGTTGCCACCACCGCGTCCGGCGCCCGCTCATACGCCGCAAGGGCGCGTATAAAGGCCAGAATCTGCGCCACATCGGCCGGGGTCGCATTTCGAATCGCCGTTCCCATGCTTTGATTTTAGGGCCTGTTTGCAAATAGTCCCCCACTGATGCCTTCGACCTCGATCGATTCACGCGAACTTGCCAACTCGCCATCGCCGCGAGAGCGGCGCCATCTTGCCGCCTTATCCAATCCCTTGTTTCCAATGACCTGAAAAACTGCCACCGTGCCCCATCCTTTCGCCCGTTCTTTGGCAGAAAGGGCGGGATAGCACGAATCCCACAGGCACAAATTCATGCGGTCAGAATCCAGAGTCCCCGATAGTCCCCGAGCGGACCTTTCGACCCGCCGCGCATACAACCCATCGCCCCCACAGCCGATCGAGGAGCCGATCAAACCCCGCCAACCCCGCTAACTCCGCTAACCCCGCTAACCCCGCTAGCTCCACCAACCCCGCTAGCCCCGCCAACCCCGCTAGCCCCGCCAACCCCGCTAGCCCCGCCAACCCCGCTAGCTCCGCCAACCCCGCTAGCCCCGCCAACCCCGCTAGCTCCGCCAACTCCGCTAACCCCGCTGTCTTTCCTGTGTGATCGAGGCCACACGCGTACCTTTACCCGCCGCACTACCATAAGAACCGTATGCAGCGCGGCCCACAATGACTGTGGGAGCCGGGGTGTAGCTTGCGGGTCGGTCTCCTCGTCCAGGCGCGTGGGCCGTTCGAGCAAATTCCGGAGCGCAGGAGCGTCGCCGGTCTGAGCCCTCTTGTGCAGGGTGCGCGCTTGGATTTAACGTGGGTTTTGCTCACGAAGGCGCTCTGCTCCACGCCGCGCCTGAGATTTTGAATTTATTTGAGCCTGCGGGCAGCATGGCTTCCCGCCGCTCTCGAGGAGAAAACATGAAACGCAATTTTTCACTTTGGCTGCGCCTGGCTGCTGCCGGACTTTTGGCGCTGGCTCTCACCCCTGTGCACGCCGAGCAAGCGTCTGCAAAAATAGGCAAGATTCACGGCAAAGTCATCAATCCCACCGGGCAGCCTCAAGGCAAAGTCATGGGTCCCAACGGTCAGCTCCAAAATGCTGGCACGGTGAGCCTCTCCACCGATGGCGGCGCGACCCTGAAGTACACCTTCCCGGTCGACGACACCGGAAACTATTCCGGTGAGGCGCCGCAGGGAACTTACATGGTGATCTACCGCGCCTACAATACGCCGGCCGGCCAGATGGTCGATTCCATCCGCGGCGTCAAGATCGTCGAAGGGCAGGACATTGAGCAGGACCTCGACATGTCGCGCCAGGAGTACCTCGACAAAATGACGCCCGAGGAGAAGAAGGCACTCGAGGAGCTGAAGAAAAAGAATGCCGAAGCGCTGAAGTCCAACGCCCTCATCGCCCAGCTCAACGCCGATCTGAAGACGGTCACCCAGGATAAGAAGGACATTGACAACGCAGCCGTGGCCGCGACCCAGGCTCTGGGGGCCACCGCCACCAAGGACGATCTTGCCAACAAGGAGACCGAGATTAAGACCGCCAAATACACCGACATCGTCAGTCTGATGACCAGGGACACCGGCCTCAAGCCGGACGAGCCTTTGTTGTGGACCCAACTGGGCTACGGGCAGTCGGGGCTCAGGCAATATGACGATGCGATCGTGACCTACAAAAAAGCCATCGATCTCGAGACCGCCTCCAAGAAGCCGCGCGCCTCCGTTCTTGGCCAGGCGCAGTCCGGCCTGGGCGAGATCTATGCGCGCACCGGCAAAGTTCCCGAGGCCAATGCCGCCTTTGACGCATCCGCCAAGGCGGATCCTGCAAACGCGCAGCTTTATCTCCGCAATCAGGCGGTCATCTTCTTCCAGGAGAACAACCCCGCAGCCATGGCTGACGCCGCGGATTTCGCCATCAAGGCATCTGCAAACCCGAACGATCCCAGCCTCGCTCTTATGTATTACCTGAAGGGCCAGGGGCTGGTTGTTAACGCGACCCAGGACCCCAAAACGAAGCTGTTCATTTTGCCTCCGGGTTGCGCGGAAGCCTACGAGAAATATCTGCAACTGGCGCCGAAGGGCCCGTTCGCTCAAGAGGCGGCGGGCATCCTGCAGCAGGCCGGGATCAAGGTGAAGTAGCTCGGCCTCCGCTTCAATGATCAAAGGGCGTCCGCCACGGCGGACGCCCTTTGTGTCTCCAATCTCATCGATGCACTCGGAAGTAGGTCAGTTTGAAGCCGCCGTGAAAGGGCACGACTTCTAGCCTGCCCTGAGCGAAGTCGAAGGGTGCCGTAGAGACGCAAAATCAATGACGGGCTTTAGCCCATGAGGGACGGTCTCTTTCAAGCTGACCCGTTACCATCCACTCCCCAACACCGCTCCCCCATCTACAATCCATTCCATGAGCCGAGAGTCGACCCATGACTTGCTGAGCTACGCGCAGGCAGAAGCTTGTGTGGCCAGGCGCGCGGAGCGCCTTGCGCGCACGAAGCCTGCGGCGGAACGCGTGCGGCTGACCGCGGCGGCCGGGCGCGTGCTTGCCGAAACCCTCCGCGCCTCAAGCGACCAGCCGCCCTTTGCCCGCTCCACGCGCGACGGCTACGCCTGCCGGGCCGCGGAGATCTCCACGCATCGACCGCTGGCCGTGGCTGGCTCAACCCGCGCCGGCGACGCTCCCTCCGGACCGCTCGCGCGCGGCGTCGTCTGGGAGATCATGACCGGCGCACCGGTTCCTCGCGGCGCCGACGCTGTCGTAATGCTCGAGCACGTCGAGGTTTCCGGAACGCCAGCCGCTGCGGCTATCCGCCTCCTGCCGCCGCGCACCATCAAAGAAGGCGAAAACATCGTGGCCCGAGGCGCGCAGGCGCGCAAAGGCGACGCCCTGCTGCCGGCGGGAACCTTGATCGGCGCGGCGCAGATTGCTCTTGCCGCCTCCTGCGGCGCGACCCAGCTCACCGTCTACGCCCGCCCGCGCGTAGCCATTCTCTCCACAGGCGACGAGCTTGTGCCCATCGCAACCAAGCCCAAGCCCGGCCAGATTCGCAACTCCTCGAGCGCCATGCTGGCCGCGATGGTCTCCGCAGCCGGCGGCGAGCCCTGGATTCTGCCCATCGCGCGCGACACCCTGAAGTCTCTCGACGCCGCGCTCGCCCGCGCCGCCGCGGCCGATCTGCTGCTCGTCACCGGCGGCGTCTCCGCGGGCAAATTCGACCTCGTCGAACCCGCCCTCGCCCGCTTGGGAGCCCGCTTTTACTTCACCGGCGTGCGCATTCAGCCCGGCAAGCCGGTGGTCTTTGCAGAGCTGCGCCGCCGTGGCACGAACCCAAACCAAAAGGGCCGCTCCATGCAATGGTTCGGGTTGCCGGGGAATCCCATCTCTTCCGCCGCCACCTTTCTGCTCTTTGCCGCGCCGATTCTGGCCGCACTCGCCGGCCGCATCGATTGCGGTCCGCGTTTCGCTCTCGCGTGCTTGACGGCTGACGTCAAAACGAAGCCGGGGCTTACCCGCTTTCTGCCCGCCGCCTGTACCTTTGCCGCTCCCGTGCCTGAAGTCGCCTGCGTTTCCTGGCAGGGTTCAGGCGATCTGGCCGCCATGGCGCTGGCGAACTGCTACCTGGTCGTGCCCGAAGACTCCGACCGTCTTGAGGCGGGCACAACCGTCCGCATTCTTCTTCCCTGAGGAGCACCATGTCAGAACTTTCGCACTTCAATTCATCCGGCCAGGCGTCCATGGTCGACGTTGGCGGCAAGCAGCCCACGCGCCGCACCGCAACCGCTTCGGCCTTCGTCGCGCTCTCCGCCACGGTCGTCGCCGCTCTGCCCTCGAACCCCAAGGGCAACCCGCTTGAAGTCGCCCGCTTCGCCGGCATTCAAGCCGCCAAGCGCACCGCCGAGCTCATTCCCATGTGCCACCCGCTCGCGCTCACGCACATCGATGTCGAGACCGAGCTGGTAGCGGACGGCGTGCGCATAGTGGCCACCGCGGCCGCCGTCGGCCCCACCGGCGTCGAGATGGAAGCCCTCACCGCCGCCGCCGTCGCCGCGCTCACCGTCTACGACATGACCAAAGCCCTCGACAAAGCTATCGTCATCCGCGAACTCCGTCTCGAATCCAAAACCGGCGGCAAGAGCGGCGATTTCTCGCGCCCCGCCAGCTGATCCCCGCGCAAGCACGCTCCGCAGCACATCGCATCGCCTAGAGCCGCGTGAACCGCGCCGGAGGCGCAGCGTTTGTTAGCCCCGCGCTCCGCCGGGGTCCCCAAGAAACGATCTTGATTTCTTGGGGTGGATTCGTGGGGAAGACGGATTCCACAGATTGACTCCGGAGTCCCGTAGGGACGGCGCAAGGAGATTTCTTTTGAGGGTCCAATAGCCCCTGCGCGATGCGCCCGCCAACCCGCGAACCAGCCACGTCGCGCCAGCGACGCCAACCTGCCGCTTTTGTCTTGTATATTGATCCGGCCCAATTAGATGAGACACCGTGCCCCATCCATTTCCGCGTTCTTTGCGGAAATGGGTGGGAAGTCATGGTCCCACTATTTGGGGCCGGATCGATACGGAAAATCCTACCGCGCGATCAGAAACATCACCCAGCTGAGCGCAATCGCCGAGCCTACAAACAGGACGAAGCAATAAGCGCCGTACCGGACCATCTGCCGCGGCGTGTCGCGCATGGTAATGCCGAAGACCGTCGAGGCGAAGAGCGAGAACAGCAGCACCGCGGTGAAATGGGAGGGATGCATTACGACGACTTCCTCCCCGTGCGCAGGTTGTGCGCGTCCACGGCGGCAATGATGTTCAAGAGGCCCGCAACCACGATGAACTTGGTGCCGTAGTCGGCCACCGTGGTCTGGATAGGCTGCGCGCCCAGTCCCAGCCCGCGGCTCGCCACGTAGAGCAACCCGCTGCCCAGGTCGCCGGCCACGCCCAGCAGGTCCAGAATGTCCTGCGCGCTGGTGTAGAGCTTGCCCTGCATGGCCAGTCCCAGCACGAACATGGCCACGATCGAGACCGCCAGCAGCGTCCCGCGCACCCATTTGCCCTGAAGGAAATGCCCCGCGCCCGGCACCAGCCATCCGGCGATCAGCGGCAGATAAACCAATCCCTTGTCAGACTTCTTGCCCGCAACGGGCCTGTTCGGCGTGGTCGACATTCCTTCTTGACTATACAAGAACAGGCCCCAGCGGGAGCGGTCGCCGGAGGATCGTGCGATGGATCCGGTGGAACGGGAGATTTTAAGAAAACGGTATACGGCGCGAAGGACAGGAGCTAAGGACTGGGAATCATGCGGCAGTTCGTTCCGCCGCTTGAGGGCTCTACTTCGATTTGGGAGAATCTGAAAGTGGAATTCCGACGGCCCCCGTCAGCTTTTCTCGGAAATCTTCCCAGTCCGGCCCCTTGCGTGCGAGCAAGTCGCCCAAATCAAACCACTCCGTTGTTGTCTGCGATTCCGCGTGCAGCTTTTCCATCGGCATTCGCTTTTTCGAGATGATCGTCCAGAAATCCTTATATTGTTTTGACTTTGCTTTGAGATGAGATTTCTCTGCTTCGCCAGCGCGATTGTGTATATTGGCAAAGTCGAGTCCACCTTTTACTTCGATGGCAACCTTGTGGTGAACCTGCTGACCAATGCTCTCGACGATGCTAACATCAGGATCACTTGAGCGAGTAATCGTCACGAGGCGACCGGTCGAGTTCCTGACAACAAGCCTCTTTGCTCCCCTTTCAATGATGTATTTGTCAACAATGTCTGCAACTGTAAGGAAGACATCCTTCATTGCGACTTCGCCAATGCGAGTATTGTGTGATCCTTGAAGCTGTGACCCGAAGGTGAGCAATGGGAGTTCTCGGAGGTCGCGATCATTCATTTCGGGAATCCTGCTTATTAGCTCGGCAAGGGGCTTCACCATCACTTTGCAGAACCCTTGAAGGTATTCCTGCTGCTTGGAATTGAATGTTCCCAACTCCTCCATGCTTTTGAAGATGCCCATCCCAGTCTCGGTGCGGTAGAACGCCTTTTGGGATGCTCCCAAGAGTAGCCTGTAGTATCCGACCAAGGAAGGCTTGGCTTCGAGTACGGCAGAGATTGGAAAGACGTACTCATCCCGTAGCCCTGCCTTTGCGAGGATTCTTTGAACATCGACAGGGACTGCCAACTTCGATAATTGTTCTTTGATGAGATTCGGATCTATTTCCCCGAGAGCGATGCTAAGCCCGTCGATGAAATGCTTTTTTCTCGCTGCAACCAGCAATTGGTGAAAACCCACTTGTCTGTCCACAACATTCGGCGGGCGTAGCGTGTGGGTCTCGATGGGAGTTCTTGAATCCTTCTTATTGGACGGTGCCAATTTTCACTCACACTTTCTTGATTTGCGAAAGATAAGCCAAAAGCAGTGTTGCCGCCGCGAGTGGTGAGCGTTCTTCCATTTCGGGTCGATGATGGGGCCTTTCCGAATCTTCACAATGCAATCGCAGGGGGTGAACCCAATCGTTTTCGCGGCATTGATGAACTCAACATGTGCCCACTGGTAGCGGTGATGGTGAACGTAGTCCGTGATCTTGCAAAGCAGTATACCCTCGTCCTTAAGCACGCGAAATGCCTCCCTCAAGAACAGTGGGAAAGTGTGGGAGAAGGTGTAGCCATTCTCCTTGGGAGACTTCAAGACGAGACCAAATCTCTCATTGAAGTCCTTTTCGTTGTCCTTGCCCTGATTCGGGATGTGCGGGGGATCATATACAACGACATCGAACTCGCCTTTCCTAAAGAAGTGCATATCCGTGTTGTCCCCAACGACGTCTGGTTCATACTCTGGATTGATGTCAAGCCCAATCACTGGGCGCTCGCTTCCTTTCCAAAACCTTCCTCGATTGACAGTAGCATCCAGAATTTTTCTCGGGGTATTTCGGGGATAGAATTTGAGTATCCGCTCTAGCAGTTCCGGGTCTTCACCCTCCCAAATCGACGGTAGAGGATCATACGAAGTTGACAATTTCGGAGTATGAGCCTCAATTGCGATCACCTCGGCAGTTCTCGGGAAAAGCGTTTTCTGTGCTTTTCGTGCGGCGGCAGAAGGAGCCATAATCCTATTCTCTCGCAATCGACGGCAATCGGTTCAGGAAAATTGGGTCGAAGCCTGCCCCAAAGTTCTTCTTCAGCTCGGTTGCGCCGTAGATATTGTTTTAGGGAATGATTGGGAAACGGTTGGCGCCATGGATGAAGCCGGGTGCCCCACATCTCGCTTCTGAGATGTGGGACAGCACGAACCCCGGTTCTCGCGGCGTACCCCTCCCCATGGCGAACGATTCTCGAATACGAATGCAGAAAAAGATCGCAACGCCGGCAACGAGCGATATACTGTCGCCTCCGGGGCAGCAAAATGGCAGTTCCGGTTCAGGTGGCGGAGTAGACAAATGCAGCCCGGCTGAAGCTGGCGCCACCCGAATGGATAGAGACAATCGCGCAATACCGGGCCCGGCTTCACGCGGCTTCCCACGGATTGAAAGGTCAGGAAAGTAAGCATCAAGGCAAACAAGGAGGTTTACCATGCGTATCTCTCATCGAGGACGTTTGTTTGTGCACTGCGCAGTGGTCTTTGCGCTGCTGCCCGCGATACCGGCCATGGCCGCGTTCGATGCATACATGACGCTAGAGGGCGTCAAACAAGGACCTATCAAGGGCGATAGGATGTCTGAAAATATCCATCTCATCAGCGTCGTCCGCGACACCCCCATGGCGACCCGGATGGCCACCGGCAGACGCATGCACTCCACCATCACCATCACCAAAGAGATCGATGCGGCGTCGCCCAAATTTGCAACGGCGTTGGTTACAAATGAAGTGTTTAAAAACGTGACGATTATCTTTGTGGGAGGCTCGGGAGGCGAGAAGACAGCCCAGAAGATCGTGCTCACAAACGCGACCATGTTGAGCGTTCGCAAGGCGGGCGGCCGCGAGCAGATTACGTTCGACTACCAGGCCATCGAGGTCACCTGGCAAAACGGCGGCAAGACCATGGCGGACGACTGGAGCACTCCGAACTAAAGCATGCGGGCGGGGCGCCCCTCAACTCCCGCTCCCGGGGAAAAAAACGCCCCGCATTTTTGCCGATAATTTCGCCATTCCGGCGCATACTTTTCTTGAATGGCCATCCACCCCAACCCGTCCACGGTCCACGGTCCGCGGCGCAACATGTCAGGTGTGTCCCCCGGTCCGTACCCCCCTGCCCTACCCCACCCCCCACTCCCTACTGGCTACTCGCCGCCGGGGTGGCTAATCCCCGCCTTACCCCCCACCCACTATGAGAACGCAAAAAAACGGGCTGTGAAACTGTGTTGTGTGAAACTAACTCAGAATCATTAACTTACAGACACATCCGCGCAGCGACACAGAAACTGTGGAACTGGGCCGGTGTGCTGCGCTCTTTTCCTATCAACAAGTTAGAGCGCGGCATCGCACGCGCGCTTCAAGCAAAATGCCGCGATTCTTCGCTGAAATACGCCCTTTTTTGAGCGACGGAACGCAGTTTAGGAGCATTTTTGGCAGGCGGATCGGTCTACGCGACGGCCGGAGCTTTCAGGAACTCCAGTGCGCGGATGAGATAGGCCTTCAGATCGCGGCGGTGGACGACGGCGTCGAGGAAGCCTTTTTCGAGCAGGAACTCGGCGCGCTGGAAGCCTTCGGGGAGCTTTTGGCGGATGGTCTGCTCGATGACACGCGGGCCGGCGAAGCCGATGAGCGCGCCGGGCTCGGCGATGTTCAGGTCGCCCAGCATGGCGAAGCTGGCGGTTACGCCGCCGGTCGTGGGATCGGTGAGCACGGAGATGTAGGGCACGCGCGCGTCGTCGAGTTGCGCGAGAGCGGTCGCGATCTTGGCCATCTGCATCAGGCTCACCACGCCTTCCATCATGCGCGCGCCGCCTGAAGCGGCCACGACGATGAGCGGCTTGTGCGTGAGCCGCGCGCGATCGACGGCGCGGGCGATGGTTTCGCCCACAACGGCGCCCATCGAACCACCGATGAAGCCGTACTCCATGGCGCTCAAAACGACTTCGTGCGGCCCCATGCGGCCAATCGCGTTGAGGATGGCGTCGTCCAGGCCGGTCAGCTCGCGCGCCTTGCGCAGCCGCTGCTTGTAGGGCTTCACGTCGGTGAAGTTCAAAGGGTCGGTGGAGCGCAGGCCGGCATCGACCAGCTCGTAGCCCGGCTCCAACAGAAGGTCAATGCGCGCGCGTGCGCTGAGCTTGAAGTGCTGCTGGCACTTGGGGCAGACCATCAGGCTGGCTTCGAGATCGGCCTTGTAGAGCGGCTGGCGGCAGCCGGGGCACTTGACCCACAGGCCCTCGGTGCGCACGGTTTTCGCGCTGGCGCCTGCGGCGAAGCCGGCGTCAGGGCCGTTCTCGCCTTGAGGTCCGTTCTCCGGAGCGGGATACTCGCCGTCCTCGCGCTTGAACCATGTCATATCGAACCCCATTGTAAATGGCGGGACCGTGATTCGTGGTTCGTGAACGGCGGTCTGCGATTGCGCTCGCCGCAGCTAATACTCGATGCCTCTCTGCGCCAAAATGCCCTTTTGATAGGCGTGCTTCACCTCGCGCATCTCGGTCACGGTATCGGCCAGCTCGACGAGCAGGGGATGCGCGTTGCGCCCGGTCAGGATCACGTGCACCATCTCCGGCTTCGCGCGCAGCGCCTCGGCCACGACCTCCGGGTCGAGCATCTTGTAGCTGATGGCGTAGTTGATCTCGTCGAGGATCACCAGGTCCCACGCGCCGGAGTGGATCGCCTCGCGCGCCTCGGCCCAGGCCTCTTCGACCAGACGAATGTCTTCGGGATCGGGCTCCGCGCCGCCGATCTTCACGAAGCCGCGGCCCATCTGCTTCAGCACGAAGTTCTCGCCGAAGGCCTCGGCCGCATCGAGTTCGCCGTAGTGCCACGAGCCCTTGATGAACTGCAGCATCAGCACCTTCATGCCGCAGCCCACCGCGCGCAGAGCCGTGCCCAGCGCCGCAGTGGTCTTGCCCTTGCCGGGGCCGGTGTTGATCAGGATCAAGCCGCGCCGGGATGGTGCTTCAGAGCTCATAGTTCACAGTTCAGCCTCTGTGGTACGGGTGTCCCGTGAGAATTGTACAGGCCCGGTAGAGCTGCTCGGCCACAACCAGGCGCGCGAGTTGGTGCGCCAGCGTCATGGGGCCCAGCGAGAGCAGGCCGCCGCGGCGCTTGCCCTCGGCCAAGGCCTCTTGGGACCATCCATCCGCCGGCCCGATGGCAAAGACCACGTGCTGCACGCCCTCGTCGCGCCGCTTCCGCAGCCACTCCGCCAAACCCTCCGAGGACATTGGACGGCCGCGCGCATCGAGCATCAGGACCGCAGCCTCGGTTCTGCCCCGCTGCCGGCGCAGCCACTCGAGCAGCGCGCTCTCGCCGCGAAAGGCTTCCACGTTCGGCCGCACCACTGGAGAGCAGCGTTTGAGGTAGTCGCTTACCAGAGCCTCGTAACCATCCTTCGTTCCGGCCCGCGAGCCGATGTGAGCCAGCGTTACCTGCATCCAGAGGAGGATAGCGCAAAAGATCCGCAGGCTGCTGCATCTTTTCCGTGCTCCCGGTGGGGGGCCCCTGCACGGTCGCCGCATCAGCCGCCGGCTTTGCGAACTTTGTGGGCTCCGGACCGACACTCAACGCGAACGACAACCGCGAGGCGCTGACCACGCTCAAAGGGGCGTGGACCCCTCAATTCATTCCAGATTTTGCGATCTGTGGAATGGAATATACAGAATTTCATAAGGCCAGGGTGCTCGCCAGCAGACCTTTTCTTTAACGATATGTATTTTGAGTGACTTAAGGCATCTTCTCGGATGTGCCGAAATGGCACATCAATTGCAGGCTAAAGTCCCAACTTCCCAGAACGGCATTCGAGGTCACCTCACGCGGGCGTAGGCGTTTTTGAGCGGTGGTTTTTATGAACTTGCGGAATCGGGCTTGTTTCCCCCATCGAGTCTCCGAAGCCGCACAACCTGGATCGCGACGGACCCACAGGGGGACTTCCGGTTCAGAAATGCATTTTGGAGGAATTCCGATGCGGTTTTTTGATACGAAGAGCGTAGTGATGCTCCTCTGCTTCCTGATGGCGATGTTGGTACTGGTATCTATGCCGGCCAGCTATGGGCAAGCTGTCGCCGGCATGACGGGCACGGTCACTGACCCGTCTGGCGCCGCTATTCCGGGCGTTGCCGTGACGCTCACCAACAATGCTACGGGAGCCAAGTACAGCACGACCACCAACGGCACGGGCTTTTATCGTTTCGCCGACATCCCTCCCGGCCAGGGGTACGTCGCAAAGTTTACCGCTAAGGGTTTCGCTCCGTTCGAGGTCAAAGACATCTATCTGATGGCGTCATACGTCCGCACGCAGAATGCGGCTCTTGCTGTCGGCGGCGCCGTTTCCACGGTTGAGGTCACCGCGGCACATTCCGAGGTGACGATCGACACCACGGACGCAACCATCGGCAACAATATCGACGTACAGCATTTGAACGAGCTTCCCGCGCAGCAGAGAGGCACGCCGACGGCGCTGTTCGAATTGCAGGCCGGAGTGACCGACACCGGGTCGGTGACCGGCGCACGCGTCGATCAGAACAACATCACGGTGGACGGCCTGGACGTGAACGATATGGCGACCGGCGGGTACGCCTATAACAGCTCTGCCAACGGAGTTCAGGAGGGCATTCGCCAACTCACTCTGGTTTCGGGCGCTCCGATCGATTCAGTGGAGCAGTTCACCGGCAGCGTGGCCGGCAGTGAGACGTCCACGGCCAGCGGCGGCCAGTTCTCCCTGGTGACCAAAGGCGGCACCAATCAGTTCCACGGCAACCTCAATGAGTACAACCGCAACCGGGAATTTGTGGCCAATAGCTGGTTCAGCAACAACGCAACTCCCATCGTTCCGCGCAACAACCTGATCCAGAACCAATTCGGCGGCAACATCGGCGGCCCCATCACCATCCCCCATCTCTTCAGCGGTAAAGACAGGGCATTCTTCTTCTTCGATTTCAACGATGACCGGCTCGCCCGCTCCGCCCTGCAGCAGAGGACCGTCCCACTCAGCAACATGCGCCAGGGAAACATCGGGTTTATCGACAACACCTCAACGCCCGGCAGCCCGCATGTTACCCAGCTGACTCAAGCCCAGCTTAAGGCGCTCGATCCCGCGGGGATTGGCCTAGACAGCACTTTCATGACCGCCTTTAACAACCGCTTTCCGACTTCTAACAACTCAAACAGCGGAGACGGCGTGAACTCCGGCGGCTATGTGTTCAATGCTCCGGACGGTGACTACGCCACAACGTATGTCAGCAGGGAGGACTTCAACCTCAACGACAAGATGAAGATGTTCGCGAAGTTCTCCATCAACCGCGAAAACTCCGTCTACAACCCGAACCAGTTCGCGACCGATCCGCCGACTTCACAGTTCATTGATCGTTCCTACTCTTTCGTCGTCGGCCACACGTGGCTGATGAACTCCCACATAACCAACCGGCTCACCCTTGGAGAGGTGGTTCAGAAGGTCGGTTTCCTTACGTCGTGGAATCCCAACCCCAGTGGAACCACCTCGTATACCTTCGCCGATGGCACCGGACCGGCATTGGTCTCGCCTTTCTACTTGGCGCCAACCCAGCAGGCCCGCCGCGTTCCCGTCCCGGTTCTGGCAGATGACTTCACCTGGACCAAGGGGACTCATACCTGGCAGATGGGCGGGTCCTTCAAGGACATCCTGGCCCACACCACCAACGTCGCCGACTACAACGTGACCTACGTGGGGATGGGCGGCGAAACCTTGAACCTATGCGGTCCCACGCCCGCCGAAGCCACCAGTCCTGCCTGCGGCACCGGACATGCCGATCTGCGTCCGTCCTCGCTTTATATTGCGCCGGCAAGCGCGACGCAGGCCGAGTCAGGGCTGCAAGACCTAGCCGATTACGACTGGGACCAGGTATTCGCCTTCATGCTTGCCCGCGTCGCCAATGTTCAGGAAGACTTCAATTACGATAAGAACGGCAGCCCGTTGAAACAGCTCACAGGCGATCAGCGCTTCTACAAGTACTACCAGACCCAGCTCTATGCGGGGGACACGTGGAAGGTTGTACCGAGCCTGACTGTCACCTATGGCTTGAATTACCAATTGTTCTCCGTGCCTTACGAGACAAAAGGCCTTGAGAGCGTCGAGCCCTTCTCCTTCGATCAATACTTCCAGGCTCGTTTGCAGCAGAGCGCCCAGGGCCAAACGGGTCCGCTGGCTGTTCCGCTGATCGCCTATTATCTTGGCGGAAAGGCCAACGGGAGCGGTGCGCAGCCGCTGTACAAGCCGGAATACCGGAACCTCGCCCCCCATGTCGCTTTCAACTGGAACCCCGGCTTCGATAAGAAGTCGACGATTAACGGCGGCGCCACCATCGCCTTCGACCGCACCGTCATCATGGCCATCCAGGCAATCCAGGATGTGGATTCCTATCTCTTCCAGCAGACTTTGCCCGTCGCCGAGGGAATTTTTGGCGACCCATACGATTCGATCAAGAACGATCCGCGTCTGGACAAGAACAACGATATCTCTGCTGTTCCCGTTGTGGCTCCCCCAACACCTGTGGCTCCGTATGAGCCTTTTTCAGCGGGTGGCAATCCCATCGGTTTGCAACTTGGAACAGCATTCAACGCCACCATCGACCCTTCTCTGAAGACGCCTTACAGCATCGTTTTCAACTTTGGCGTCCAGCGCGCGATGCCGTGGGATATGATTCTCAAGGCCAACTATGTCGGCCGCCTGGGACGTCGCCTGATCGCTCAGGCCGATGCCGAGCAGGTCATCGATTTCCCGGACCCGACATCGGGGCAGCTTTACTCGCAGGCCTTCAGCAGCATTGTTCAGCAGGTCAGGGCCGGGGCCACTGCTTCGACCGTCACGCCGCAGCCCTGGTTTGAGAACATGATGGCGGCAGGCACGGGAACGGGCGCAGGGTTCGCCAACAACACGCAATTCGTGGTGGCGAACATCGGCGGTTATGTGTACCGCGGGGACTTCGCCGATTCCACGCAGTTCATGTCCGGCTTCGTGCCTCAGAATGTGGGCATGGCTGCGCAGTTCTCGGAAAACACCTTTTACACCAACAAGGGATTCTCGTCCTACAATGCGTTCCTGGTCACCGTGCAGAAGAACCTCTCACACGGCCTGCAGTATGATCTCAACTACACTTTGGCGCACTCCATCGATAACGTCTCGCTTCCAGCCAATTCCGAAGGCGATACCGGCATCGGCGGACTGGGTCTGATCTGCGATGTGGTCCGTCCCCGGGAGTGCCGTGGCGACTCTGACTATGACGTTCGGCATTACATCACGGCAGACGCCACTTACCAGCTGCCATTCGGCAAGGACAAGATGTTTGCGGGCGCCGCTCCTCATTGGGCAAATGAGATCATCGGTGACTGGAGCCTGAGCAACATCACTATCTGGCATGGAGGACAGGCTTGGGGAACCGTCGCCAACGCCTTCGTGGCCAGCTACTCGAACGATGCTCCCGGAAGGCTGACCGGCTCGAAATCGGCGGTGGGTACGCATATCTCGAAACTGCCGGGAGGCGGCGTCAATATCTTCGCCAACCAGGCCAACGCCCAAGCTGCGTTCTCAGGACCGATTGGCTTCCTGATCGGTCCCCGCAACGAGCTGCGCGGACCTTATTACTTCAACACGGACCTAGGTCTCGCCAAGGTTTTCCCAATCCATAGGGAAAGCGTGAACCTGAACTTCCGTGCCGATGCATTCAACGCCTTGAACCACCCCAACTTCAACTTGCCCGCGAACAACGTCTTCCAGGGCTACGATCAACAGGACTTCACCAGCAGCACCTTCGGCCAGATCAGCAGCACGGTTGAGCCAGCCGGAAACCTGAACAACGGAGCTCGCGTGTTGCAGCTCTCGCTGCGCTTGCAGTTCTAAGCCGTCACACGGAACGAAACTGAATGCAAACGATAAAAGGGACCGCTTCGGCGGTCCCTTTTATTTCGGTACGCCCTGCAATCCAACCGAGCCGGTAGCTGCGGACCCCTGCGTCCAGTGGTGGGGCAGCAAAGCGGGTGACCGCTCGCCTTATGCCGATTTCGGCGGCGAATGGGCGGCGGAGCCTGGTGAACGACCGAAAAACGCCGATCGTTCCGCGCTTTCATCGCGCTTCAAGTGCGCAGACTGGAACCGCATCCGGTACCATACAGAATGGTGCTGAACAAGAAATGAGCCTGAAAGCAAAGCTGGAAGCTGTCATTTACGCCG
>Ga0326727_10008110_pt1 | contig 26964 bp, 20 predicted proteins | sample MB2enrmetagenome_FD_207643 | JGI IMG/M metagenome (GOLD analysis project Ga0326727, IMG submission 207643) | Lab enriched peat soil microbial communities from McLean, Ithaca, NY, United States - MB29MY | ecosystem: Environmental > Terrestrial > Soil > Wetlands > Peat | place: USA: New York...
CGCAGGAGTACAAAGCGCTCATCCAGCAAATGATGACCACCTACGGTCCCGGAGACGCGCTTTGGTGTAGACAGATCGAAGACTTGGCGAAGCTTTACTGGCGGCGCTCGAGGCTCGAGCGCATGCAAACGGGGGTGATGCGCCGCGCCTTGCTCGGGGTCGAGGAGTGGCAGCACCGCCGGGAGCTCGAGATGGCCAACGCCACCTTCGATGCCTCACACCCGGAAATGCTGGGTATCACCGTGCCGGAATCGACCGACCTGGGAGTGCGGCTGAGAAGGACTCTCTCCACCCTGGGAGTTATTCGAGCCCTGGTAGCGCGGACCTCCGCCGCTGAGGTCTGCGGCTCTTCCTCGGGTTCGGAGTCGAGCCTGCCCTGGGAGGATCGCCTGGCTCGAGATATAGACTTACCCGTCGACATTCGCCAATGGACACTGGAAGACTGGGCGGGTAGCCTGCCGCACCAGCTCGAAACCCTTTCCCGGGGCAGGATGGGCTGGCGGATGGCTCGCATTTGCCGGTTGCTCCGCATGTTCTCGGAGGTGAGTAGGGCCCGTGAGCCACAGCCCGGCGCAACTCCGGAAGCGATCGAGGCCGGCCTCCAGGAAGTTCTTCGCTTGCTGGATGAGGAAATCGCCGCCCTCGAGCCGGAATTCGAATACGCCGAAAAGGTGAACGCCGAGCGAGCCGCCATCGAGCGGGATGCCTGTCTGGCTCCGGCGGGCGACACGTGGCGCATGATGCTGCGCCAGGAAGGCTCTCTGGACCGCTCGATTGACCGCAAGGTAAAAATGATCCTGGGCATGCGCAAGAATCATATCGACGACTCGCTTAACGTTCTGATGGCAGAAGCGGGATTGAAAGGGAGCAAGGGCTCGGAAACGGACCCCGAGATGGAAGAAATCAATCGGATGCTCGGCATCGACATTCCGTCCGAGGAATCGGCGACCGACACTGCGGCCGAGGACCGGGCGACGCCCGAGCCGCCAGAACAACAAAATTCACGGAACAAACCGGGAATGTTTAAGAAAACAAAGGGAAATGCGCCAAAGGCAGACATCGACAAAATGTACCAGGCGGCGGCAATAGGGGACAGGGAACAGGGAAGAGGGAGTAGGGAATAGGGAACAGGCAGTAGCCAGTTGGCAGTGAGCAGTGGGCGGGGTGGCGCAGAGGGACGCCGTTTGGCATCCGCGATCTCTCGAAGGGACAGATTAGAGTGGCTCCGCACCGTTCCCTGTTCCCTATTCCCCGTTCCCTATTCCCTATTCTCTGTTCCCTGTTCCCTATTCCCCGTTCCCTATTCCCTATTCTCTGTTCCCTGTTCCCTCTTCCCTGTTCTCTCTTCCCTCTCCCTCGCGTTGCTGGATCGCTGTTGGTCTTTATTAGTCCTTTCAAGCGATACATTAGCGACCTAAACCGATATTGATTCCGTGCGTCCAAAAGGGTAAATTAGGAGAACCGGATCGGTCGCCGGTAAGGGAGAATGCAGCGATGAAGGGTCTGACGGTCAGTGTATTGACGACGGCCTTTGCTTTAGGTCTGGGGGTGGGAGTAGCGCAGGCACAGAAGTGGACGGGTTCGGTCCCCCTTGGTGATGTTGCGCGCCAACTCAAAGCAGAGCGTGCGAAGTCTGCCAAGAAGCCACGCGTCTTCACCAACGATGACCTGATTGCCTTACGGGCAGCAAGTGACCCGGCGCCGCCCACTATGGGTACGTCATCATCCTCAACCGCAAAGGAAGCAGATCCGGAGGACAAGCCCGACCAGCAGACCAGCAGCAATCAAAGCGGCAAGGAAGCAGCGCAGGCGATCCCGGTTGAATGGAGTAAGGAAGCGGCCGGGCAAGAGGATTACATCGATCGGATGAGCAAGGTGCAAGTTGTGGCGGAGCGGCAGCGAAAGGACGCCAAGAACTCCCCGTCCGCAACCAAGCCTGCGCAGCATCCGAGCCCTTCACCCGAGCAGGCGACGGTCGGGCAAATCAGGCACAGTACAGCGCCGGCTGGGGAATGGGCCAAGGCGAAGTTCCGTGTCGCCCTCGACGAGGTTTCCGTCGCCGGGAAGACGGCCAAGCATACGGCGCCGCCAGCAGGCGGCCAAGGTGCGGTGTCAGCTCCCTATGGGGAATGGGCCAAAGCGAAGTTCCGCGCCGCTGGGGGAGCGGCTTCAGGTTACGGCGAACCCGGCCCCATCGCTGCCCCGTCTATCAGCTCACAACCACCCCCGCGGCAGGATTTGGGCTACATCGAGAGAGCAGACGGCCAGGTTGAGGCAATCGTGGCCGAAGGGGAACACGTTGGATTGATCGAGGAAACCGAGGCATTCGTGAAGAGCTTCCACATTCCGGCGCCCTCGCCGGCCGAGCTCGAGTTGGCCCTTGCGCCGCCTCCGCCAGCCAATCCACCGGAAACTCCCATGGCCGAGGCTGGCCAAGCCTCCGATAATCCGCCGGCCTCGGATCTCGGCGGCCCTCCGTCAGCCGAAAACGGGGTTGAAGTCGCCCAACAGCGACAGCCCCAACCTGCTCCTGGAAACACGGGGGAATCGCAGTCGGAGGCATCGCTGCAATCGGAACCTCTGGCCGACTATGCAGGCGGCCAATTCCGCCCCAACCCTCCTGACAATCTCCAGGCTCCTGCCTGTCCGGTTTCTCCCGCTCCCCTGTCGGACGATAGCATGAATCGCTCGACGGTCGAACCTCTTGGGTACGTCGAGAAGGCGGGCGGCGAGAGGGAGGCGATTGTTGAATTACGCGATCAGGTCTATCTAGTGCACGAAGGTGAATTGTTCGCCGGGAAGTATCGAGTCTTGCAGCTTACTCCCAATTCGGTCGAGATCGTGGAGGAATTGACGGAGGCGTCCTCGGCGGCTCCCGACCGCAGACGGAATACCTCTCCTCCGCCGGATTCGAAGTAGGCTAGGATACGCGGGCATCAGCCTGGGTTTGAATCCAGTCCAGGAAGGTTCTTACCACCAGGGGATCGAACTGCGTGCCGGAGCAACGGCGCAATTCAGCCAGCGCATCCTCAAAAGTCCGGGCGCTCTTGTAACGCAAATCAGAAAGCATAATGTCAAAACACTCCGCCACCGCGATAATTCGCGCCCCCAGCGGGATTCTGTCGCCGGCCAACCCCGAGGGATAACCCTTGCCGTCGTAGCGCTCGTGGTGGTGGAGCACGATGCGCTCAATACCTTTCGCATTCAGGAACTCGAGCATCTTCGCGCCCCAGGCAGCGTGGCTCTTCATGATCTCGAACTCTTGCGCTGTCAGGAGGGTGGGCTTCTGGAGCACGTACTCTGGCACGTGAATCTTGCCAATATCGTGAACCAGCCCCGCCAGACGGATTTCTTCAATCTCTGCCCGGGGTAATCCCGCCTGTAGCGCTACCTGCGCTGCCAACCTGGAAACCGCCTGAGAATGGTCCTTCCTATAGGGACCTTTGGCTTGCACGGCGAAGGCGAGAGCCGTGATGGTGTCCAGAAGGGGGTTCACCTGCGCCGCATTCCTAGGCGAGGTTCGCGACCCTCCGCCACCTGCGTCACCGGCGGTTTGCGGCCCGTCGTCTGCCTGCGGGCCGAAGCCGTTCTCCAGACGTAGGCCCGTCGGCGTTGGGTCGCACGCCGAGGTGCCCTCAGCGGCCTCGAGGACAGTGGGGACCGCCGGTTTTGCTGCTGCTTCCAGAGATGCTTCCAGCAACCGCTGGGAACGTTCTGCGTCCTCCGGCTTAGGACTTAGCGATGCTACCTTTACACAATTCCCCCCACAGTGTTTGGCAAGGCACACACCGGCATCCGCCACCTTGAGAATCTCTGCTTGAGATCGGCCGTGGTCGGGAAAGGCTGCAATTCCAATGCTTACCGTCACGCCGCGCGCGCGCAGCACCTCATCCGCCTCCAGTCCGGCCCGCAGCCTCTCGGCCAGGATTTCCGCCTGTAGCGTGTTTGCCTTGGGCATCAGGATGGCAAACTCATCACCTCCATACCGCGCTACCGTATTGGACTGCCTGGATCGAGCCGCGAGCACGGCGGCCACAGTCGCCAGCACCTGATCGCCTTCCGGCCGCCCCAGGCGGTCATTGATCTGTTTGAGCCTGTCTAAGTCCACCAGGGCCAGGCAAAACTGAGTACTTGTGCGTGATGATCGCCGCCATTCCGCGTCCAGCGCCTGCATGAAGTGGGCGCGGGTCTTAACACGCGTGAGGCCGTCGATCATGGCCTCCTCCCCGGCGTCTCGCTGGGCGGGCGGCGCGTGCGCGGCGACGGTTATCACCGGTCCCTCGTCACCCTCACGGGAACCCTCGTTGCCCGCTCGAGGATTAAGTCTGCTTAAGTAACTGCCCCACTGCTTCCACGTCCCAATCAGGGCTCCGGCTAGCAAGGCAACTAACCCGATGATTACCCACGCTTGCTCGGTCATCTGTTTATACCTTTGCGGGTGTAAGCAAAACCTTGTGGTTGTCAAGGGCGGCCACGAGGGCTGCCCTGACGCCTCACACCTTCGGCAACGGATAAGTGCTGCGATACTGCTTGGTGAGCAGCGCGTTGGCAGCCTTGTCGTCTCCGAAGGTTTCTGTCTTGGGATCAAACGCAACATCCCGACGCAAATGACAACAGACGTTTCCAATGTGGCAGAGAGTGGTGGCGAGCCGGCCGATCTCCACATCCGCATTCGGCCGTTGACGGCTCTTTATGCAATCGATGAAGTTCTTCTCGTGAAAACCGTCCTCGGACTCCGGCGAAGGTCCGGCACTGGGCCCCTCGCTCCCGTCTTTGTTGTAGACTTTCCAATTCCCCCAATACCCTGCCCCGTGGATCATGAGTGTAGCTTCCGTACCGCGGAAAGATATTCCCTCTGTGCCTCCATCGATGGGATGGTGCTTGGCGAAGCTGCAAAGGTCCCAAACCAGCATAAAGTCGCCGTAGTCGAATGTGAGAATTTGGGTATCGGGGACTTCCTTGGCATCCTTGAGCCAGTAAATTCCGGAAGTGCCGGAGGCGTGTGTTGGAAGACAGTTCTCCAAGCCGCGCAAGGCCTGGATCCCCCAAAGCGCCACATCGAGCATGTGCACGCCTTGATTGCCCAGTTCACTGTTGCCATAGTCCCAGAAAAATCTCCATGTGTAATGGAAGCGGTTGACGTTGAAGGGCCGCTCGGGCGCAGGGCCGAGCCACACGTCGTAATCCACGGTCGGCGGTGGATCACTGTCCGGCGGGTTTCCTATGCTGTCGCGCACCTGGCACTCCCAGGCGGTGATCTCGCAGATTTTCCCCAGCTTGCCGGTTTTTACGTATTCGATCGCAGTTCGGAAAGGCTCGCTGCTGCGATTCTGCGTGCCCACTTGCACCACCCGGTTGTACTTACGCGCCGCATCACGAATCAAGTGGCCTTCGTGGATTCTCTGCGAGAGAGGCTTCTCGATATAGACATCCTTCCCGGCCTGCAACGCCAGCAGCGTCAGGTGAGTGTGCCAATGGTCAGGCACGGCGATGATAACACCATCAATGTCCTTATCATCCAGCACCCGGCGAAATTCCTTGGTTGTGTCGGGCCGCTTGTTCTGAGCTTTTTCCAGATCGGGGTTCACTTTATCAAGGATCGCCTGGTCGATATCACAGAACGTCTTGATCTCAGCTCCGCCCGTGCGGATGGCACGCAAAGCATCGCCCCTCCCCTGGTTGCGCCCTCCGATCAGGCCGAGCACCACTTTCTCATTCGCCCCCATGGCGCGCGGGTTCCAATTCAAGAACGGGCCGGCAGCAAGCGCCGAACCCAATCCCGTCTTTTTCAGAAACGATCTGCGAGTTTCCTTTTCCATGGTAAGCTCCCTTGCTTCTTCGGCACAGCGCGACAACTGCCTTTGTTAAGTATACCGTCTGGCGCTAAATGTCAACTGTTAAGGCAGGCCGCCGCCTCAGACCTCACGTCATTCCCGCGAAGGCGGGAATCCAGTACGTAAGGCGCTCAGTTCCGAAGGTTTGCTCAGTGGATTCCCGCCTTCGCGGGAATGACGTGAGGTAAGGGACGCCCGTATTGTTCAAATGACGCCAGTACCCGAGGATCCCAGGGATTCCCTTCCTTGACAAGAAGTCCTTCTCTCGATACAGTGAGAATTACCGGGTAGTCTCAGGGTTCCGGTCACAACAATTCAATGGAGGAGACCATGTTGCGAAAAGCTTGTGGCGTCCTGCTCTTGTTTGTCCTTTCCACCGCGGTGGGATTCGCGCAGCAGCAAGGTGGATATTTGGATGTGTTTGTTGCCAGAGTAAAGCCCGAGAAGCGAGCGGAGTTCGACGCCGTTGGCAGGAAGATAGCGGACGCCAATCGACGCAACAACGGCGATATTTGGGTGGCCCTCGAGGTCGCGTATGGCGAGACGAATACCCTGGTATTCAGCAGCTCGCGAGAAACCTTCGGTGACGTGGAGAAGAGTTCCGCGGCGTTCGAGGGTGCGCTCGGCAAAGCCTTCGGCGAGGCTGGGGCGCTCGCCCTCTTTCAACAATTCAACAGTACGCTGGAAAGTTCTCGATCCGAGATTCGCCAACGACGCTGGGACCTCTCCTATAATCCCCCGGCCGACCGGGCTGCTTACGCTCAGGTCATCGGTAAAACCCGCTGGCTGCGGAGTGTCATAGTCCGTGTGCGCCCAGGCCACGAACCTGAGTTTGAAGCGGAACTGAAGGAGATCAACGCCGCCGCGCAGAGGAGCAACATGCCTGGCATGCGTTGGGTATCACAGGTGACGGCAGGCGGCAGCCCCGGGACGTATCACATCACCCGGCTCATGACTTCTCTAGATGAACTGGATCATGCACCTTCGATGCGGTCGATGCTGGGAGACGAGGGCTTAGAGAAGTTCCAAAGGGTGAACGCCGACACCGTGGCGGGCGTCGAGTACATCTTCTACCGCGTGGTGCCGGAGCTCAGTAACCTTCCGGAGGAGGTTACGTCAGTGGCGCCCGATTTTTGGAACGCCAGGCCCGGGGGCCAAGCCAACCCCTAATGCCGCGCTGACCAACGTTATGGAACCCGTTTTCCCGGCACATTGGCGCCGTTTTGATGCAAAGTCAGGCTGGCTGCCCGGCCAGTGCTGTCGGTTTCAAACGTGATTTGGGCGTCAACGACTTTGAGGAAGAACTCTCGTTCGCTCGAAGGAAAGATCTGGAACTTGGGCTGGCCCGTGGCTTGGACGAAAAGGTTGTCTCCCTCGCGGGTGATGGTGAGAATGAAATTCGGCGCCAGTTGATATTGGCCCACGTATGCGTCGTAGAGCTTCGGATCGACCGCAATCTCGTTGTGCTCTTTGGGCGGAGCCATCAAGGGAGCGTGAGAATCCAACAGGTGCATTCCGATATCGTCCACGCCAGTCTGTGTAAAGGTGTTCGAGAGCACCACGACTCCGACCCGGGCGTTCGGCAGGAAGCCAACAAACGATCGGTAGCCCCCCGTTCCTCCGTTGTGCCAAACAATCTCCTGGCTCGATGGCTTGACCATTAACCAACCCAGACCAATCTCGCCGAGACTGGGAGAGCCCGTCGGCCGTCGCACCGCCAGCATGGAGGCCATTGCCGGGGCCAGCGGCGATTTGACGTAGCCCAGGTTGGCCGCAAGGAAAGTCAGCATGTCGTTGGCACTCGAGCGCAAGGCGCCACAGCCGGCCAGCGCTTGAAAATTCCAATTGGACACAGCTTTGAGGTCGGCATTGTGCCCCACCGCCAGCCGCGCCTTCATCTCAGGCGTCAGCGTGATTCCGGTGCTCTTCATGCCCAGCGGCGTGGTGATGCGCGAACGCACCAACGCCTCATATTCCATGCCGGCGCGGCGCGCCAAGGCAAATCCCAGCAGGCCCCCTCCCAGGTTCGAGTATTCAAAGTGTGAGCCGATGTCACGCGTCAGTTGATAGGTCGAGAGGAATTGATAGAGTCGTTCCGCCGTGTAATCCGCATAGGGGTCGGCCGGATCTTTGGGCTGAAGGTTAGAAGGCAGTCGCGGCAGGCCGGAAGTGTGAGTGGAAAGGTGCAGCAAGGTGATGCTGCGCCCGGCCCGTTCCGGCACTTTGACTTCAGAGGGGAGATACTTCACCACAGGATCAGAGAGGGCGACCATGCCGCGCTGCACCATATCGGCAAGCAGCAACGATGTGAGCACCTTCGTAATCGAGCCGATTTCGAAGATGGTGTCGCCGCCGAGTGGCCGCGCGTCGCCCTGATTGAGCGTGCCATACGCTACGATCCGGCGACCCTGCGGCTCGATAACGCCCACCACCATTCCAACCCCCTGGTGATAAGCATCGATGCGCTGGACCAAGATGTTGCGAATCTCGGCGTCGGACGGCACCGGTGAATTCGACGCGGACTGCGCCGCCGCAGCGGAGGTGAACAGGGTCGTCGCAAAGATAAGAGCCACAGATCTTTGTATCATAGTCGATCTCCGTCAGCACAAAGCCGAATTATACGCCCGATTCAAGTCAGCCCTGGTGGCACAGGCACTCCTGCCTGTGACCAGGGCTGATGGACCCCGTATGCCGGGCACAGGCAAGAGTGCCTGTGCTACCGGGGACAATTCGTCTCTAGCACTCGCCCCACCTTTCAGGTTAGCCTTAGCAAGGCGCTGAGAAACTCTCAGGCCTGTCGTTCCGAACGAAGCGAGCGATCTTGTTTGCTTTCGAGGCGAGATTCCCGGCTTCGCTCGGAATCACAATCCGCGTGGCCCTGCTATGCGAACTCTTCTGGCGCGAGCGCGACAAAACGGCGAAACCCACCCCTGGATAATTGCCTTCACGGTAATGCTGGCGATCTTCATGGAGGTGCTGGACACCAGTGTAGCCAATGTCGCTTTGCCCCACATTGCCGGCAACCTCTCCGCCGGAGTGGATGAGAGCACCTGGGTTCTCACTTCGTACCTGGTCTCCAATGCGATCGTCTTGCCGCTCACCGGATGGTTCTCCTCGCTCTTCGGCCGCAAGCGTTTCTACATGACCTGTGTAGTGGTGTTCACCTTGAGCTCCCTGCTCTGCGGCCTTGCCCCCAGTCTTCCCCTGCTGGTGTTATTCCGGGTTCTGCAAGGCGCGGGTGGTGGTGCGTTACAGCCCATCTCCCAGGCCATCTTGCTCGAAAGTTTCCCGAAGGAAAAGCGGGGCATGGCGATGGCCATTTTCGGGATGGGGGTGGTGTTGGCGCCCATCATCGGCCCCACGCTGGGCGGCTGGATCACAGACAGCTACAGTTGGCGTTGGATTTTCCTCATCAACATTCCCGTGGGCGTAATCTCGCTGGCGCTCACTCTCTTTCTTATCTTCGATCCACCCTATCTCGTGCGGAAGAGCTTCCGCGAGGGGGCCAAGATTGACTACATCGGGATCGGTCTGCTGAGTGTCGGACTAGGCTTTCTCCAGGTAGTTCTCGACAAAGGAGAGCGCGAGGATTGGTTCGGCTCGAGCTTCATCGTCTGGTGCTCGATCGTGGCAGTGGTTGGACTCTTGGGCGCCTTCCTCTGGGAGCTCAGCCGGAAAGATCCGGCGGTCGATTTCCATCTTCTTAAGGAACGCAATTTCCTCATCGCCACTATAACGATGTTCATGCTGGGAGTTGTGCTTTATGGAAGCACCGCATTGCTTCCCATCTTCCTGCAAACCCTGCTGGGATACACCGCGCTCTTGAGCGGGCTGGTGCTATCGCCGGGAGGAATCCTGGTGGTTATCCTCCTGCCCGTGGTGGGAAAGCTGCTCACCCGAATCGAGTCGCGCTGGCTGGTGGTGTTCGGCCTGTCGATCCTGTCACTCTCGTTATTTCATATGGCGAACTTCAACCTCGAGGTCGATTTCCGCACGGCCATGACGGCGAGGATTTATCAATCTGCGGGAATGGCTTTCCTCTTCGTGCCCATCAACGTTATGGCGTTCTATTTCATTCCCAAAGCGAAGATCAACAATGCCACCGGCATCATCAACCTGGCGCGCAACATCGGAGGAAGCGTCGGGATTGCAGGCGTGGTGACGATGCTGGCGCGGCGGGCTCAATTCCACCAGGCGGTGCTGGTGAGCCATATGACTCCGCTCGACTCCGCGTACCAGGCGATGCTGGGTGGCGCGAAGCAAATGCTTGCGATGCAGGGATCGGACCCCGTCCAAGCGGCTCACCAGGCGCAAGGCATGGCCTACGGACTGCTGATGCGCCACGCCACCATGCTGGCTTTTCTCGATGACTTCTGGCTGATGGCCGTGGTCATCCTGATTATGGTTCCCTTCATGTTCCTGATGAAGAAAGTGCGGCCCCACAAAGGGCCGGACGACGCCATGTGAAAGCCGCAGAAAAGTGCAGTGGCTGGTGGTTAGTAGCTAATTCCGCTTGACTTACCCTGTTTTTGGAGTATTGTTGTTGTCATAGGGGGGTGTCCGGTGCGCAATGCTCCCTTTCATGAGTCACGGCTCGCTCGCGCCGAGGCGGCGCGCAGTTCCTCCCCAAAGGGCATTGAAATTAACTCCTGTGATTGATTGAACGTAAGCGGCACGCAAGATCTCTCTGTCACTCTGAAGGTCAAGGACGGAGCACCCGCAGCGAGGAGGCGGCCGATGAGAAGTAAGGACACGATCCAAGAACGAAACGCGCCACCGGTTCTTGCTCCTAGGGCACAGAGGGGCAGAGCACTGCTGGTCAACGAGGATCTTGAAGCTCTTCGCCGTTACTGCAACATTCTGCAAAGCTGGGGGTATCAGGTGCGCGCCTACCCTTCCTACGAGGAGGGCGTGTGCTGCCTGGGCTCAGAAGAGTTCGACTTCGTTATGGTGAGTCAAGGAAGCCGTAGCTTCGAAGGGCGGTGCGTGGTGGAGCGGGCGATCGAGGTCAACCGGCGCACGCCTGTGTTGGTCATTGCCCGCTGCGTTGACATGGCCTGCTACCTGGAAGCTATGCAGTTGGGGGCGGTGGATTACCTGGCGGAGCCTGTCACCGCTTCGGAAATGGATCGAGTATTGAAGAGCCACCGGAAGACCGTGAACTCCGCCGGCAATGTAGAGGCCGCCTTCAGGCGAGCACAAGCCATTGATGGCGCTGCCTGAGGTAAAGTCGATTTCGGTTAGATGTAACCGCTCACCCCTTTTCACAACGACCCACACCGTGGTAATTGCACGCCGGTAGACACTCGCCATTGACCACTAGCCACTGATGCAAAGGGGCTTGCCAATCTCCCCAAGCTAGGTTAAGTTTGCGGTTGCAATGAGAAGATCATTGTTGTTCTGGCTCGCGGATTACGCCGCCGGCATCGTGGCCGCGCTCATCCTGGGGTTGGTGGTGTTGCTGATTGCGGGGTGGGTTAATGTTTTTGGCTCGCACGTGTTCCTGGGCGGGGCCGTCACTCTGCTGAGCGCATTCATCATTGTGGCGTTGATCCGTGCGGTTCCTTACGTTCGGAAAAGAGCGGACGATCTGCGGCAGGAGGAACCTGAAGAATCTCTGTCCGGCCTGCTCCGGCAATTGAAGGAGGCGCGCACGGAACGCGAAATGCGCGAGAAGCCTCGGGGACGGAGGAGGTTGTAGGTGAGGAAGCTTTTCGCGGGCTGGTTTGTGGTCTGCTTGTTGGCTGGCTCACTTGCAGCGCAACAGCCGGCGACGACTTCCCCGCCGGCGACGGGCCCGGCTCCCGTGGACAACATCAAGGTCCGCGTTGACTTGGTCAACGTTCTGATGACAGTCACTAACAAGAAGAGCCGCCTGGAAAACGGTCTAGGCAAGGAGGACTTCCGCGTTTTCGAGGACAACAAGCCGCAGACCATCCGCTATTTCAGCCGGGAAACGGATCTGCCGTTGCGCATCGGGGTCTTGGTTGACACCAGCGCCAGCATTCGCGACCGGCTGCGCTTCGAGCAGGAGGCCGCTATCGAGTTCCTTGACACCACGCTGCGCCCGGGCAAGGACTTGGCCTTTGTGGAAGCCTTTGACGTGCAACCGCAGATGGTGCAGGATTACACCGACGACCTGGAAAAACTCTCGAAGGCGATCCGCGGCCTGATGTCAGGCGGCGTCACTACACTCTATGACGCCATTTACCTTTCTTGCCGGGAAAAAATGCTGGTCTTTCCGCCTCCGGAGCCCTACCTCCGACGCGTGATGATCATCATCAGCGACGGCGAGGATAACCAGAGCGAACACACTCGCGAGGAGGCTCTGGCCATGGCGCAACGCGCCGAGGTGACTCTCTACGCGGTCAGCACCAGCGAATCGGGTTTGCCGGGACACGGGGACAAGGTCTTGCGACGCTTGGCAGAGGGAACTGGGGGCCGGGCCTTCTTCCCGTTTAAGGCCGACGAGACGGCCGCAGATTTCCGTGAGATCGCTCGTGAGCTCCGCAGTCAATACAGCTTGGCGTACGTTTCCACCAACCGGGCCCACGACGGGAGCTTCCGAAACATCTCGATCGAGCCACTGCAGAAGGGCTTGTAGGTGCGAGCGAAGCCTGGGTATTTCGCGCCCTCCGAGTAACGGAAAAATCGAAATTCGAAGTTCGAAAATCGAAATTCGGCTGGAAGTTGGCGCGACGCTCCTCGTTCCATTCCTGCTGCGGGCGCGCGCAGAATCTCCGCGCGACAGCGGGCGCGAGACCCGCGCTACGTTCGCTGAACTTCCCAAATTCATGTGAATTGGTGTATCGTGTTGTGTTCCCCGGAACGCTACAGGATCATTTGCAGTTCCGGATCAGCGAATCCGTAGACATTTAAGGAGAATACTTAATATGCCACTCGTATCCATGCGTCAACTGCTAGACGAAGCCGCCCGCGGCGGCTATGGAGTTGGCGCTTTCAATGTGAACAACATGGAGCAGATCCAGGCAATTATGGAGGCGGCGCGCGAGACCAAGTCGCCCGTAATCGTCCAGGCCAGCCGGGGGGCGCGCAGCTACTGCCAGGATCGATTCCTCTATCACCTGATGCTGGCGGCCACCGAACTCTACCCTGAGATTCCCACCGTGTTGCACCTCGACCATGGCAACAGCGTCGAAACCTGCAAATCGGCCATCGCCATGGGCTTCACCAGCGTCATGATGGATGGCTCGCTGATGCCGGACGGCAAGACGCCCTCGACGTTCGAATACAATGTGAAGGCGACGCGTGAGGTGGTGGAAACGGCGCATGCCAAGGGGATCACTGTGGAAGGCGAAATCGGGTGTCTGGGCGGCATCGAAGACGGCCACGGCGCCGGACTGGACGGCCTCAGCCATCTCACCGACCCCGAGCAGGCGGTCGAGTTCGTTCGGCAGACGCAAGTCGACGCGCTGGCCATCGCTATCGGCACCAGCCATGGCGCCTACAAGTTCACCCAGAAACCCACCGGGGAAACACTCAAAATGGACCGCCTCATCGAAATCCACAAGAGGCTGCCGAATACCCACCTCGTCATGCACGGATCGTCCAGCGTCCCGAAAGAGCTGCAGGACATCATCAACCAGTACGGCGGCAAGTTAAGGCCCACCTGGGGCGTGCCGGTGGAAGAAATCCAGCTCGGCATCAAGAACGGCGTGCGCAAGGTCAACGTTGATACCGACAACCGGCTTGCCATGACCGGCGCCATCCGCAAGGTGTTTGCGGAAAAACCGGAAGAGTTCGATCCGCGCAGCTACCTGAAGCCCGCCCGCGATGCGATGAAGAAGGTCGTGGCGCAGCGCATGACCCAGTTCGGCCAAGCGGGACACGCCGGCGACTACGCTCCTCTCTCGCTCGAGGAGATGGCGAAGCGCTATCAGGGAAATGGGAAGCCTCTTGCTGCCTGAGCGTGAACTCCTGAATGCCTGTTATTAAGTGCACCTCGTAAGGCCGGCCTTCAGGCGGGCTGTATCCGCCTTGAGGCCGGCGTTACGGTCGAATGCACTGTGGCCTGCCGGCGTGAAGGCCGGCGTTACGTCGAGCTCTACTGTGGTGGTGCTGGTGGCGGCGTGCCCCCGCCGGGCCCGTGACCTGGCCCGTGCCCGCGCATGTGTTGCTGCATCTCGTCAAACTGCTTCTTCTGGTCGTCGTTGAGCACGTTGCGAATCTTGCCGTTGCTGTCTTCCATTATGCTTCGCATCTTTCCCATTCTGTCCTCTCGTGAAAGAGAGGTGTCAGAGCGAAGGTCCTCCATCTTCTTCTGCCGGTCTTCAAGAATGGGCTTGATTTGGCCCTTCTGATCGTCGGTGAGCTTCAAAGACTTATCCAGCCGTTGGAGCTCCTCGTCGGGAGTCATCCGATGCCGCTGGCCCATATGCTCGCCGGATGGAGCTTCCTGCGCGTTGGCGGGAACTCCACATACTACTACACCCAAAACTAGCAACCCACTTGCTGCAATCGTAAGCAGACGCTTGTACATTTACACCCTCCTTCGAACAATCGTATAACTCATAAAGACGTACCAGTACCCAATTAGGTTGCAATCACCGCGCGCTGCCTGCCATATTAAAGGTTCAACGATGCGGCGACCCGTCACCCCGGGGCCGCCCCTGGCCGACGAACACGCCGGTGTGGTCCTTTGGAACGGCAGAGATTCTTCGCTTCGCGCAGAATGACAACCCGGGGTTCGGAATGACAGCCCAGAGCTCGTAATGACAGGCCATGAGCTCAGACCATCAGCGATCGACAATCGTCAATCGACAATCGTCAATCCTTGCGCAGGGCGGCGCGAGTTCCGGGTTGATGCGTGGTATGCTTTCGATGTTTCGGCACGGGTCGTTCCTTTTCAGTCACCAGGGTCCAGAAAGCGGGGTCCTCAACCCCCAGCCGCCATGCTGCAAAGCCCCGCAGGTGATATTCCTGCATCAATCCTAACTTGGCTTCCAGGCTCTTGCTGTTCTCATACCATCCGGTGTGCAAGCCGTCGGTGTCGCTGTACTGAAACCAGGGCGTGCGCCACCGTTCGTCCCAAAGGCCTGCAACCTGCCACTGCTCAAGGCGATCCTGAGCGTCCGCAAAAGAGAGGCTATGGGCTGAAGTATCGTCGCCGCTTTGTACCCATTCCCTGCCGTAGAACGGGATGCCGAGCAGGATCTTCTGGCGAGGGACTCGCTCGGTGGCGTATTCGAGGGCGGCCTTTACCCAGTCGTAGCCGGCGACCGGCCCGGGAGGCGTGGCGCTACTATGGTGATCGTAGGTCATCAGGGTCATGAAATCAACCACCCGCCCGAGAGCGCGGAAATCGTACGGGGCGCCCCACTCTCCGCCGTGGAATTCGCGCCCCGGATCAACGTCGGGGTAGGCATCGGAGAAACGCGGCACTACCGCGATGCTGAGCAGCCTGCCTTCCCTGTGCAGCCGCGCCGCCGCGCGCTGCACAAACTGCGTGTAGTAGCCCTTATCCTGGGGATCGATGTACTCGATATCGAGCTGCCAGCCGACAAAGTTATAGCGTTCAGCCAGACGGGCCAGGCAAGCCACGGCGCGCTGCTGCGCGCTGCGACTGCGCAGCAGGGAGCTGGCCGCGTCGCGGTCAAACCCCGGATTAACGAGCAAGGGCATGACCGCCACATTGGCCCGCCTTGCAATCTCCAGCACCATGGGAGGAACTCCACCCTCCACATAGCCCTCCTCATCCACCGAAAACGACTGGGGAGCGACCAGGGTCATCTGGGAAACATGCTGTGCCAGAGTCTCAACGCCCTGTGAGCCGGAGGAGTAGTAATACATGGAGAGCGGATGAGCCCCTAAAACGCGCCAGCGTGCCTTGACCAATGCACTCGCGGGCTTGGCGGCAGGCTTGGCGGGGACGGGTGGCTTCTGGAAGGCCAGGCAAGCGATCGCCACAAGCAGCAGCCCCATCACTCTCGCAAGACGTGCAATCCATCGCATATCTCAAATCCCTTGTCAGTGCGCCCCGGCCTATTTCCGAGCCCAAGATAATTCCCAGTCCTCCGTGACCAGAAGAATTCTAACACAATGCAGGGGCAACCCTCGTGGTTGCGCGCGGGCGGGCACAAGGGCCGCCCCTACCTGCGTCTCCACATTTTCCAGAGAAAGTATGCGGGAATGCCGCTGCCGACAAATACCAGTCCCCACACCGAGTCCGACCACTGGTGACGCAGCGTGTTCACCAGCACCAGCGCTGACAGAGCAACGAAAATCGCAGGTACGATCGGATATCCCCAGGTGCGATAGGGACGCTCGAGCTGGGGCTCGCGGCGGCGCAGGATAAAAATGCCGGCGGTCACCAGCGCGTAGAAGAGGAACTCGGCAAAGATCACTTTCGTGAATAGGCCTTCATACTGGCCGGTCAGCGCCAGCAGCGCAGCGATCACGCTTTGGGCCGCGATGGCAGCCGCCGGCGTACGGAAGCGAGGATGCACCTCCGCCAGGAATTGCGGGAAGAGCCCGTCGCGGGCTTGAGCGAAAGGAACGCGAGAGCCCGACAGGATGGAACCATTCAGCGCCGCAAAGCTTGAAATCATCACGCCGATGGCAACAAACGCCCCCCCGGCTCGACCCATGAAGTGGCGGGCGGTATCAGCAGCAACGGTATTAGTAGATGCGATATGGGCAGGAGTCAAAACGTAGAAGTATGCGATGTTAACCAGAACATAAACAGCGATCACCAGCAGCGTGCCGAGAATAAGAGCTATCGGCATATTCCGCTGTGGCTTCTCGACCTCGCCGGCCACCATGCTCAGGTTGTTCCATCCATCGTAAGCCCAGAGGGCGGCAACGGTAGCCGCGCCGAAGGCGGCGAAAAGGTTCCCCTGCGCCCCGGATGGCACGTGGGTGCGGAAGTGCGCGAACGATCCGTGGCCAAGCGCCAGGCCCAGCACAATGATGACGAACAGCACGAGCAGTTTGGCGGCCGTGAAAAAGGTCTGGGTACGCCCGCTGCGGCGCACGCCCAGAATGTTCAAGCCGGAAAGAAACAGCACCAGGAGCGCCGCGCCCAGTTGGCCGCCCGTCAATTGCAACCTCAGGGAGTGGCCCGCAATCTGCGCCGGCGCTTCCCAAAGCACTTCCTTCAGGCCGGGGAAGAAATAAGCGAGGTACAAAAAGAAGCCGGCGGCGATGGTGGCAATCGACCCGCTCTTCGCCACCACAAACTGCGTCCAACCGTACAGGAAGCCCATCGCCGGTCCGTAAGCGCGGTGCATGTAAACGTACTCGCCGCCCGCCTCCGGAAGCGCCGCCCCCAACTCCGCGTAACCCAGCGCTCCGAACAGGCTCAGCGCCCCGGCAAGAACATAAACGACGATGACCAGCAAGGGAGCGCCTAACTGCCGGAGCATGATGCTGGGCACGACGAAGATGCCTCCGCCGATCATGGTCCCGGCCACTACCGAGGTGGCCCCGTAGACGCTCAGACCTTTAACAAGTTCGCGCCGCTGTTCCATTGGCTGGTGCTATGAGAGTCGAGCAGTCGGGGGTCGAGGAGTTAACGAACCCGCCCCGGGCTGCCGGTCCAGGTTGCTTTCCCATTCAACTCTCGGACTTCTTGACTCTTCGACTTATCGACTTTTTGACTTTGTACTTTGTTTTCAATAACATTCCCGGTTTGTTCCGAAGAAAGCTATCAGCTCTCAGCTATCAGCCGTCAGCCTTCAGAGAGTCGAGGAGTCGAGAGTCGAGAAGTCGAGGAGTTGACACCCCAGGCTGCGGCTCGATCGTGCTCTCGTATTCGACTCTCGACTTCTCGACTTATAGACTTTTTGTCTTTGTCATTTGTTTTCAATAACATTCCCGGTTTGTTCCGCAAGAAAGTTATCAGCTCTCAGCTATCAGCCGCCAGCCTTTAGAGAGTCGAGGAGTCGAGGAGTTGACACCCCAGGCTGCGGCTCGATCGTGCTCTCGCATTCGACTCTCGACTTCTCGACTCCTTGACTTCTTGACTCGGTCCTTTCTTTTCATGGACATTCCCGGTTTGTTCCTTCAGTTCTCGCAGCGCATCATAGCCGCAATTCAAATTCGAGATTCCAAGTTCAAGAACATATAACAGAACGACGCCCGGCAATAATCTTTGTGCGCCGCGAGAAGATTCGCCAAAGTTGCACAGCCCGGGTCGGTCCCCGCAACCAAAACAGATTTCTTCGTGTCCTTTGTGCCTTTAGAGCCTCAACACTGAGAGCGGAGGGTCTCAGTGAGTTCAGTGTTCAGTCTTTCAAGGCACAGAGAACACGGAGAATACACCTTCGCAAAATAACAGCGTCCCGTGAACTGGTGCTACAGAGAAGGTCCCCATTCCTTTCAGTTCCCGCTGCGTCAGTCCCTCTGTGGTTCGGAGTCCGTTCGTCCATTTCTTCACACCTTCCGAGCGCTACGGCAACGCTTCGTTTCTACCGACGAAAGCGGCGGTAAGCCGCCGCACTCCAGAGCGCGGTGTGGCCTAGCACCAATTAGAACTGTAGCCTATGTTAATTCGTTTGTCAAGAGAAATAAAGTCCCAAGGGAGCCGACTGAGCATGTCCCACACTTCTTGCTGGACACCGGCGGTGGTGTGGCTCATTTCAGGCCGCGTGCACCCGGTGTCCAACCGATCACATGGGAGCGGAGCCCGGGAGGGGATTCCCTATTCCCGATTCCCTATTCCCTGTCCCCTGTCCCCTGTTCCCTGTTCCCTATTCCCTACCCCGCTCGCCACCCACCCCACCGCGAACGTCACGACCGTTCCCACGGCCACATACCAGGTCCAGGCGAGGCGCGTGTAAGCGACGACAAATATCATGACCGCCAGGGCGACGAGCGCGCCGGTCAAGGCGCCGCGGCTGTTGGCGCGCTTGGTGAGCACGCCCAACAAGAAGATTCCCAACATGCTGCCGTAAGGAACGCTGGCGACGGTGAGAGCCAACACCAAAACGCTCTGATGCAAATGCTGCGCCACCGAAGCAGCCATCAACAGCACCGCGCCCCACACCACGATCATGGCGCGCGAAACGGCAAGGTAATGCTTGTCACTGGCGTTGGGACGAATGAACGGCTTGTAGAAATCCATCACCGAACTTGATGCCAAGGAGTTGAATGCAGCGCTCAGGTTGGCCATTCCGGCTGCGATGATGGCTGCGATCAGCAGGCCCGCCAGGCCTCGAGGCAGTTGCGTGGCCACAAAGCTGGGAAATATCTGGTCTCCTCGAGCGAAGGCGTGAGGCGGCGGAAAGTGCCGGTAGAAAGCAAAGAGCACCACGCCCACCAGCAGGAAAAGCGTGAATTGCAGCAGGATGACTGCGCCGCTCGAAAGCAGGGCTGCCTGACTTTGGCGGCGGTTACGCGCGGCCAGCAGAAACTGAACGATCAACTGGTCCGTGCCGTGGCTGGCCGTAGTGAGGAAGGCTCCGCCCACCAAACCCGACCAGAATAAGTACGGCTCGTGCCAATTGAAATGGAAGTTGAACACCGCCAACTTGCCCCCCTCTGAATAGGCGATGCGGCTGACCTCCGACCATCCCCCTGGGACTGCGTGCAAGGCCAGAAGCAACGCGACCACGGTGCCGGCGAGATAGATAAATAACTGGATGACCTCCGTCCAAATCACCGCCGTCAGTCCGCCTTCAAAGGTATAGAAGAGAGTCAAGGCGATGACGATGAGCAGCGACCCGAATACGCCGCTATTGAAAATAACCCCGATGACAATCGCAATGGCGAAGACGCGAACACCTTCCGCCAAAGCGCGAGTGCTCAGGAAGAGCGCGCTGGTGAAAACCTTCAGGGTTCGGCCGAAGCGCAGCTCGATCAGTTGATAAGCGGTGTACATCTCGCCCGCAAAGTAGCGCGGGATGAGCGCGAAGCTGACCACGACGCGGCCTACGAGGTATCCCAAGACGAGCTGCAAGAAACACAGATTGCTGCTGTAGGCGATGCCCGGCGTGCCGATGATGGTGAGGATGCTGGTTTCGGCGGTGACCACGGCAAAAGAGATTGCCCACCAGGGCAAGCGGCGTCCGCCCAGGAAATAATCGCGCAGGGTCCGCTGGCCTTTGCGGAAACGGGCGCCGTAGATGGTGATGGCGGCGAGATAGGCGATCACCACCAGGAGGTCGAGCCAACTGATTGTCACGTCCTATAAAATAGCAGTGACGAGTGACGAGTGACAAGGGCAGTGACGAGTGACGAGCGGGAACTGTAGCGGGTCAGTTTGACGTAGAGGGGGCTTTACGCCGCCACTCGGCGAGGTAGACTCGCCGCTACACCCTCAGACGCGTGCACAACATTAAAGTTAGGAGCGCGAAAGGTCAGGTAATGCTGGCCCCGCGAGGGGCCACCTCATGAATAGCCGTAGGTGAAACCTGCGGACAGATGTCAGCGAAACCCAATCAACCTCGGAGAGGTCGACAGCCGCTATGGTCCGGCCCCTCCAGGGCCGCGAAAGTCTTCTTGGCATTCGGTCCGTAGGTTTACACCTACGGCTACTCACGGTGTCCCGCTCCGCGGGACTGCTGCTATTCCTGTTGTGTTACCCGCTACGCAAGGATAGACGCAGGAACCCAGCAGAATTCCAAAACACGACTTTTATGACGCGCACCAGCTTCACGCTGACCCACTACTACGGGACCGTGTAGAATGGTATCGAATTATTTCGGACCGTGGCGCGACCCGGAGTGGCGAGTGACGAGTAACGAGCAGGAACGGGTAGAATGGTAACGAACTTTGTCGGCCCATGGTGCTCTCGAGCTCTCTGCCTTCCTGCCATGCTGATGCTCGTCAGCGCCGGCCTTTTTGCCCAGGTCACTTCCAGCGCCCTCGATGACGCCATCGCAGACCTCAACCAACAGAAATACGCGGAAGCAGAGACCATCCTCGAAGGGATTCTGCGCAGCCAGCCGCAGGAGGCGACCGCGCTGGGCCTGATGGGGGTGGCTCTGGACGGGCAGAAGCGTTTTGAGGAAGCGGAGAAGTTCTACTCGAAGGCGGTCAAGCTCTCCCCTGGCTCGGCGGCGCTCTTCAATAATCTGGGGACTCACTACCTGGCCCTGGGCGATGTGGAACGCGCGCGCCGGGCTTACCTGGCTGCGGTCCGAATTGATGCGCGCGATCCCAACGCAAGCCTTCAGCTCGCTCAGCTTGCGGTCAAGGCCAAGCGTGGGCCCGAGGCGCTGCGTTATCTCGGCCGGCTGCCCCAAGGGGGGCAGGCAACGCCCGCCCTCGAGCTGCTGCGCGCGCAGGCACTGGCCTTGGCGGGAGAGCCGGCGCGGGCAGAAGCGTTGCTGGACCATACCCTCGAGCAGTCCCGCGACGACCCGCGCGCGGCTTTCTCCGCAGGCATGGTATTTGCCGGCTGGCAGCGTTATGAGAAGGCCGAGGAGGCTTTCAGCGCGGCCTTGCGGGCAGTGCCGGCGGATTTTGACGTGCAATACAATCTGGGCCTGGCGGCGCTGGGCGCCAAGCATTTCGATCGTGCGGCCGAGGCTCTCCAGGCGGCGCTGCGCCAGCGCCCCCGGGATCCGGATTGTCTTTACAACCTGGCGCGCGTTTACGAGGGCCAAGGCAGGACCGAGCTTGCCGTGGCGCCGCTCGAGCAGGCGCAGGGTCTGGCTCCGGATCGGCCCGAGATTCTGCTGCTTCTCGCCACGCTCACCGAAAAGCTGGGTTACTACGGCGACGCTGCCGCCACATACGGCCGCTATCTGAAGCTCCGGCCCCAGGATGACCAGGCCTCGAGGGAGCGCGGATTCGCACTGGCGCGCGCCGCCCGCACCGGCGATGCTCTGCGGGAACTCGAGGCCTACGTCCGGCGCAAGCCCCACGATGCGCGCGGCCTCTACGAGCTGGGCGTGGTTGAGACCATTCGCGACCGCGCCAAGTCGCTCGCGGATTTTAACGCCGCCCTTGCCATCGACCCGAACCTCATTGCCGCGCGCTATGCGCGTTCCGTCCTCTACTACCAGTCCGGCCGATACCGAGATGCCCTGCGCGATCTGCGCATGGTCCTGGAGCGTGAGCCGGACAATGTGGGAGCGCTTGACACCCTGGGCGAAACCGAGCTGCAACTGGGGCATCCGCTCGAGTCCGTGCAGGCCTTGAGCCGCGCTGCGGAACTGGCTCCCGACGATCGCCTGATCCTGGTGCATTACAGCAGAGCGCTCGAGCGAGATCATCGCCCCGAGGAAGCGCTGGCCATCCAGAAGAAGTTTCAGCAACTGGCACCGGCGGCAGCGCCTGGCGGCGCTCCGAGCGGCCTGCTCAGCTTTCTCGACCTGCCCCCTGCCGAGCAGCAGGCCAAATACCTCGAGAGCTTAGAAGCCCGGCTGCGGATGAATCCTGAGGATGTATCACTCGAGGCTCGAATCGCGCAGGAAGAACTGGCGGAGGGGAAGCGGCCGGAAGCCATGGAGATGTTCCGGCAAGTGCTCGAAAAAAGCTCGGACGCGGAGGCGCTCGAGGCGTGCGCCCAGGCGCTGCTCGAGGCAGGGGAGTATGCGCCCGCGCGCGGTTTCCTCGAAAAGCTGCTGGCTATCGAGCCTGCCCGCGCTAGCGCTCGCCTCGACTTGGCCATCGCGGTGTTCCACACGGCCGGCGCTGAGGCTGCGCTGAATGAACTTTCCCAGGTCCCGGCGAACGAGCAATCGGGTGATTATTTCCTGTTGCGCGCGCAGCTACTCGACGCCCTGGGGAAGCCCGAGGACGCCGCTGCGGCATTGAATCGGGGTTTTGAAGCCGCCCCAACCCGCCCCGATCTCTACTTTCAAGCGGCCGTCTTCCTGGTAAAGCACGGCCAGACTCGACAAATGGTGGAGATGCTGGGGCGCGCCGATAAGGTCATTCCCGGCGAGCCGAAACTGATGCTGACTCGGGCCATCGGCTTCGAGTTGCTGCGCGAGCACGAACAGGCACTGGCGCTGCTGGGTGAACTCGAGTCGCGAGAGCCGACCTGGTACCTACCTTACGAGATTCATGGCATCATTCTGACCATACGGATCCGCCCGGCGGAGGCCAAGCCGATGCTCGAAACCGCTATCGCCCTGGGCGCCAACGATCCCCAATCCTATTTCTATCTTGCTTCAGCAATTATCCAGGCCAATACGGAAGACGCCCGCGAAGCGAAGACGGCCATCGATCGAGCACTGGCGCTTGACCCCAAAGACCCCTTCATTCAATCGCTGGCCGGGCGCGTCGCTTATCTCAACAAAGATTATCCCTCGGCTTTGCAGCATCTCGAGGCCGCCCTGGCCATCTGGCCGGAGATGATCGAAGCCCACCAGACACTGAGCGGCACGTACCGGGCCCTGGGAGAGAAAGAAAAGGCCGGCGAAGAGTTGAAGACCGTGCTGCGCATCAAACAGCAGAACCCCACCGCGGAACAGTCCCCTCCCTTCTCGATCGGAGATATGCTCTTCTCGCTCGGCTCGAGGTAAGCGCCGGCAGAGAGAAGTGCGGATTCAACGCTCGGCACTGGTCGGTAGTAGGTCATTTTGCTGTAGCGGCGCTCTCCGAGCGCCGGAACTCGTTGAGAATTCAAGGCCGGCGGTCAGAGACCGCCGCTACAAATATCAAACTGACCCACTATCCGCTGGTCAGGCGGCCACCTGCTTTTTAAGAAGGCCCAGTTCGATGGCCAGTTCCTTATAGAAATAGCCAAAGTTCTCGGCGCAATTCACGGAGAGGCCGCCGCCGAGGTGCAGCGCGTTATTGTAACCGTAAACCAGGGCACCACCTGGGGCGTCCGTCGTTTTCAGCACGCGGTGGCTCAGCTCATGGCACACCGTATTCAACTTTTCGCCTGGATCCTGCGCTGCAAAATTGGGCAGGATATAAACACGTGTGCCTGAGGGCAGCACATCCGCTCGCATGACCTGTGCAAAATCCGTCGCCTCCACTCTCGCTCCATCCACTCGATGATCCACTTTTTTGACCACGAAGGTTAATACCGTGCAAACCTTATTGATGTATGAGTCCATGTCCTTCAACTTTTTGAGCAGATCTTGAGAATTCGCCGAATCTTTGAACCATTTGGCGCGGAGTTGGGAGCCGAACTTCGCTTTGGCTGCGTAAGAGACTAGAGTGTTCATCAGAGGCAGCGTCTCCTTGACCGCCGCCTGGATATTGGACGGTGCGTTCTCGTATCGTACGTTGTACATTAGGGATTCCTCCTGGGGAGCGAGCTTACCTGTTTTTCCGAAGAAAGTTAAGGGGAAACAAGAGTCGGCAGTGGGTCGATTTGAAATTCTGCTCTCTTTCTCTTGCTCTCGGTTCCATGCGGCTGCATCAGAAGGGTATGCATGAACGCTCAAGGACGGACGCAATTTTGCTAGCCAGGCGGGCATCCGACCAACCCCTCACACCTGTCAAGAGAATTCTTGCAGAAAATTCTTACAAAGTCTCTGAGCCTTAGCTGACTCACCCCTGCCGCCTGCGCGCGTGTCAGGTACTCATAAACCGTGCCGTGTCCAATCGAGCGAGTGCGGGCTATCTGACTGAGTACGAGCGACAGATCGAGTCTGGAAAGAAAATTGTTCTCTCAATACTTGCGGAATTAGCAGCCACACTTGATCACCCCGATGCGAAGGGACTGAAGTTCCACGTGACATCTGTGGAGGATTTATTTGCCAAAGTGTGCAATTTGATACAGATAACGACTTCGCGAAAATGCTATAAAGCTTGCGGGAAACTAGAAAATGAAAAGCCTGTGGGTGTAGCGGCACCCAGTCGGGAGCCCAAAATGGAAATCCCGGCTAAAGGGAATCTCGGCGGCCAAACAGCACGAAGGGCGCGGAAAAAGCACTTCTTGATGACCGACCGGATGAAACTTCGGGGCATCAACACGCGTGGTCCTGGCGCAGCAGTCGCCGCGCTGGCAGCGCCAAAAGTTGCCGCTCGTGCGCAGGCTATGGCTTCGACTTCTATATTCCCCAAATCTACAAGGAGAGACTCAGATGAAGACTCTACTGATGACGGCTAGAAAGCTCACCACCATCAGCGTCCTGACCCTGTTGGTGGTTGCGTCTGCTCACGGGCAGGCTGGGACAGTCCTAAGCGCGAATGTTCCATTCAGCTTCGAGGCAGGTGGCACGTCGCTTCCGGCGGGCACATATCAATTCAAGTTTCGCCCCAGCGAGCAATCCCTAGTGATCAGCGGCGCCAAGGCCGGGGAGACGAAACTGCACGTCATGGCCCAGCTCGCCGGGGCTTCCCTCTTTAAGGACACAGGCTTGGTCTTCGACGCCTTCGAGGGCCACCATGTGCTCTCCGAAGTATGGATTCCCGGTGAAGGAGGGGTGCTGGTGAACGCAGCGCCAAAACAACACCCTCATGAAGTGGTGGTCGCTATGGTCTCCGGCACGGAGCCCAAACTGACGGGGAAGGAGGTTTACCTGCGCACCTGTGTCCGGTGCCACGGGCCGCATGGCACTGGCAATCCGGCGGCTGATAAGTTCTTCCAGGTTCCGATTCCCCGGCTTAATTCCGCGCAGGTACAGGCAAAATCGGACCAGGAGTTGAGGGACATTATCACCCAAGGCAGACGTAACATGGATCCTGTCCGGATGGGGCAAGGTTCGCTGCAGCACCTTCTCGATCCTGGAGCGGTGGGCGCCGTAATTAACTACCTGCGAACCTTCAAGTAGTCGTAAATGCAGGCAAAGGCGGTTTTCGCAAGGGACGGGGCGTCCTTCGGGGGTCCAGCTTGAACTGGCACCCACTCGCAGCTCCAACCCGGCCTGCTGGAGCACTGTCGGAGGAGTTGCTTCTGGCCTCCAGCTTAGGAAACGAACTACGGGTGCCCTCGAGTACTGATCCAGCGCGCGGCGTGCTGGACCAATGCGTGGGCATTCGCGAGGTGGAGTTTTTCTTTGATGTGGGTCTGGTAGGACTCGATGGTCTTGATACTAAGAAGCGCGAGGACGGCGTGCGCTTTGGCCAGACACCCCTCAGCGTCGATAGGCTGAATCTCCTAATAGACTTCTGGTTTTCGTAAAATCCGGAGAATGCTCTATCAGCATGGCCAACCGGGCGTAATGAGTGGCCATCTTCTTCGCAACCAAGGCGGCCTTTTCTTCATTCTCAGCGAGATGCTCGTACTGTCGTTTCAGTTCGCGAACCGAGGCGGAGTCAGATTCTGAAGCCGCTGCCATCTCTCGATAGATCGCGACGATGCGACGGCACGACTGCTCCAAAGCTTCCTCCTGCAAAGCCAAGTCCTTGACCAGGGACGCTGCCTCGCTTTGAGTTAGCATGGGCTCGCTGCTGGATGGCTGCTGCGACAGCGTGAGCGTTGGACAGGCGAGCAGGAGCGTCGAAAAGAGAATTGCCCTGTGGAATTGCAGTTTCATTTTGACCTCCTAGTCACTGAATCCGATCTCAACCACCACTTCCTCCAAGTCGCGCTGCCGGAATTGCCTCATCCCGCGCTGCTCTTTCAGCACGCCGAAGACCGAGTCGATGGATGTTTGCCCTGCCGATGGACGGCTCGCTCCTCCGGCCGGCGCAACTTCTCCCGCCCGATAGCGGAACCCCGACCGCTTTAGATTACATCATATTACATGTGCCAATAGCATACATAATATGAGTCTCTACCATAAAATGTTCTTATATTGTTTCACACAGGCTGATGGTATGGGTCCTCAACAGGATGGGTCTCCAAGACAGTCTTTTGTGCTACGACCGCCGAAGCCCGCTCGGCGCTGTCACGGCAGGATCGACGGGACTTGATGGACGTGTGGCCGACGATCTTTCAACGTGGGATTACTTCCAGACGGACGACCACCGGGGCGTTGGTCGCTTGAGTCAACGCTACTGCGTCAGCCAGGGGTAATGCGGTCAGGTGCACCGGGGACGGCTTGCGGCTCCTGACTGGCCAACTTCCGAGTCGCGCGTCATCCGACCAGTGACACAGTACAACACCACGTTAATAGCTAAATAGTACGGGATTTCACAACAGCAATCGCCGGCCAGCATCGCCGGCAAACAGCGCGCCTTCGATCACGAGCCTTCGCGGCACCAATGAGCGCTGCGACTGAGCAAGAGGGCTTCTCGGCAGCGATGATTCGTGGTGATCCGGAAATCTGAGTCTTGACTAGTCGCATCGCACTTTCATAGAATCCCTCTCGGA
>Ga0326727_10008115_pt1 | contig 26954 bp, 18 predicted proteins | sample MB2enrmetagenome_FD_207643 | JGI IMG/M metagenome (GOLD analysis project Ga0326727, IMG submission 207643) | Lab enriched peat soil microbial communities from McLean, Ithaca, NY, United States - MB29MY | ecosystem: Environmental > Terrestrial > Soil > Wetlands > Peat | place: USA: New York...
AGCGGGTTGGAGCCCGGAGGGTCAAAGAGGCCAAGCTGGAAGCGCGCGGTATAGAGCCGTTCGGCTGCCTGGGTAACCAGGTCTTCGGTGACCAGTCCCTTGCGCACCGCATCGGCGAGGGTATTGAAGCCGGGCGTCCAGATGCTGCAGGAGAGATCAGTGCCGGCCTCAAGCGCAAGCGCGGCGGAGTGGGTAATATCGGGTGTCTTTTTGTGACCCTGGTTCACGTCCACGATGGCGCCGCAGTCGGAGACGACAAAGCCCTTGAAGCCCCAGGCGTCGCGGAGGTGGTCCTTGAGCAGCATCTTGTTGGTGCAGGCCGGCCATCCATCGATGGAGTTGTAGGCGCACATGACCGACTGCACATGGCCCTCGGTGACGGTGGCGCGGAAGGCGGGCAGATAGGTCTCTTCAAGGTCGCGCGGGCTGGGGTCGACGTTGAACCCGTGGCGCATGGGCTCAGGTCCGCTGTGCACGGCAAAGTGCTTGCTGGTGGCCACGGCGCGGAGATGGTTCAAATCGTCGCCCTGGACGCCGGCGACGAAGGCCACGCCCATTTTGCCGGTAAGAAACGGGTCCTCGCCGTAGGTCTCCTGGCCGCGGCCCCAGCGCGGATCGCGGAAGATGTTGATGTTGGGCGACCAGAAGGTAAGGCCGAAGAAGATGCGGTGGTTGCCCTCGCGCTGGGCCTGGTTGTACTTGGCGCGGCCCTCGGTGGAGATGACGTTGCCCATGCTGTGGACGATGGTGGGATCCCAGGTGGCGGCCATGCCGATGGCCTGTGGGAAGACGGTTGCGTAGCCGGCGCGGGCCACGCCATGCAGGGCTTCGTTCCAGGTCTGGTAGTCGGGAATGCCGAGCCGGGGGATGGAGGTTGCCCAGTCCTCAAGTTGGGCAGCCTTTTCATCCAAAGTCATGCGGCCTACGAGGTCGTGCGCGCGCTCGGCTGGCGAGAGTTTGGTATCGAGATAGGGGAATTCAGGCGCTGGCGCTTGTGCATTGGGCGGGGCGCCGACGGTGCTCCCGGGGTGAACCGGGGCGGTCTGCGGTGTTTGAGCCGGGACGATTTGCAGCATTTGCACAGGCTTGTCGTCCGATGGGGCGGCGGGTCCGGCAGCCGGGGCGGTCTGCTGCGTCTGCGCGCGGGCGGCCGACAGGGTGAGAATAAAGACGAACAGTAAGAGCCAGCGGCGAATCTGCATCAGGACAATCCTCCAGAGGCCGGCCTGTTCCCGTGACTTTGCGAGCCCCTGTTCCGGGGCAGAGCGGATCGGGCGGCATCGAATGCCGGACACAGGAGACAAAAAGGGCAGCCGGGTAGAAATGTACTAGCCCGGGGGCGTGTCTGGCTAGGTTTATCGGTTTACTTTTGGCTCTATTGCAGCGCCGCCTGAAGGTGCGCATGCTCAGCTTGCGGCAGGTTTGCGGCGGCGGCTTCCATTCCAGTGAGAATGGCGCGCATGCGGGCAAACTCGGGATAAACGCGCAGGGGTTTCAGGCGCGGATCGGCGAGCATCTGGAAGAACCAGGGACAGCGGGCCTCCTCGGCGGTGCGCAGGGCGGCGAGAGCGGCATCGTGGTCTCCCAGGGCAACGTAGACGGCGGGCAGGAACGAGGCCGACACAAACCGCTCCCGGCTCAGCCATTGCAACCTCTCAAGGAGCACGTGTGCCTCGTCCCGACGGCCGGAGCAGGCCAGGGTAAAGGCGTGGGCAGCCGTCACGAGATCGCAGTCAGGCTTGCTCTGCGTCAACTGCCGCGCCAACTGCTCGCCGGTTCCTTCTTCTCCATTGCAGGCCAGAATCATCGACCCGTAAAACGCGACAATGTCGGCTTGGGGTGAGGTGGCCAGGGCGCGCCGAAGTGGCTGCATGCTCTCGCCGGCCTGCCCACGCAGGTGGAGCGTCCAGGCCAGGCGGCCAAGGAGCAGGGGCGAAACCGGGTCCTGGCGCAAAGCGGCTTGAAGCAAATCGATCGCCTCAGTGAAGCGGTGGCGGCTGAGCGCGAACAGGGTATACAAGCGGGTGGTAAAGGGATCTGGAGGCAGATGAGCGCTCTGGGAAAATGCCTGCAAGGCGGCAGGCAGATCGCGATCCACATGGAAGCCGATCCAGCCCATCGCCGGTTGGATGGCTTCGACTGCATCCGGGAACGCCGCAATCGATTGCGCCGCGCGGCGCACCTGGTCGGCGGCCACGACAGGCGGCATGTAACCGTAAAACGCCTGCAGGACGCACACCCGCGCGATTTCGAGATGGGCTGGGGTCAGCTTGGGGTCAAGCTCGACGGCGTGGAGGAGTTGCTGCAGCCCGTCCTGCATGCGGTGCCGGTGGAGCGACTGGCACTCATAACGGGCGCGCAGCAAGAGGTCGTATGCCTCCCGCTGCTGGGGGTTGGATCCGATTTCGACGGCGGGCCCGGCTGCGGCGGCAAGGGACAGCCCGACGACACCGTTTTCCGGCGATGCGGACAGGTCGACCGGCGCTCCCTGGCCCAGGCGCAAGAGCAGACGCTCCACCAGCTCCGATTCCAAAACAGCCATGTTGTTCTGGGGCACCAGCAGGTCTTCAACCCAGAGCTGCGTGTCGTCCTCTACACGGATCATCTCCGCGCGCAGGCGAAAATGCGCGGGCAGCGCGCGCAGGGTTCCCATCAGGACGAGGTCGGCATTAAGCATCTTGCCGAGCTGTTGCGCAGGGATTCCGCGCTGGGCCAAGGTGAACACCGAATCGCGCGCCAGCACGGAGAAGAGCGCGCCTCGGCAATTCACCAGGCGGGCGACGGTCTCCTCGGCCAGCGCTGGGCCAAGATACTCGGGGACACCGTATACGGTAACGAACGGCAGGATGGCCAGGCGCGGCGGCTGCGAAGAATCGACGCCGTGCGGCCGCACCTCCGCCGAGAAGCGGTAGCCGCGTTTGTAGACCGTCTGGATACACATCTCCGGCTCAAGCCGCGCGCGCAACGAGGAGATGCATTTGGGCACGCTGTCGTCGGTAACGTGGAGATCGCCCCAGAGTTCCTGGCGCAGTTGCAGCGGGGTGACAAGCTGGCCAGCATGCGCCAGCAGGAAGCGGAGCGCAGCCAGTTCGCGGGGTGGGAGATGAACCACGGCTTGCCCACGGAAGAGTGTGCCGTCGGGTTCCAGCCGGAAGCCGCCAAAGGCGCATCCTTGTTGCGGGGAATCTTGCACTGCTCTTGAAGGCCTTCCGTTCCCGTTCAATCAATCCCTCGCGATGCCGGCCATCCGACAAGCTGATTTGCTGCCATCCGGCCAAGCAAATGGCAGGGACCGACCCCGGTCACGAAGACCTTCAAAAGCAGAGATCTGGAGAAGAAACGCGCTACAGTCCCGGCGAACAGGGTCGGCCTCTATGGGCCCGTGAAAAGATGGCTTGATTATCGTGCATCTAAGGAAAACGTAAAGACCGGAGGGGCAGAAAAATCTGCTCAAAGTACTCGAATGTGGTTACCTATATACTCTTATGATACTAACCTTGACAGGGATTATACGCTTTGAATTGTTTGAGTTATGCGCATTTTTTGAATAATTACCATGGACCGGGTTCTTTTGCTCGAATCGCCAAAAAAGAGGCGCTGGGGCGGGGAAACGGGCGCGTTGCGCGGTTCGTGGAAAGGTGTTACGCCGAGGTTTTCCACAGGCGCCGTTTTCTGCACAGGTAACTTTCGCGTTTTCAAAGCAGATCACAGGGTTGCGAGAACGTCCGGTTTTTCTCTGACAATTAGCCTGGCCGGGGGCTGGACACCCCCGCGACAGCCAGTCTGGGGACCGGCGCTACAGGTTTTCTGGGACAATCGACCCGGAGACGCGGGTAGGATCGGTCCTCAGGAACCTCTCCCTCATGGTTGATGGCGGTTGATTCATCCAGGTGCGCGTGAATTCGCGCTCGGCCGGCTCCAGGTTCTGTGACACGTGGGCCGACCAATCCGGTCCGGACCATCGCTCTCCATTCGCCGACAGGCCCCATCGGGCCTGAGCCGACGTGGACTGTCAATTAAAACGGGCGCATGAACAGGCCAGGGCCGGATGGCCGATGGCCCGTGCATGATGAGGCCGGCTCTGCGCGGTCACCCCCCGCCGCGCTGGGCACCCAATGCCAACTCAAAAAACCAATAACCACTCAAGAAAGAGGAGACGGCGATGATCACTGTTATGCGTACAGGGGCGATTGCGCCCGGCAAGACCGGCGAAGCGCTGGCTTTTGCCCATCAGATTGCAAAGTACATGCATGAAAAGTATGGCGCGACCATTCACTTGCTTGTGCCGGTGGGCGGAAATCCGGGGCGGCTTGGCTTCCGCTCGGAGTTCGCGAACCTTGCAGAGTGGGAAGCCCGCTCTGCGAAGCTCTTAGCCGATGCGGAGTACATGGAGTTACTCGCCAAGAATGCCGCTTTCTTCCTGCCAGGATCGGTCAACGACGATATATGGCGGTCGATCTGAATTGAGATTGCCGTCATGGAAACCTCGAAGGCGCGCATGCCGAGTGCGCGCCTCGAAGCCAGTGACTCCTGCTGTCGCCTTGCTGCCGATCTCAGGGGAACCCTGAAAAAGCAATCGGCATTCCCACCGGGGCTAAAGCCCAATCTCCTTGTGCTGGCTTAATGCGGGGGGTGAAACCCCCGCCTCCCTCAGGATTTGTTTTTTCCGCAATCTTTGAGGTCGTGCCTCCTCAAAACAGCGACTTCTTCAGAGGTTTCGTAGAGCGCACTCATTCAAGCTCAATTGGTCTGCGATTTCCCCTACTGCACAGGGCGGGCGAGCGTGATGCCGAGGCCGGTGGTGAGCACTACGTCGTTGTCCTTGAGACCGGAGGGCGGGAACGACGTGTACTGGTCGCTGACGGTGGTCTGCCAACTGAAGATCTTGCCCAGCTTGGTGGAAAAGGCGGAGTTGAAGTTGAGCTGATAATTGCCGGTCTGCTGCAGGTCGGGATAGAAGTAGGCCTGCTCAGTGAACTGGCTGGTGGCGCCGATCTTGCGGGTAAACTGCTCGCCGAGGTCGATGGCGGCAAAGCTGTTGGTGGCCCCGGGCTTGTAGATTTCGTGGGTCCACACCAGTCCTGCCAGCACATCGAAGGTCTGCCTGGGCGTGGCGCTGGCATGCCAGCCGCCGCCGCCGCCAACGATGGAGCGCAGGGAGAGATTCTGCAACTCATCTGCGTAGAAATCCGCAGTGCCGAAAGCAAAGACCTTCTTGGCCAGGTTGTGGTCGTAGCGCAAGCCGCCGCCGGCGGTGTCGGCCGAGGTGATGCTGGGGTTTCCATTGCTGCTAAACAGGGTGGCGGCGTAGAGCGAGGTCTTGTCGGTGTGGGTCTGGCGGGCGACGTTGAAGCCGGTGCCGATAGTGGCAGTCTGAGAGTTGCCGCGGGCCAGAGCCAGGCTCAGGCTGGCGGTGCCGGCCCAGCCGCGGCTCCAATCCGGATGCAGGGAGGCTTCATAGGCCTTCTGATCGGCGGGCGAACGGAGCACGGTGACGGCCGCGGCATCGAGCGTGGCGGGACCGGAGGCGGTGGTGACGATCAGGCCGGTGGCGGAACGCTCTACACCGGTGATCATCAGCGTTCCCTTGGGCGCCGGCAGCACCATGGCCTGAGCGGTGGTAAGGCTGGCGACCTGGTCCCAGACGATGGCGATGGGATCGGCATAGGCAGTCTTGAAGGTGAGCTTGCCACCGTCGAGCTTGACGGCTGTTCCGGTGAGCCGGTCGCCGTTCTTCAGCACCACGGTGTCGGCGCGCAAAAACGAGGCGGCCAGCAGAGCGAAAAGCGTGCATGCAAGATACATGGACAGAGGACGCAGGGGGGATAGGTGGGTCACGGGCACGATCCTTTCATTTAACGAGGGTTACAGGGATATTTGAGGCGGCATCCGGCTCCGCAGCGGCCTCTCTGTCATGGTATCGCGCCGCCGGAGTCGGTGGAACGAAAAAGTCTTCAGAAAAACTTCAAACAAATGTCAGCAATTGGAAGGGCCGCTGCCGTCAAAATGGGGCAAAGGAGTTCTGCCATGGCCAAGGCCGCCTCATACTCCCAGTGGTTTCTCGAACCCTATTGCATCGGCATGAAGCTGCGCTCGCTGCGCACGCAGAAGCGGCTTACCTTGTCGCGGCTGGCCGCCGAGACCGGACTTTCGACGGCCCTGCTCTCGAAACTGGAGACGGACCGGATGGTTCCCACGCTGGCCACGCTGGCTACGATCAGCCGCGCGTACGGGGTGGGGCTGGGGCATTTTTTCTGCGAGCCCAGCCGCCATTCGGTTTCGATAACCCGCAAGGCGCACTTGCAGGGCAGCGCCCGGGGGGTGGACGCGCTGAAGATCACGCCGCTGCACCTGGTGGCGGAAGGGCAGGGGATGGTGGCGCAGATGGTCGAGTTTCCCGCCGGAGGAGCGGCCACCGCGGCGGCCAGCCACAGCGAGACCCGGGGGCTGGTGTACGTGCTGGAGGGAAAGCTGGCGATGGACGCGGGCGGGCTGCACGAAGTGCTTGAAGCCGGAGACTGCGCCTGGATCGAGAGCCAGATGGCGCTGGCGATGAGCGCGGCGGGCAAGCAGCGGTGCCGGGTGCTGTCGGTGACGCCGGCGGCGGGGCGGGCGGAGGGGTGAGGGTCGCCAGAGGCCGTGAAGGAATGGCTGCGCTTAAGGGGCATGGCGGGGTTTGCCCCAGGCAGGGTCAGTCTGTAGGATGGTTGGGTTCCCGAGAGACCCACTGCCATGCGACCTAACCTCAACCTGATGAAGGCGACGCTGACCGGCGCGCTGGGCGGCCTGTTGTTCGGCTTCGATACCGTGGTGATCGCCGGCGCCATCGACGCGCTGACGCAGCTCTACCACCTGACGCCGCAGAACAAGGGCCTCACGGTGGCCATCGGCCTGGTGGGGACGGTGATCGGCGCGCTGGGCGCCGGCCAGGTGGGCCAGATGCTGGGCTCGCGCGAGACGCTGCGGCTGACCGCGGTTCTCTATGTGGTTTCGGCGGTGGGCTGCGGCCTGGCGTGGAACTGGCCGTCGTTCATGGTCTTCCGCTTCATCGGCGGACTGGGCATCGGCGCCTCCTCGGTGCTGGGTCCGGTCTACATCGCCGAGCTGGCGCCGGCCAAGTGGCGCGGGCGCATGGTGGCGGCATTCCAGTTCAACGTGGTGTTTGGCATCATGGTGGCGTACACATCGAATTTCGTGATCCGCACCATGCACCTGGGGGCGACGGAGTGGCGCTGGCAGGTGGGCATAGCCGCGGTGCCGGCAATCGGCTTCCTGGCGCTGCTGTTCGGGATTCCGCGCAGCCCGCGCTGGTCCGCTTCGCAGAACCGCATCGACGAGGCGCTGGCGGTGCTGAAGATGATGGGCGATCCCGATCCCCAGGCGGAACTCAACGACATTCGCGCCGCGCTGGCCGAGGAACACGCGACGGCTCACGAGCGGGTGTTTCAATGGAAGTACCGATACCCGCTCTTCCTGGCGATCTCGATCGGGGCCTTCAATCAGCTGGCCGGCATCAACGCGATTCTCTACTACATCAACGACATCTTCGCATCGGCCGGATTCAGCCAGATCTCCGGCGACCAGAAGGCGATCGCGATCGGCGCCACCAACTTTGTCTTCACGCTGATCGGGATGTCTCTGATCGACAAGCTGGGCCGCAAGACGCTGCTGCTGATCGGCGCGGCGGGAACGGCCAGTTGCCTGGCCGCGGTGTCATGGCTGTTTGCGACCAATTCCCATCCTGGCGCGCTGGTGTGGCTGCTGATCATTTACATCGGCTTCTTTGCGCTCTCGCAGGGCGCGGTGATCTGGGTCTACATCGGGGAAGTCTTTCCCACATCGGTGCGATCGAAGGGACAGGGTCTGGGCAGCGCAAGCCACTGGCTGATGAACACGATCATCCAGCTGGAGTTCCCGGTGCTGGTGGCGAGCATCGGCCGCAGCGCGCCGTTTACCTTCTTCGCCATCATGACGGTGATTCAGTTCCTGGTGGTGCTGTTTGTGTATCCCGAGACCAAGGGGCAGACGCTGGAGCAGTTACAGCGGAGATTAATACCTTCAAGATAAACACCTCGCGATGTCACAGCAGAGTTTTGCCGGCTCTGCTAACATAGCTCGACTTTTCCCCAGAGTTGAAGGTGAGCCATGCGCAGATTCTCATTCCTGTGTCTGCTTGGCGTCCTGGCGATAACGGTCGAGGTTTCCTCGGGCCAGGAAGCCGCTTCCGGCTGTTCGCTGCCCGCGCCGCCGTTTCAGTCAAACAAGCCCAACATCTTCAACGCCGAGCAGGAGCAGTGGCTGGGCGACGCGCAGGCCAGGCAGCAGGAGTCGAGGTACGATCTGCTGCCGCAGAAGGACTCGGCGGAGCTGGAGCGCATCGGGCAGAAGCTGCTGGCGCAGTTGCCGCCCACGCCGATCCACTACCATTTCAGGGTTTATGAGGCGGAGGACGCGAATGGGTTCTCGCTCGCCGGCGGATATGTCTACATCAGCCGCAAGATGATCACCGACGCCCGCAGCGAGGACGAGATCGCGGGTGTGATAGCGCATGAGATCGGGCATATCTACACCAAGCAGATTGCCACGGACATCACGCGGGAGTTGAAAACGCGCATGGGGGTAACCTCGCTGGGCGGACGCGAGGATGTTGACGACAAGCTGCAGCAGCTCGTGAATGTGCCATGGAAGGACAAGGCGGGCGAAAGCGAGGACGACGAAGAGAAGGACGAACTGGTGGCGGACAGGGTGGGGCTCTACGCGCTGACCAGAGCGGGCTATGCGCCCAAGGCCTTCAGCGAGAACCTGGACAGGATTGCGGCCAACAAGGGGAAGACGGGCAACCTGCTGACGGATGTGCTGGGGACGACCAACCCGATCAGCATGCGGGTGCGCGTGGCGCGGAAGATTGCCGAGCAAGTGCCGGAGGGATGCAAGGGGAGGACGCCTGGCTCGTCGGACGAGTTCAAAGCGTTCCAGGAGGCGGTGCGGAATGCGCCGATTCATCCGCTGATTGAGGCCACGCCGGGCCTCGAGGCAACGAAGCTTGACCCGCCGATGCGTCAGCCGCTGCGCCAGGTGCGGTTCAGCCCTGGGGGGAAGTACATCCTGGCGCAGGACGAGGGCAGGATTCATGTGCTGAGCCGGACGCCGCTGAAGCTTCTTTTCTCGATCGATGCTCCGTGGGCGCGGCTGGCGCACTTTACGCCCGACGATGCGCATGTGGTGTTTGACTTTGCCACCATGCGGGTGGAGAAGTGGAGCGTGGCCACGGGCAAGCGGGAGAGCTATCACGAACTGGTGGACTACGACGGCTGCCTGCAGACCAGCTTGTCGCCGGACGGCAGGACGTTTGTGTGCCTGTCGATGAGCAACGCCGGCGTTTGGCTGAAGCTGAGCGACGTGGCAACGGGCAAGGTGTTCTACGACAGCAAGACTTACTTTGGGGATGCCGGATCGGGGGCGGATATCATTGTGCGCGCGGAGGCGGGCAAACGAGTGGGCAGCGTGGTCTACAGCCAAGACGAGCGAACCATGCTGATCCTGGCTGGAGCCAAGTCTCTGGCTCTCGACCTGGACGAGCGCAAGCCAATCGCGCTTGGCCACGACCTGTCGCACATGGTGGACGGGCGAACGGCCTTTGTGGATTCAGACAAGCTGGTGTATCAGTGCAGCTGGGGCGAGATGGCCGTGAGCAGCAAGGACACGTTCAAGATCTGCGAAGCCAGCTTCCCTGACGGGCTTCCGCTGAACGACTTCAAGGTCGGGTATCAGTGGGTGGAGCCGGTGAGCAAGGGCAACCACGTGCTGATCGGGCCATTCAAGGATTGGGCGGCGATGCTGGTGGATCCGGCGACGGGTAAGGCGAGCGCGGGGTTCAAGCTGGACTCGATGGACGTGTACGATACGCAGCTGGCCACGGAGAACGAGAAGGGCGGCGTGAGCGCAGGGGAACTGGGCGGCCAGCAGACGGAGCAGGTGGATCTACCGGTGGGCCCAATGATGAGCATGGAGGCGGCGGCATTCAGCCCGGACGGGCATTTTCTTGCCTATTCGAGCAAGTCGCGCAGCTCCATCTGGGACTTGGGTTCCGAAAAGAGGGTGGCGCTGATGCGGCCCTTCAGGGCAGCGCGGTTTGACGCGCAGAACGTGCTGTTTGCGCAGTATCAGCAGGCCAACCAGAAGCCGGGCGCAAACTTCCAGATCGACCTGAAGACGGGCAAGGCGGTCGAGGGAGCGAAGTACGCCATCGACCAGTTCCAGCGCGGCGATGTGCTGGTGACATTCGAGCCGCAGGACAAGTCGGGCGCAGTGGGCAGCAACGTGATTCTCAAAGTGGCGGACGGCGCGACGGGGACACAGTTGTGGACGAAGAAGTTTCCCCACGATACTCCCGTGGTGACGGAGAACGAAGACGGAACGCTGGTGATGCAGCAGGAGATCGACAGCGACAAGGAGCTCGACGACTTGCGTCATGCGGGCGTGAAGGCGACAAAGACTTCGGACTGGAAGAACGAGTGGGTTTCAGTGGGGCTGCTGGTGGAGGCGGTGGACGCCCGCACCGGCCAGATACGAGGCGCGCTGCAGGCGCCGTGGGGCACCAGGAGCGGCAGCGGCGACGATGCGCACTGGGCCTCGCTCTATGGCGATTACATGGTGGTGCATGGAAACTCGAATAACACCGTGATCTACCGGCTCTCGGATGGGATGCGGACGGGCGCGTTTTATGGGCGGGCGATTGCGGGGGATGGCAAGCTGGGCCTGATCGCGGCCACGAATCGCGACCAGGAGGTGATGATCTACGACGCGGCGACGGGCAGGGAGCTGAAGCGCGTGACGGTGGACCAACTGCCGCGGGCGGCGCGGTTCATTGCTGAAAAGAATGCCCTGCTGTTGTTGACGGCTAGCCAGAGCGTTTACAGCATCGATCTGCCGGCCGCGGGGCACGCGGAGACAGCGCAGGCGCATCCGGCGCCATGAACATTCGACTGTTACGGTCGCGGAAATTGCAGCCGTGACCCAAGTCACGGGTTGGGACGGCGAATGCGACAAATACTATAATCAGAGTGTAGGGAGAGGCGCGCCTCGATGCGGCGGAGCTATCTCTGGACCTTGGAATCGAGACCTGCGTGGGGGAAGGCATGGAACAGACGATAGCGCTTGAGGAGCGGCGGACGGACGGTTCACGAGTATCCGTGGAACCCGCGCACGAATTGAGGGCCGCGGAGGATTCGCCCGAGACGATCGCCCATTCAGCCGAGGCCAATGCGCTGCGCGCGGAGATTGTGGAGGTGGGCCGCAAGCTGTGGCAGCGGCAGTATGTCGACGGCAACGGCGGCAACATCAGCGTGCGCATTGGCGAGCGCACCCTGCTGTGTACGCCCACCATGCTGAGCAAGGCCGACCTGCAACCGGCGGACATCTGCCTCTCCGACCTGGACGGCAACATCCTGGCCGGCGACCGGCTGCGCACCAGCGAACTGCTGCTGCACCTGGAGATTTACAAGGCCAACCCGAAGGCGCGCGCCATTGTCCACTGCCATCCGCCGTATGCGACGGCCTTCGCCATCATCGGCATCGCACCGCCCATCGGGCTGATTCCGGAGTTTGAGATTTTTATCGGGCCGGCGGCCGTGGCCCCATATGAAACGCCTGGCACGCAGGCCTTCGCCGAGACGGTGCTGCCGTATGTGCAGGAGCACAACACGATTCTGCTGGCGAACCACGGCGTGGTCTGCTGGGCAGAGACGGTGACCCACGCGGAGTGGCTGGCGGAGATTCTGGATACCTATTGCAAGACGGTCTTGATCGCGCAGCAGATTGGCAGGCCGATGAACGCGATTCCCGAGGTGAAGATCAAGGACCTGCTGGAGCGGAAGCGGCGGATGGGACTGCCTGATCCGCGGTTTGGGGCCTAGAGTATTTCCCGCGTGAACGAGGCGGCTGTTGATTTCGCGTACGCGCATTGGGTGGCAACGGGACACTGATAGCACAGTGGCGCTGCCTCTTTGCAGAGCGTCTTGCCGTGCGTGCGCAGCAGCAGGTGGGCTTCTTTGAGCTGGACGGGGTTGGCGGGGAGCACTGGTTTCAGGGCTTCCTGGACGGAGCGGTAGGTCTTGCCGTAGTCCTTCTGGGTGCGTCCCCAGCCGAGGCGGATGAGGACGCGCAGGCCGTTGGATTCGAGCGGCAGGCCGGACGCGACGCCGCACAGCAGCAGGATCTTCTCCGCGCCCGGATCGCCGATGGTAGGGAACTGCTTGAGCGCCTTTTTTGCCTGTGCGTAGGGCAGCTTGAGGATTTTGCTCAGGTCGCCGCCGTATTGGTTGAGGGTGATGGCGGCGATTTCGCGCCAGCGCAGCACGCGCGTTTCGGGCCTCATGCCGCCGCGCCGGGCCAAGGGCAGCAGCACGCGGTCGGATGCGGCGTCGATCTCCTCCGCGGTGAGGCCGACTTTTTCGCGCAGGGCCTCGAAGACCTCGAGGCGGCGGTCGTCGGGCAGCAGGTAGCAGGCGTTCTCCCAGAGAACCAGCTCAAAGGGGCCTTTGGCGGGCGGGACCGCGGGCGCGCCGTAGTGGTACTTGAGCTCGGCGACGATCTGGGTGAGGCGGTTCATGGGCGAGCGGAAAGCGAAACCATGATACACTTACGTCAGCGCTCAGTGATTTGGTCGTGAGCGGCGGTTTGCCCTTCTTACATGTGACGGGCAGGATTGCCTGGCACAGATTTCCCCAAGCCCCTACAGCGCATACCGATAAGTCTCCCACCCTGGGTGACTTTGCCGAGCCCTCGAAGATGGCCGGCGAAATCGATTGCGGCCGTTTCCCTTGAAGGGATGCGCGGCAGCCGATCCTCAGGGGCGTAACCAGGAGCGGGTAGCCGGCCGGCAATGTGCCGCCTGGCGCAGCAGTAGCGTGTGGCAGCTCCGGGCCGGCATCTTCCCCCTTGTGGAATGCAGGCCAGTCTTAGGCGACTTTCGGTTCTCCCTTACGCATATCGATAGCAGGCTTGCCCGCGCAGGATGCGTGTGCGCCTCATGTCCGGTTCCGATTGCAGGCCCCTGGAAATGGGCTCGCGGAACCAGGAAAATGGAATATTTTGACAACTCAGTTTTCGCAGTTCAATCTTTCAGCCGCGCTGATGGCGCGGCTCAACGCCAACAAATTTGAGGTCCCCACGCCGGTGCAGGCCGGCTGTATCCCGCCTGCGCTGGAAGGCCGCGACGTGCTGGCCACGGCGCAGACCGGAACCGGCAAGACGCTTGGCTTCCTCATCCCAATTGTGGAGATGCTGCAGATGGCGGAGGCGCGCGGTCCGGCGGCGCATGCGCTGATTCTGCTGCCCACGCGCGAGCTGGCCATGCAGGTGGAGCAGGCGTTCCTGGCCATCCGGCCCAGCTCTTCACAGACGGTTGCCCTGGTGGTGGGCGGACTTGCGGAGCGCTCGCAACTGGAGGCAATTCGCCGCGGCGCCAAGCTGATCGTGGCTACGCCGGGGCGGCTTGAAGACTACATCAAGCGGCGGCTGGTGCGGCTGGACCAGGTGAAGATCCTGGTGCTGGACGAAGTGGATCGCATGCTGGATATGGGCTTTCAGCCTTCCATCGCACGCATTGCGGCCATGCTGCCGGCGCAGCGGCAGACGCTGTGCTACTCCGCCACGCTCGAGGGCACGGTGAAGGAAGTGGCGCGCAAGTACCTCAGCAACCCGGTGCGGATCGAGATCGGCTCGGTGCTGAAGCCGGCGGAAAACGTGGAGCTGCGCACCTTTGAAGTGGAGCCGGACAAGAAGCAGGAGCTGCTGGAACACCTGCTGGGCGCGGAGAAGGGCAGCTTCCTGGTGTTTGTGCGCACCAAGCATGGAGCGGACCGCGTGGCGCGGCGGCTGGCGCGCAGCGGCCACTCGGCGACACAGATTCACGGCGACCGTTCGCAGGCGCAGCGGAATGCGGCGCTGCGCAGCTTCTCAGAGGGACATCATCGCGTGCTGGTGGCGACCGACGTGGCCGCCCGCGGCATCGATGTGGCCAACGTGGCGCATGTGGTGAACTTCGACCTGCCCAAGGTGGCCGAGGACTTTGTCCATCGCGTGGGACGGACGGGGCGGGCTTCTGCGCATGGCATTGCTTCGACGTTTGCCGGGCCGGCGGAGCGCGGCGACCTGCGCAAGATCGAGAAGACTCTGTCGATCCAGATGAAGCGGTTCCGGGTGCGGTCGGTTCACGATAACGCGGCGTAAGTAGCAGCCTAAAAAGCAAAGAAGGGCCGGAGCGGCTTACAAGCCGCTCCGGCCTTTTGTTTTGCATCCAAGCGTGTGGACATCCGGCACGCATGGCATGGAATTCAACCTGCGCAACTCGATCCTTGGGCCACAGGGAAGCAGGCCGCGCCGGGAGGGTCTTCATGCTAACTGGTTGCGTCAATCGGGTGTCCAATAGTGGATGTCGGGCGCGGGGCTTGTGAATAGAATTGACCGAGCGCCGGAGCTAGCAGAGGGCCGCAGGGCCGTTGCGATAAGCGAACCCTCTGCCGGGGGGACGGGATGATGCGGCGAATTGTATTTGGGGTCTTGGTTCTTTGTCTGGCAGGTCTGGTTGAGGCGACGGGCGCGCAGCAATCCGGGGTGTGCTCGTTGCGCGAGCCGCCACTGAAAGTGAATCGCGCCAACATCTTCAGCGAACAGCAGGAGCAGTGGCTGGGCGACGCCCTGGCGGAGGAGGCAGAGCCGCGCTTTCTGCTGTTGCCTGCGGAGCAGAGCGAGTACCTGACAAGGCTGGGCGAAAAGCTGCTGGCCCAACTGCCTCCAACGTCCATCCACTATTCGTTCCGCGTCTTCGAGTCGGGCGAGGTGCGCTCGTTTTCGCTGGCCGGCGGCCATGTCTATGTGAGCCGCAAGCTGATCCTGGATGCGCGCGACGAGGATGAACTGGCGGGGGTGTTGGCGCAGGAGATCGGCCGCGTCTATACGCACCACGCTGCATCGGCGGTCACGCTGGCGCTGGACAAGCTGATGGGCGTCAAGTCGCTGGGCGGCGAGGCCGATGTCGTCGACAAATACCAGCGGATGCTGAACATTCCCAGGGATGTGCTGCAATATAAGTGGAATCCGCGGCTAAGCGTTCAGGACCGGGAGAACGACGAGTTGCTGGGCGATCGGGTGGGATTCTACGCCATGGTCAAGGCCGGCTACGCGCCCCAGGCCTTCACGTCGATCCTAGACCGATCGAGCCTGAACGAAGGCTACAAGGGCAACATTCTCACCGACGTGCTGGAACTGACCACGACGGTGAGCATGCGGGTGCGCATGGCGCAGAAGATGACGGCATCGCTTTCCGCGGACTGCCGGGAGGCTCAACCCGAGGATCGCCCGGAGTTCAAGGCATTTCAGGATCTCATGATCCGGGAGAGAATCAATCCCCTGATAGCGCCCACCGCGGGGCTCGAATTCATCAAGCTGGACCCGCCCATGAGCCCGGCGCTCGAGAACGTGCGCCTCAGTCCCGACGCCAGGTTCCTGCTGGCGCAGGATGAGCTGCAGATTCACGTTCTCAGCCGCGAGCCGCTCAAGCTGCTTTTCTCCATCGATGCTCCCGATGCCCAGATGGCGCAGTTCACCCCCGACTCGGCCGAGGTGGTCTTTTATTACACGGGCCTGCGGTTTGAGGAGTGGAATGTCGCGACGGAGCAGCGCGTCAAGGTGCTCGATTTTGCCGACTACGCCGATTGCCTGCAGACGAGCCTGTCGCCGGACGGGCGGACGATGGCGTGTTTCAGCCGCAACTACGACAACGGCCGGCTGCGGCTCAGCACCAATGGAAGTTATGGCTGGCTGAAACTGAGCGACCTGAACAGCGGCAGGATGTTATACGAAGACACTGATTTCTATGTGGGGAATTCCGGCGCGCAGCCGGGGAGCGTGGCCTCACGCGCGACCAGTGAACGTCGCCAGGCGGCAGTGGCCTGGAGCCAGGATGGCCGGTATTTTCTGGCTGCCTCAGGAACGGCCGCGGTGGGGATCGATCTCGATGGGGCCAAGCCGGTGAAGCTGGGCAACGACCTGTCGCACCTGTATGAGAGCCGCATGGCGTTTGTAGACGCGGACAAGCTGGCCTTTGAATGCGACTGGGGCTACAAGGAGGGAGGTCCGCGGGACACCTTCAAGATGTGCTTCACGACATTTCCCGAAGGGAACCCGCTGAACACATTCACAATGGGCCGCACCTGGATGTCGAGGGTTACGCGGGGTCCGCGGCTGCTGACAGGCCCCACCAGCGACGCGGCGGCAGCGCTGTTCGATCCGGCCAGCGGGTCGGCGGGTCCCTCGTTCAAGCTCGACCCGGTTGATTTGGCGGGGGAAACGGTGGCGGCAGAGGCGGCGGAAGGGGGCGTTTCCACGGGGCGGCTGGGCGGAAGCATGGAGACGCTGCCTCTGCCGGTGACGCCGCTTCCGTCGCTGGAGGCCGAGCACTTCAGCGCAGACGGGCGCTACCTCGCAATCTCAGACCGCGCCCGCGGCGCCGTGTGGGACGTGAACTCCGGCAAGCAGGTTTCGCTGACCGGACCTTTCCGCAGCGCGCAGTTCGATGGGCAGGACAAGCTGGAGGCGCGGATCGCCGGCCATGAGCTGAAGCCGGCGCTGGATGCGCGCATCGACCGGCGTACCGGGAAGGTGGCGCCCACGCTCGCGATTGCCACCGAGGAGCGCCAGTTCGGGAGCGTGCTGGTGCGGTACAAGCCGCTGGAGCCGGATCAGGAGCTTTATTTCCATGTGGAGATCGATGCGGTTGACGCGGCCAGCGGCAAGCCGCTGTGGTCAAGACGGTTCACCAACAACCCGCCGCTGCTGGCCGACACCGATGGGGATCAACTGTTGCTGTTCATGGACCGGCGCAGCCTGACGGGCGGCGATGAACTGGATCACAACAAGAAGCTGACGATTCGGACCAGCGATGAGTACAAGGAACTGGACGAGCATGGGCTGGTGGTGGAGGTGGTATCGCGCCGCACGGGGGTTCCGGAGCGCCTCGTGGTGGCCCCGGAGACAAGTTCCGGACGCAGCGACGAGCGAAACGGCGCCCTGTTTGGCGACCTGCTGGCGGTGCAGGGGAACAACAACGACACGGTGGTGTATCGAGTGTCTGACGGTGCGAGGATGATGGCGTTTTTCGGGCGTGCAATAGCCGGCGATGCGGGGCTGGGTCTGATCGCAGCCACCAACCGGACGCAGGAGGTAACCATCTACGAGGTTGCGACCGGGAGGGTTTTGCGGCGCGTGAACCTGGATCACTTCCCGCTGGCGGCGCGGTTCATTCCTGAGAAGAGGCAACTGCTGGTGCTGTCCGCGACACAGAAGGTCTATGCATTGGACCTGCCTGCGGACGGCGCGGGGGCGGAGACGGCGAAATAGGCATGCGCAGTCAAGCGCAAGACCAGGAAGACGCTGTCGATCCAGATGAAGCGGTTCCGGGTGCGGTCGGTGGGGGCTGGGAAGGCGGCCTGAGAGCAGCTATTAGCCTTTTGGCTCTTAGCTGCCAGCTTTGCAATTGAGGGTGTCCCACCTTGGCCGCGCAATTTGCGGGGACTCAGGCAGCGGGTGGGGCACTCGGCAGACTCGTGTGAATCGAACAAGAAGCGCCGGAACTCGCGCTCCGGCGCATTCTTCCCAGGTATGTCATCACGGCTTGTAGACTGTGATGTAGAACGGCGCCTGGATTGCGGTTCCGCTGAGGTTATAGATTTTTACGACGATCTTTCCTCCGATCGAGTTGACGGTCGCAACGGCTGGGCTGTCGATGTCCGCGACGGTCGCATTGGCGACGTATTTCGAATAGAAGAAGGTCTGGCCGGTGATGGTGCACAGGTATTCCGAAGTGCTCCAGGTGCAGTCGATGTTGCCGCTGGTAGCCCCTGCCGCGCCGGTCAGGCTGAAGAAGCCCATGGCAATCGGGGTTTCCGCCGGCGACGTCATGGTGAAGGTCAGAGCGTTGGAGGCAGTGCCCGTCCCGTTCTTCACCGTGATACTGGCGCTTCCGGACGTTGCAATGTCCGCGGCCGGCACCGTTGCCGTGAGGCGGGTTGCGTTGACAAAGGTGGTTGGCAGCTTGGCGGTGTTCCAGTAGACGATCGAACCGGTCGTGCCGGAGACGAAGTTGGACCCGTTCACCGAGAGCGTGAACGCGGAACCGCCGGCGGGCATGTCATTGGGCGAGATGGATGTGAGGACCGGCAGGACGACTGGCGCGGTTACGGTGAAGGTAAGGGCATTCGACGCGTTGCCGGTGGTGTTCGACACGGTGACAGGGTAGGCGCCTGCCGTGGCGATGTCGGCAGCCAGGATGGCAGCGTTCAGCTTGGTGGCACTGACAAAAGCCGTGGTGCGGGCGCTGCCATTCCACTTCACTACCGCGCCAGTAGCGAAGTTGGAACCATTGACCGTGAGCGTGAACGCGGCGCCGCCGGCGACGGCGGTGACGGGAGAGAGCGAAGTCAGCGCGGGAGCAGGCGCTGTGCCTCCGGCGGTCAACGGAATAGCCGTGGATGTGCTCGATCCAAATGCGGTGTTGCCTGCATACTGCGCCACCACCTGGTGCGTGCCCGAGCCGGGAATCGTCACATTCGCCAGCACGGCGGAAGCAGTAGTCGTAGCGCTGTTCAAGACGACGCTCAGCGTGTCGTCGTTGTCGTTCACTACAACCAGGTCGGTGGTGCCGTTACCGTCGAAGTCGCCGGTTGCGACCCAGATAGGCTCTTCGCCAACGGAGAGCTGGGTGGGCGTGGCATTGAAGGTGCCGTCGCCTTTGCCAAAGAAAACCGCGACGCGGCCGACCGCGGTATCCGAGGAGTACCAGGTGAGCGCCATGTCGGGAATTCCATCACCATTGAGGTCCGCGACGGCAAAGGCGCCGTTGTAGACGCTGAAGGTGGAGTCAGCTTTGAGCTCCTGGGGAGCGTTGAAGGTGCCATCGCCCTTGCCGACCATTGCCTCAAGGGCGCCTCCGGAGATGGCCAGGTCGCACAAATAGCCAAGACCTTTGAAATCGGCAGCAACGATGGTGCCAGCGGCGGGGTTGATATCGATCGGGGTATCCTTCTCACTCTGGAAGGATCCGTCGCCGTTGCCGAGCAGGACCATGATGTTGGAACCGTTCCAACCTGTTACCGCCAGGTCCTGGATGCCATCTTTGTTGAAATCGCCAACCGTTAGATAGGTGCTCGAATCATTAAGGGCAATATCGTTATTCGGCTGGAAGGTCCCATCGCCGTTACCAATCAGGATGGAGACGCCTCCCGAGACAGCGACGGCCAGATCGGGGGTCCCGTCCATATTGAAATCGCCCACCACGATCTGGGTGTTGCCGGACGCCGTGCTGTACGCCACCTGTGGCTGGAACGTGCCATCGCCATTGCCGATCATCACGTCCACGTTGGAGCCATCTTGCACCACCAGGTCCGGAATGCCGTCGCTGTTAAAGTCGCCCACGGCTATGGCGACAGGTTCGGACCCCGCCTGGCAGGGGCTGGGTGGTGTGCCGGTCGTGCAGAAAGGCGTTGCAGGCTGGAAAGTACCGTCCCCATTGCCGAGGTGGATCGATATCCCGGCACTGTAGTTGACTTCCGCGAAATCCAGAATCCCATCGCCGTTGAAATCCGCGACGACTACCTCCTGCGGCATATGGTAATCAGTCGGGTCGTAAATGGAATACGGGACTGACTTTGCGAACTTCGAGGCCACGGTACCCACCCCCAGGTTCGACGATCCAATGACGGCGTTGCTGTTGGTCTGGTCAACAAAGGAGACAGTCCCCGTTGCCGGATTCGGGCCGCTGGTCACTACTTGTCCGGTAAGCATGTAGTCCCCGGCCTTGCCGGTGGCGCTGATGGTGGTGGCGCTCGTTCCTCCGCTCACGGTCACCGATTTTGTCGACGATGCGCTCATCGCATCTGTGGTTGTGCCGGCAAAAACGGCCTTCAGGACATGCGTACCGGGACTCAATTGGATTTTCAAGTTCGCTGTGCCGTGCGTGTAAGCCGAGCCGGTGTTGACGATCTGGCTGGCGCCCAGCAGTGTTTTGCCGTCGTAGAAGTGGACCAATCCCTGCATCACGGGATTCGGATCCGTCACCGTAGCGGATAGCACGATGATGGGCTTCTGATTGACCGTCGCTGAGGAGGTTGCCAGGGCAGTGGCGGTTACGGCCGGAGTCTGCATCCGTTTCGGCTTGGATGCCGGCGCCGCCCAGGCTTGACTGGCGGCCGAGCAGAACAACGCCAGCAGGAACGCGATCAGAAGCGCAGTCCAAACGATGTTCGAGACAACGAGTGCGCGGTTCGAGAGAGAGGGATTCAAGTGCTTTGAATGCAGGGCGGAGGAATTAAGGAATTTCATACAGATCTCCTTTGCTCACCGGCAGGGCAACGCCTGGTTCGCGCTTCGCATCCGGACGCAGGACGAAGGCTCCGCCGTGGTTGGATTCGAGTTCTATCTGGTGGCGATTTCGACCAGTTCAACTCGACGATTCTTGCTTCTCCCCTCGTCGGTCTTGTTGGAGGCGACGGGAGCATAGGGGCCATTGCCGAAAGCGATGAGCCGGGCCGCGGCGATCGAGTGTTTGGAGACCAGCTCGTTGATGACCGACTGCGCACGCGCCTGCGACAGTTTCAGGTTCGTTGCCGGGTCGCCGACCATGTCGGTATGCCCGACGATGTAGACCTTGAGCGTGGGGTTGGCGGTCAGCAGCTTGGCGATCTGGCCGATGGCCGGCTCGGACTCCGGCTTTAAGTCGGACCTGGCGGTGTCGAAGTTGATGCCGTAGATGGCCACGCTGCCGGTGTCTGCAATGCTGCTGGCCATGGCCGCCGCATCCACGGTTATGTCCTGCACCATCGCCTGCTTCACAACAATGTCCAGCGCGTAGTCATCTATGTAGGCGTTGAGATAGACCCAAACCTCGGACGTGCCCTGGCGAAGACGGAGCGTGGCCTGGTCGTTGTTTCCCGAAATCTGGTCCCACACCACCTGGCCGCCCGCGGCCTTGGCGGCATTCTCGTAGTTGCGGATCTTCTGTAGCGCGCTGGTGCGCTCAGCGCCATTCCTGAGCACGTAACGGATGTAGTATTTCTCCCCCTCGACGGACTGCTTCTTGTCGTTGCTCACGGGAAAGTTGAAGGCATCGAACTGCAGGTGCCTGTAGGTATCCAGATAGGTGTTGGGCATGCGGGGAATTCCGGGGTAGTCCTTCGACCCCGGGACATCGTTTTGGCAGAGAGCCGGGGGTACCGCGAAGACGGCGATGAAAACGAATAAAGCACTCTTTGTTGATCGACCCATGAAACCCTCCTTGAGCGATGGATCCCGCTTTTGAGTCAGCTGCGTCGCACACATGCCCACGGTCCTGCGGCGGCGGGACCGCGGGGTACTGGTGGGGCGATCAGCCGGCCTCACTGTCTGCCTCGCGGGGAGGAAAGTCAATGTCCGCGAGGTGATTTTTCGGCGCCAAGTTGTGTGCGTGTAGTGGATAGATTTGGAAGGAGTTGGCTACCGATGTGATCGCGATTGCGCCCTCGCTTCCAAGAGCCCGATGGAAAATCAAGCCTTCAGCTATAATGTCTGGTTCGATCTTCCCCGGGCTTGACGGTTGATGCGAGCAGGATCAATGAGCTTGGGGTGCCCAATTCCGGTTGTCCTCACATTCGGGGTCTTCCGCCTGAACTCCGATAAGGGGGAACTTAAGCGGGCAGGCACGGTTCTTCACCTTCCGCCCAAGCCGTTTCAGCTCCTGGTGCTACTGGCATCCCGCGCCGGCGAAGTCGTTACTCGGGAGGAGATACAGGATCAACTCTGGGGTCCGGACACCTTTGTGGACTTCGAGCGCGGCCTGAACCACTGCATTCGCCAGATTCGCGTCGTGCTCGGCGATCATCCGGGCGCGCCGACCTATATAGAAACCGTTCCCCGATCCGGTTATCGCTTTGTCGCGCCGGTGACCGTGATCAGCACCAAGCCAGAGGCCGCGAATCCCTCCGCTGAGTCACCCGGTGAGCTTCAGAAGACGGCCGGAGGCGATCTTGGAACCGGCCGCTTGAACCGGAGGCGGCGCGGGATCGTCTTGGCCTCGGGCGCCGTGGTTCTGGCATGCGTCGCCCTCCTGGCCTCCTTACACCGCGGGAGAGAAGCACGCAATGAGACGGCCCCGCTCCGGCAGATGGTTGCGGTTTTGCCGTTCGAGAACCTGACCGGCGATTCCGCACAGGAGTACCTGAGCGACGGCGTGACCGACGAGATGATTGTGCATCTGGGCAGGGTCAGTCCCAGCCGCCTGGGGGTGATCGCCCGCACCTCAGCCATGCATTACAAGCACTCCGGAAAGCCGATTCCCCAGATCGCCGGCGAGCTGGGGGTCAAGTATGTGCTCGAGGGAACGTTGAAACGATTCGGGCCGACCATACGCATCACCGCGCAACTGGTGCGATCGGACGATCAGACGGAACTGTGGGCGGAGACCTACGACGGCCAGGTCAGTGCGGAACGCATACTAGGCTTTCAACAATCGGTGGCCGACCGGGTGGCGCGGTCGCTTTCCCTGGTTCTGCCTGAAGTGCGCGCGCCACGGAGCACAACCGGCAGCCAGGCCGCATACGAGGCCTTTCTCAAAGGCCGCTTTGAATGGAACAAGCGCAACGAGGATGGATTCCTGAAGTCGATCGAGTACTTCAAGGAGGCAATCGCGCAGGATCCCGGGTATGCCGAGGCCTGGGCGGGCCTTGCGGACTCGTACAACCTGTTGCGGGAGTACTACGAGGGCCACACCGACGGGACGCCAGTCGAGTCAGGGAAAGACGCCGCCTTCAAGGCTCTGACTCTCGACTCAAACCTCTCTGAAGCGCACACTTCGCTGGCCTTCAGTCTGTGGCGCTACGAGTGGAAGTTTCCTGAAGCCGAGGCCGAGTTTCAAAAAGCACTGGATGTTGGCCCGAATAACGCCATTGCGCATCACTGGTACGGCATGTTTCTGGTTTCGCGCGGGCGCTTTGACGAAGCGCGCAACGAACTGCGCCAGGCGGAGGTGCTGGATCCGGTCTCTCTTATCATCATCACCAATCGCGGCTGGGTGAGTTACTATGCCCGCGATTACGGCGCCGCCATCGAAAGCTACCGCGAGGCGCTGAAGCTCGATGGCGGGTTCCAGACCGCACAGATGAAGCTGGCCTGGGCCTGCGAGCAGAAGCGCATGTGGCAGGACGCGCTTCAGGCACGGCAGAGTTTTTACATTACGGCCGGACATGCTGAGATTGCGCAAGCGCTGGCGGACGCCTACTCCCGTGGCGGCTACCCGGCGGTGTTGCGCGCCATCCTTGCGGAGACGGAGAAGCCCGACGCGGGACCATATTACTCCGATTACGAAAAGGCCAAGCTGTATGCCATGCTTGGCGACGGTGACAGGGCCATGATGCTGCTTGAGCGGGCGCGCCTGCGGCGCAGCGGATGGCTGGTTTATCTTGCCGTTGAACCGGCTTTCGACAAGCTTCGCTCCAATCCGGCCTTTGCCCGTCTGGTGGACCAGACAGTCTCTACGCATCCTCTTTGACATCCGTCCGGCTTCAATTCGGCAGCGCGCCTGATGCGACAGGAATTGGGTGGAAACAAGCCGCGCCGACTTACTCCGCCAGGTGGGTGTGGAAGAAGGCGATGATGCGGCGGCGGGCGTCCTGGGTGGCTTCTTCGTCGTAGCCCACGCCGGAGGCGTAGCGCATCAGCTTGAAGAACAGGCCGTCGTGCTGGTTCATGAAGCCATGGGCGGCGCCGGGATACTCCTTTATGTCGTGCGGAACGAGCGCGCGCTGCAGGGCTTGCTCAAGCTTGTCGGCTGCGCCCTGTTCCCATTTGCTCTTGCCGCCGTAGCTGCCCACCACGGGGCAGGCGGTGGAGAGAAAATCGTCGAAGTCTTTGGGGGGCGGGCCACCGTAGTTGACGCTGGCGGCGGAGAAGCCGTGGCCGGAGACGAGCAGCATGGCGAATCCGCCACCCATGCAGAAGCCGATGACGCCGGCTTTGCCATTGGAGTTGGGCTGGGCGAGGAGCCAGGAGCGGGCTGCTTCCACGTCATCGAAGGCGGGTCCGGTGCGGGCCATGAGGTCGCGAATCACGCTGCGCAGGCAGAGGAGCAGCCCGCCGCGGTAATAGAGGTTGACAGCCAGGGCAAGAAAACCCGCCTCGGCAAGCCAGGCAGCCTGGTTGCGGGTATCCCCGGTCATGCCGGCGACATCGTGGAGGATGACGACGCCGGGCGCGGGATTTGCGGAGGGCGGAACGGCGAGCCAGCAAGGCATGACGCCGCGCCTGGTGGGAATGAGGACTTCGGGCATGGTCTTACACCCCAGGGCCGGACAGGGATGCTGCCGACAGGAGATTCTACTCCTCGTGTGTGCGCAATCCGGTCAATCGGCGCGTGGCTTTTCGTTGACTTTGGGTCGCCGATCACCCTGAATGGCACCATTTGGTGTTAAGATTGGTGAAAAGGAGGCCCTCATGCGGGCAACCGTGGCATTGGACGATGAATTAGTTCGCAAGGCCCAGGAGCTTTCCGGCGAGACGGAGAGAAGCGCCTTGCTCCGGAAAGCTCTGAAGGCGTTGATTCACGTTGAGGCTTCGCGCAGGCTTGCGGCGGTGGGCGGCACAGAGCCGGACCTCCAAGACATCAAGCGCCTGCGGGCCGACAGCCTGTGATCCTGGCTGACATGTCGATCTGGGTTGACCATCTGCGCGGGAACAGCCCGGAGATGGTCAACCGCCTTTCTCGCGGGCAGATTGCGATGCACCCTCTCATCGTTGCGGAGATTGCTCTTGGCTCCCTCAAAAGCCGTCAGCAACGACTCGGCGAGATGGACGCGCTGCTGGAAGTGAACGTGGCGCGACTGGATGAAGTGCGACACATGATTGAGGCGCACGCGCTTTATTCCAGGGGCATTGGGCTCACCGATGCGCACCTGATCGCCTCCTGCCTGCTGACGCCGGGCACGCAATTGTGGACCCGCGACGCGGCGCTTGAAACCGTTGCAAAAGCAGTAGGAATCTCTGTTACTTTGCCTTGAGTCTCAAATCCTTGCAACTTGCTTAATTACCGATCAGGATTCAAGCGAAACCGGCCACCTTTTCGTTGACTCCGGGCAACGATTCGGGTATTCTGGAGTCCTTGCGCGGTGTTGCGCCTGGGGTCTGTGTGTACTCACCCGGACCGGCTGGTTGATCCCTTAAGAAGGATCTGCCGGAACAGGCCACCGGCGGTTGGGCGCGATTCGATTTGGCGCGTGTCCAGCATGGCCAGAGCCCGAAGGGGCCAGCCCCCGCAGTCCGCACCCGAACAGACATGTTTGGAAGTGGGTGGAGTGAGGCCCGTGCGTATTTTGCGTGGGTAAAGACATTTTTTGCGCGTGAGTTGGGGCGGGTTGAGCTCATGGGTTTCCCATCCTTGCGCCAAAAGCGGGCGCAAGGATGGGGCACCCAGGATTATGGGGCTCACATGAGTTTGGGTAGTTTTGATTTTGAGGCAGGAGAGAGATGGGCACCTTTGTTCCGAGCGGCAAGAATATTGACCGCAAGTGGTATGTGGTAGACGCCTCAGGGCAGACGCTGGGGCGGCTGGCGACCAAGGCGGCCAGTGTGCTGGCGGGCAAGCTGAATCCGCAATATGTCCCGTACATCGACACGGGCGATTTTGTGATCGTGATCAACGCGGAGAAGGTGCGGCTGACAGGGCTGAAGAGCCAGCAGAAGCTGTATCGCCGTTACACCGGATTCCCCGGAGGCCTGCGCGAGGAGTCGTTTACGCGCCTGCTGTCGCGCAAGCCGGAAAAGATCCTGGAAGAGGCGATCAAGGGCATGCTGCCGAAGAGCAAGATGGGCCGGGCGATGGGCTCCAAGCTGAAGGTATATCGCGGCGACAAGCACCCCCACCAGGCGCAGCAGCCGGTGGCGCTGGAAGTGGCGTAAGAGCAGCCGCTAGCCGCTAGCTTCTAGCTGCTAGCTCATGCGTTCGGTAATCGGAGTTTTTTGGGCTTTTAGCCAGAGGCTAGAAGCTAGGAGCTAGGAGCTAAGGAAACGAATGGCAGATCTGGTTCAGTACTACGGAACGGGGCGGCGCAAGGCGGCGATCGCCCGCGTCTTTCTGCGTCCCGGCACGGGCGAGTGGAAGGTCAACGACAAAGGGTTTGAGGAGTATTTCGTTACCGAGCAGCAGCGCGTCTCCGCGAAGAGAACGCTGGCGCTGACGGAGCTCGGGGGAACCTTTGACGTGGTGACCACCGTGAAGGGCGGCGGCGTGGCGGCGCAGGCGGATGCGGTGAAGATGGGCATTGCCCGGGCACTGCTCGAGTTCAACCCGGAGCTGCGCAAGCTGTTGAAGACCGAAGGGCTGCTGACGCGCGATGCGCGTGTCAAGGAGCGCAAGAAGTACGGGCAGAAGGGCGCCCGCAAGCGGTTCCAGTTCAGCAAGCGCTAGAGCGCTTGAGTAATTAGCTCTCAGCTTTTAGCGTTCAGCTTTTTCGTTGCTGTATCACCGGGCATGGGGTTCCTGAAGAAGTGAATCCTGGCACGGCAGGCTAAGAGCTGACGGCTGAAAGCTGAAAGCTGGTTTTACCAATCTCCCGCGCGAGCGGGTTCAATCCGGGCGCCGGCATCGACCACCCGGATGCAATCCACGAAGGAGGCCCATTGGCCACGATCACAATGAAGGAGCTGCTCGAAGCGGGAGTACACTTCGGGCATCAGACCAAGCGCTGGAATCCGAAGATGAAGGAGTACATTTTCGGCGAGCGCAACGGGATCTACATCATCGACCTGCAGAAGACGCTGAAGCTGTTCAAGGACGCGTCGAAATTCGTTACCGAGCTGTGCGCGGGAGGCAAGACGATCTTATTCGTCGGCACCAAGCGCCAGGCGCAGGATGCCGTGGCTGAAGAAGCCAC
>Ga0326727_10008116_pt1 | contig 26953 bp, 25 predicted proteins | sample MB2enrmetagenome_FD_207643 | JGI IMG/M metagenome (GOLD analysis project Ga0326727, IMG submission 207643) | Lab enriched peat soil microbial communities from McLean, Ithaca, NY, United States - MB29MY | ecosystem: Environmental > Terrestrial > Soil > Wetlands > Peat | place: USA: New York...
GCGATGGACGCATCTGGCCCACCCATTCATCCGGCTTGCGGCTCGTTGCCTTCAGCATTTCCGCGACCTTCTTCTCGGTGGGAAGAATGATCGGATTCCCATCCGTAAAGCCCTGCTCATGGAAATACTCCATCAGCTTATCTGGAGTGTCCGCCGGCAATAGCCGCGGCCGCGGATCTCTCTTGAGGAATCCCGTCGTCTTATCTTCATCCGAGAGCGGCTTGGTCAGCCCCGCATAGATCTCCTCAAGCATCGGCTTCCCAGTCAGCGGATCGTTGCCCGCCACATATTGCCGGCACAGATCGGCCGGCCTGTCGGTGATCGGGTGCGGAGTATAGGTGATCCGCATATTGGGGATCCCCTTTTTGTAGGAGATCGTTGTCACGAGTTCCTTGAACCTCATCGTGATCATCGGTACGCTGGGGACGCCCATTCTTTCCAAAGTCACTGCATGGCCGACGACCGCCGGCGAGCAGCTGCTTCAATGCCCTATCAATACGATGGCTCCCGCTGCCTTCTCTTTGATTTCGGCCCACAGTTTTGGATCATCGTCCATGTACATCCCAAGCTTCTCCCGCAGCGTCCAAGTCGTGTTGGGGTATTTTGCCTTCAGCGCAGCTAGCAGCTCGTTGACGAATGGCTTTGTATTCGCATATTTGATATCGACGACATACACCGTCTTGCCGTCCAGCGTGGCCGGACGCGCCGCCATGGGAATCTTGCGTATCTCAGGCTGAATGCCCCGCGGGTTAAACACCACAATTTTCTCGTCCGCCGCGCGGCCGTAACATGCGGCGAAAGCCGCCATCAGGACTAAAAAGCAGACTGCCCTTTTCTTCATCATTCCACCCTCCTGGTAAAAACTAAACTGTCCGTATCTTATACGATATATTATATCTTATAGTAAATAATCTAAGTGAATCGTCATAACTGGGTCAAGAATAAATTTCATAAATGACCCTCCGATGCAGTGGGTCATTTATGCACGCGCATGAGAAAGTCGTGCCGAACCTTCTGCGCTCGATCTTCTCTGCAAGCCTATCACGCCCTGCGGGCCTCGTTCACAATCGGCATGCATCAATGAAGCCCTGTATAACCTTTGGGCCACCGGGACCAACAAGTCCGTTGGCGGAATATGGCTTGAATACACTCGTCGTCAGCCTTCGCTGAGGGGTCCTCCAAAATGGATTCGTTAACCGGCGAATCCGCTTATCATGAACGATGAAAACTCATCACTTCGTCCCCAAAGGCTCGCGATGGGGTCGAGTAGGCTGCGGGCCTGGTCAATATAGCCCCGTTTGCCGGGGCGCCAGTGTTTGCCAGACGGCGGCCTTTCAAGCCTGTTGAAAAAAGAAAGCCGATCAGATAGGAATAGGTCGGAAGAATTATCCTACAAAAAACCAAAGGGGGAACTGCTTTGAAATTACTGGCAATAAATGGCAGTCCGAGGAAGATGTGGAACACCGCCACGCTCCTCCAAAAATCCGCTGAAGGCGCCGCTTCCCAGGGTGCCACAACAGAATTGATTCATCTTTATGACCTTGATTTCAAGGGCTGCGTGAGCTGCTTTGCTTGCAAAACCATTGGAGGCGCAAGCTATGGTCGCTGCGCTCTCAAAGACGATCTGGCGCCGGTATTGGGAAGGGTCATGGAATCCGACGTCCTTATACTGGGCTCACCCATTTATTTCGGTGCGGTTACAGGGGAGATGCAATCGTTCCTCGAACGTCTGCAGTTCCCGTTTCTGACCTACACCGATCCTCCGGCATCCATCTTTCCCGGAAAAATCCGTACGGGATTCATTTTTACCTTGGGCGCTGATGAGAACATGGCTAAGGAACGCGGCTTTGACACTCGCATTGCCATGCATGAGTTTATCCTGAAAATGATTTTTGGGAATTCGGAGACTCTCTGCAGCTTCGACACCTATCAGTTCGATGATTACAGCAAGGTTTTTGCCCCTCGCTGGGATCCCGAGAAAAAGGCGAGACGGAGAGCGGAGGTTTTCCCGGACGATTGCAGGCGCGCTTTTGAAATGGGCAAAAGATTGGTCTTTCCCCAGTAACAGCGCGCAGAACCCTTGGTATTGCAAGCTGTTAGCAACACAAGTAACCATCCCGTTTTTCGGGATGGTGGGATGCTATCGACTGATTGCCGGGGGTATTGAGCGAGAATCGGCAGAGGCGCGGATTTGAGGGAGATCGCTCGTCAGACTAGAGAGCAACCCGTTCCTCAATGAACAACCCTCTCAAGCTCTACCCTCGAAATATCCCCCGCAATCTTAACCCGGCGTCAGGTTTTATTTCAGGAAGTCTGGAGAGGACAGCAGGCTTTCTGCCCAGCTGCCTTTCGGGCACGAAGCGATTGTGAGTGATAAGGCCGGTTCCGATAACCGTGCAGGCTATCTATCATTGGGACAAACGAGACGATCGATGGGGATAACCAAGCTAATAGATGCCAAGTGTCAGCCCCGCCGCGATAGTTGCGCCGATTTCACCACATCGGGCGAGATCATCGGCGCCAATCGTTTTTGGCGCCAGGATCGTTTCCGGAGTCTGAGCATGCGTGCAGATGATCAGCGGCGGAGCAATCGATTTCAGCCGCCACCCCGTAGCAATGCGCGTGATTTGCCTTGCGGCATTTTCGCCATCGCTGCCAGCGCAAATCAACGTCGCGTAGGGCCGCCCGACAATGCGGCCCAGTGCCGCATAATAGGTTCGATCGAAAAAGTCTTTCATCAAACCTGACATCATGGCGAGATTCTCCGGCGTAGCGAAGATGAAGCCGTCCGCCTCGAGAACTTCGGTCGCGCCTGCCTTCGTCGCGTGAATCAACTGAACCCGAATCTCCGGTTCCGAGGCCGCGCCGTCGGCCGCAGCCTGGGCCATTTGCCCGGTGCCACCGGTCATGGTGTGAAAAACAACCAGAAGTTTCTTCATACGGACACTTTAACGTCTTTTGAGTCCAGCGTGAATGGGCAATCCCAGAAGCGGCTGCGAGCTCTCTTATTCCAAGGCCACCGGCGCCTGAATTCAAAAAGGATAAACTGTCGGAATCCGCATCTGCACCCAGCAGGGAAAAAGGTTCCGCTTCTGATTCCTGGGTTTCCGTCTTTGGATTGTTCCCTTATCTGGAGCGGAAGACCGGCTTGGAAATTATTCTTCGCAGCCGCCAGAACACTCACACCCGGAAGGGCAGCTCATGGATTCCTGAGTAGGTGTGCTGCTGATTCCCACGACTTCGATGTCAAATGTCAACGATTCACCGGCCAGGGGATGATTCAAGTCCATGGTCATTTGTTCGTCATCCAGTTGAACGATGCGGGCTGGGACTTTGTTCCCTTCCGGAGTGATGAGACCGACGATCATGCCGACCTGCACATCCATTTCCGGGGGAACTTCCGATCTGGGGATGGATTGCATCAGGTCGGCGTTTCTTGGCCCGTAGGCATCTTCCGGCGGTAGGGTAAACACCTTCTTCTCCTTTAGAGCCATTCCCAGGAGCTGCGCTTCAAATCCCTTAATCATCTGCCCGGCGCCCATATGTATTTCCAACGGCCGGCGTCCCTGGCTGGAGTCAAAGACCTCGCCGTTTTCCAATGTTCCTGTGTATTGCACGCTGATATAGGTCCCGTTCTCAACTTTTTCCAAAATGATCTCCTTCAGTTTTGCTCAGGGTTCGCTCAAACAACGGTTTTCATTTTGGAGTGAGCCCCTCATAGCTATGTTCAGGCATAAAAGAATAGCGCACCCAGTCAAACTCAACAACTTTTCCTAATTTGTGCTCCAGACGGGGATCGAACCCGCGGCTTCCGCATCCCAGATTTGTTGTCCTTGGAGGTCGGCCTTCGGCAGGTTTTTGAATATCTGGACGAACATGTTCTTGGACGCGACCGTCACGGCATAAACGTGCAGCTGTAGCCCGGCGGCGCCTGATTATCGCAGGCTTCCTGCTTGAAGAGCTTGATTGCAGCCGGGTCCGACGGATAGTCGAAACAAGCTGCGTTTGCAGCCCAGCGAGCCCGCCTGAGGATCTTTCTTCAGATTCCGGAGTTGATTGGTTTGTCGACTTCGCCAAAGCTGAGCCCCACTCATCAGGCCGCCTGCGTCAAATGACTCCGTGATCCGATATTGCAAGACAGTCCGGCCAATCATGGAGGATCCCGGAGCAAATCGCGCAATGTAATTATGGGCAACCGGAGTTGTTGCGATTGTCGTCGACTCGGCTTGGTCCCGGATGGTTGAATTCGCAAATTCGCAGCAGTTGTCGAGATATCTGCGACTGGCAAAACCGACATCCGGGCCATAAACTGCGTCGAGGCAACGGATGAATCACCGCAGATGTTCGCGCTGACGAAGCCTGTCGAGATCCCGTCCCAGCTACCCAGCCAGTGCCACTACTTGGCCATTCGGCCGCGAAGCCGGGCCTTCGTTTATTCACCTCAAGATCGTATCCCTCGATCGGAGATCACCAGAAGATGCCGGTCAAGGTTGGGTGGAGTGGGAATTGGCGGGGGAATGACATCCAGCGTGAGCAAATGGCCGTCATTGGATTATCCAGAACTTAGGCATTGATGGCACTGAATCAAGGCTTTCAACAAGAAGGATTTTCGTTGAGGCTGCCGTAACCTTGTCTTTTTTGAAATACCAATGGCCCATGGGACTCGACTGCCAAAGCGCGTCAGGCCCTCCTCATCTAAGCCGGGCCGGAGCGGCATTGCTTTAGCCACTCCGGCTCCCGTTCTTATTACCTCCAGGCATCGATCGATACACCCTTGCCGAACGCCGTGAAATCGGTTATGAACCAGACACTCGCCGTTTTCCCTCCCACCACGATCGTCCGGATATTTTGCGGATTAGGCAAATGTTTAATCAACGTGTCGCTCGAGACCTTTTGCCAGTCTGCATAGGGCTCAAGACCCTGTTTGCCCAGGGGAGCCATCATGCCGGAAGCGATGGAATTAGCCCAATAGGTTCCCGCGGTCGTTACCGCGTTCTGAGAGAGCCACTCGCCAAGCGCCGCCTTGGTTTGAAAGCCCTGTGTGCTTCTGAGCTGATACGCGACGGACGGGTCCATAATGAGTGTGGCTGCTCCAGTTGCCGCCAGCACGCGCGTAAAGTCGCGCATCAAATACTGCGGGGGATAATGCTCCACGACCGAACCCGAACAGTTTACGAAATTCCAGCCCGTCAACACCGTAAGGACACTGTCTTCAGGCTTATTACCCATCAGCACATGGAAAGGCTTCCATCCTTCGGGAAGCTCTTCCTCGGCTTCCGCTATGGTCACGTTGTTGTAGCGCAGCGGATTGCTGAGGGAGGAGAAACCGGTCACGCCCTCCTGATAACCCTGGATGATACTATGGATCAGGCTCATAGCCCGGCCGATGACGGAATTGGCTTCACTCGTCGGACCCAGCGCGCCCATCCCCGAATTCATGCCGATCTGCTTGCGTATCGGTCCGTTGACCAGCACCATGCTCGCGTTGGAAGTGGTGGAATCCGAATACGGAACCTGAGTGGACAGCGCCAGGATCACCGGCAGATATTCGGGTTTGGCTCCCGCCATGACGGCAATGATGGCAACCTTTTCCACCGTGAATGGACGGATCGTTCCAAAGACACCGGAGTCTTTTTTGACCAACTCATCCGGCTTGTGGCTGGTGCCTCGTAGCATCGCGGCCACTCTCTGCGCCGTCGGGAGTATGATTGGATTATAGTCAGTCCAGTGCTCGTCCTTAAACAGGCGTTGCAGATTGTCTTCCGTGTCCGGGCGAAGCATCCTGGGTTCGGGTGTCGCCTCGGGGGGGATCCCGGTCCTCTTTTCCTCAGCAGTGAGAGGTCTTGTCAGGCAGTCGACGATCGCCTGCATTATGGGCTTGCCGCTGACCCTATCCTTGCCTTCGAGATAGGTTTTCAGCACTTCTTCCTTGAGGCCTGTAAACGGATACGGCACCCCAACGAAACGGAGGGGCATGCCGGTATTGTATTTGAAATGGGCATTTAGCCCGTAGGACACAACGTTTTCGTTCGCAAGCGACACAGTGGGGATACCATACTGTTTTTCTAAAGTTCCAGAAAAGCGGCTCACGGCCGCGAGGCAGCCCCATCAGCCGGCTACGCCAATGATTACTCCATTGCCCTTGTTGGCGGCTATCTCCTTCCATAATGCGGGATCATCCGCAGCGTAATTGCCGCTCTTGAGCTTGGGTATGATCTTTACACCGGGCATGTTCTTGGCAAACCACGCCCGCATTTCCTCGAGCACAGGGAGGCGTCCGAATCCTTCATAGTTCGTGTCCACCAGGTAGATGGTTTTGCCTTCCAGGGTGTCAAGCCGCGGCGCCAGCGGCACGCGCGCCGCGAGTTTATCTGTAACGGCCGGATTTAGAACGGTAATCAACTTTTCCTTGGAGGCAGCGGCATCACGCGCGGCCTGAGCCGGTGCGATACCGGAGAGCATCAGGACTGCAACCGCCAACAGGCAATTGGACAATAGCGGCCTTCTTTTCATTTCGACCTCCTATTAAGGTGGCAATACTGGTCAAGTCGACAGCCGGTGCAAGGCATCTGAAACGATTTGGGCTTAACGAAATCGGAATTTGACAACCATGTTTCCCGGGCTAACAGGCATATTGTGAGTAACAAGACCTGTTTTCGGTATCCATCCCGGAACGACAATAATAATCCCTATTCCCCTGAACTCTCTACAAAAGCTTCTGCAAAAATGGGGAAGGTTGCTGTAGGCCTCCGGGGAGCGCCGGACCATTGCCGAGAGCTACCAGCACCTTATCAGGCGTCGCGGGCGGATCGATCCACTTGCCGATGGCGTTTGGTAGGGCACAAATTACGAGATGCGCGCTTGCCGGTGAATGGCTGATGCCGCTTTCGCCATACGCTGCATTCCCTGACGGGGTTTCCAAAAAAAATGGAGTCCACCGGAGATACATCCAGAATAGTCGGCTTCTTGTACTCGATCATGTTGGTGTTGAACCTGAGCCCGTTGTTTTGTCGAAGTAAAAGTCCTCCGTCAAATTGGAGCCGTCGCTGAAGTACATGACCTGTTGGATTTGGCCTTCAAATGCCGTGGGCCGAATCACCTTGCCGGGATCGGCGTATTGGCGCTCGGCGCGACATTCTTAGCCGGAGCCGCCGGCGTATAGGTAGCGCCCGGAGCAGCGATATCCGTACCAAGCAGAGCTTCATCCTCTATTTTTTCTCGATGCATGTCTTTCAGGCCGGAGAACTGCTCATTTGAGAAATCGCTCACCTTGTTCAACCTGATGACCGGCACGTTGGCGGCAGCCTGGACGCGCACATGTTCGAATTGCACATCGGCGGCGTCATAGATCATGATCGGCGGGCGAGCGTCGTTGTTCATGAGGCCTAGATCGACATGGTTTATGGAGAGACCGCGCACGTGGCGGACATACATCCCGTAAGCGGGCAATGGGCCAAACATCGTAGGCTCTGGGTAGTTGTCCTCGAGCTCCGGTGCACCGAAAGGATCGAGCCCTGCCGAGGGTAGTCCTGTGCCTCTGCCGCCGGCACGTCCTCCGCGAGATGCGCTTCCCGTGCCGTCACCACCGTTGTAAAGAATCCGGATATCGTTCAAATTGATATCTTCAATAAGGTGTCCGGGAATGCCGCTGATGATAGAAGCAGCCCGCGAGCTGGCATAAGCGGCAACGACACTATGAATGCTGATACGGCGAATAGCGCCGATGGGCAGGCCTTCCGGACCTCTCATGCGCGCGCCCAACCGAACGAAGATAGGTGGATTCGAAATGTATTCCATCGAAATATTGCTGATGGCGATATCTTCAATGACCGCGCCATCGACGCTTTCGATGGCAAGGCCATTGCAATGCACGAAAACGCAATTCGAAATCGTAATGTTGCGGAAACCTCCGTTGGATTCGGTGCCGAACTTAATGCGGCCTGTCCCTCCTCCATTGGCGCTGAACCGATAACTCCCATCGAGAAACGTTCCCATGGCATATCCGCTAACTTGGCAGCCGGTGATCGTCACATTGTCGGTCGCTCGCGCGAAACCAAGCCCATAGGAGCTTTTCAGACAGATTGCGTCATCATACGGCGAATTAATACTGCAATCCGACATTCGGACATTTCGGCAGCAGTCAATATCAAAGCCGTCGCGATTCGTGTCCACTTTGATGTTGCTGAGAGTCAGGTTGTCCACGCCGGTAGCAAGCAGCACAAACCAGCCTCCTTGATAGACCGTGAAATCCTTCAAGATGACGTTCCTGCAAAGCTTGAGCGCGATTGTCTTGTTGCCCTGGCCAGGAGTCGTGCCGCCATCGCGAAGCAATCCGCGTCCCCAAATCCCGCCTGGGCCGAGGATGGATATGTTTTCCAGATTCTCGCCCCAGATGAGGCTATTATGCCAGTGGCTGTGGCCGAAGTCCTGATATACAAGGTCGCCCCACTGGTTTGGCTCGAAACTGTCATAGCCTGGTTGGCCCACTTGCGGCTGGTCCGCCGCGATGATCGTTGCGCCCTGTTCGAGAAACAAAGCGATGTTGCTTTTGAGACGGATGGAATAACAAAGATAGGCACCGGCCGGAAAGATCACCGTGCCGCCGCCCGCTCGAGCGGCAGCATCAATTGTCTTGTTGACTGCGGCTGTGTCAATCGTTTTGCCATCACCGGCTGCGCCATAGTCCCGCACGCTATAACCTATCGGAGTCACGACGGCACGAGCCAGCGATGACAAGGACAAATAGCCGAGTCCGAGTCCCCCTATGACTCCTGACCGAAGAAAATTCCGGCGGCTGAATGGCTGCTCACGAATGGACTTGTTGTGGCGGGCTACACTTTGCATAGATTCCGATCTCCTAATGCTTCCCTCCTGTTTTCCCGAGAATGTGTTATCGCTTCGCCCAAGCGTCCTGCCGATCATGAGGGGAGCCTCCTCCACGTCGACAGCCGATGCAATGCAATGAAAAACAGCCCGGAAGTTGACCTTATAGTAGCGAAATCGAATCGTTTAGTGTAGAGGAGATTAACGCGATTGGCCCAGAGCCCACCCTGACCTCGACCGACTACGAGACTCAACACTCCAAGGCTTTCGGCTCATGAATCCCATAAGGTGGATTGGCAACTGATAGGAATCGGCTTGTCCTAAGGAACAGATTGCTAAGGCAGGCATTGTCCAACCGACATAATTTTGGGAATATTAAAGGCTCTCAGAGATAGGGGCATGTCGGCCTTGAGGGTGTTGAGGATCCGTCGCGAAGCATTTTGTTGTGCTTATTTGCATAGCTAGGGTAAAGGACTACAGGATGAAAAAAGTAATTGCGGTTTTGGCAGGTGACGGGATCGGTCCGGAAATTGTTTCTGAATCCATAAAAGTGTTGAAAGCCGTCGAAACCAAGTACGGGCATGAATTTGAACTGATATACGCGCCTTTCGGCGCCGAAGCCTATTTTACCGAAGGATCTCCGTTTCCTGAAAAAACCGTGAAGATATGCGACCGGGCGGATGCGATTATCAAAGGGCCAGTAGGCCTTGCCGTCGATAAAATGAGTCAGATTCCGCAAAACATGCGTCCGGAACTCGGCGCCATTCTTCCCCTGCGCAAACGATACGACACCTTCGCCAATTAAAGGCCTGTCCGGTTGCCCAAGGCATTGGCATCCTTTTCTCCTCTAAAAGAAAGCCTGATTGGCGAGGGACTCGAAATTTTAATGATTCGCGAGCTGGTCGGCGGCATTTATTTCGGAGAGAAAATAGAAGGCAGCCAGACAGGAATGAAGTACGCGGAAGACGACTGCAAATATACCGACGAGCAGGTGAGACGGGTGGCGATCGTCGCTTTTGAAGAAGCTTGCAAACGGAAAGAGCCGCTGATCAACATTCATAAGGCCAATGTGCTTGCAACCTCCAGATTCTGGCGGGAAGTTGTGGAAGATGTGGGCAAATCCTATCCGGACGTGGAATACCGCTCCATGCTTGTGGACAATGCCGCGTTCCAATTGGTGAAGAATCCGACCCAGTTCAATGGTGTTGTCCTGCTCGAAAACATGCAGGGAGACATTTTGACCGATCAAGCGGGAGGCGTTCTCGGATCTCTTGGACTGATGCCTTCTGCTTGTATTGGCCCTCAAAAGGGATATGTAGAAGCGGCCCATGGTTCAGCTCCGGATATCGCAAATCAGAACAAAGCCAATCCCTACTCCATGATCGGCAGTGTGGCTTTTCTATTCGAGAAATGCTTGAATCTCCATCAGGAATCGGAAGCTATCTGGAAGGCTCTATTCGGCGTTTTTGAGAAGGGCTATCGCACTGCGGAACTGGCAGCGCCTGACTGCGATGAGTCAAAGATGCTAACCACCCAGAAATTCGGAGACCTTGTGGTGGAGATGATTTAGCTTAGGCATCAAACAGCCGAAAAACGGGCTTTGGCTGGTATTGGCTAAACGGCTTTTTCCGGCGAAGCCATAGATTTGAAGTCGGTCGTGTGGCGGTAGCGGCCGATGGTCCGATACAACAGGGCGGAAGTCGCATAGCCCGCAATCATGCCGAGCAATGCCAGCTCGTAATCCAGAGCGTCCTGCCGCGCAGGGCTTCGGCGGACGTCGTGCCTTCCATCCCCAAGGGCACGGATGCCGACGGCTGCGAGTTCTCTGCTGCCGCCAAATGCGGGGGCATCGTGGAAGCGAGGCTACTGGCTGGCTCTTCTAATAAGAAGCAGAGGAGAACACCGGTGACTAGGATGACTGTGCCGTAGCCGGTGAAAATGCGCCGACAGCCGAAGGCCAGGAGCAACTGGTTCGAAATCTGCGGAAACACCGATGCTATGAGCAGGGAGAAGGCGGCAACACCAGCCATGGCTTTGCCGCGATGCTGTGTGAATAGCGATCCCATGACCTTGCCCTAGCCGATCCCAATCGCACCAAAGACACCGACCAGGGCATAAATCAGATAGAAGAGCCAAAGGCTAGCCGTTTAATGGGTCAGGACCAAACTGAGCATGCCCAATACCCCGGTTCCAGTCAGGACCACGGGACGTACGCCCAGGCGATCGATGAGGCGGCCCAAAATGGGCGAGGCTAGCGCTCCGACCCACATGACGGCAGAAGTTGAGTAAGAAAACTGGGATCGGCTCCAGCCGAACTCCTGGGTCATCGGCAGCATCAGCATCTATAGCGAACCGATGATCAGCATGCTGGTGCCGGATGGCTGCCCCATCAGGCAGATGCCGGCAGTCTTTAGCTTATGCCGCGAGAAATCCGACTCCACTGTGGCAACGACCGGCATGCACTTACTCTCCCCTGTTCTCTGAAGGATGCTATCTTCCGGGTAACGCGGCGATAGTGGTGCGCATCACTTTCCGCAAAACGCAGCGTCAGTCAATATCCGATCACAGTCGCCGCCTGCAGGCACAAAAAGGAAAACTCGCGTGCAATCTGCCCTGCGGGAACAGCCGCCCAGGGAGGAGCACATCCTTGATATCCCCAGCCGCAGAAGGCATCGAAAAGCAATTCCTTGTGATTGACTCTGTTCTAACGATCAACCGATGCTCAAGGATAGCAGAGATTGTCCGACCCGAGCGAATGCAGATTGTCGCACTCCAAATGTCTCAGCTGATCGATTCAAGAATTGCCGCTCGTGGAATTCCAGCCCCAATTTAAGCAGGATACGTTTAAGGAAATTTACACCGATTCCATTGATCTTCCCGTCGGAACCCGTGATTCGGTTCTCTAAGACCGGAAACTCATCCGAGATGAAGGGGTTGTCCCCCTGAAGTGTTGTGCGGAAGAACCTCTTGCCTGGAGGTCCGTGGGCCCGTGGATATGTCGGCATGAGAAGAAGTGACACGAGCGGGGAGATGAACACGAGCGCAGCACGCAGGGGCATTCTACCCTTATTTCACCGCAATGTGTCAGGGGGAGGAGATCGCTTCAAATCGTCACAACAGACGGGTGTATACTACCGGCACATAGACGATATGCAAAATCCGGCTGAAATCTGAACCCCCAAGGAGGCACACTTATGAATCGCCGCCCCACTCCCATTCCGCTTGTCACCTTCCTTTTGAGCTTTGGGCTCTTTTCAATGCCTGGGGCAGCGCAGCAGTCCTGCGATAGCCTTGCTTCGGTCAAGATTCCTAACGTCACGATCACCTCGGCTAAAGCCGGCACTCCCGGTTTTGCATTGCCCGCGCAATCCGGCTTAATGGACACCCCTCCTAGGACTGTCAACGTTCCTTTTTGCAGGGTGGAAGCCTATTCGGCGCCGACTAGCGACTCCCACATCGGGATCGAAGTGTGGCTTCCGGTTGCGGCCAATTGGAATGGAAAGTTCCTCGCCGCAGGCAATCCTGGATTCATTGGCTCGCTATCCAGCAGCGGGCTTGCGGCAATTATGGAGAGTGGGTATGTTGCCGCAGGGACAGACACTGGCCATGTGGACGCGGGATTTGAGTGGGCCATCGGCCATCCTGAAAAATGGGCTGACTGGGGCTACCGCGCCGTCCATGAAATGGCTGTGGTGACCAAGCAGCTCGCTGAGAAGTATTACGGCAAACCTATTCAACATTCTTACTGGAACAGCTGCCATAACGGCGGCAACCAGGGACTCAACGAAGCGCAGCGCTATCCTGACGATTTTGACGGAATTGTCGCCGGCGACCCTGCCTTTTACATCTCGCACCTGCAGCCCGGCTCCCTGTACATCAGCTGGCTTGCGCTCAAAGACGGAGTTGTGGGCCCCGGCTACATTCCGCCCGCAAAGGTCGCCCTGCTGAATAAAGCGGCGATCGCCGCCTGTGATGGAGACGACGGGCTGGTCGACGGACTCATTACGGATCCCACCCGCTGCACATTCGATCCGGCAAGCATACAGTGCAAAGGCGCAGATGCCGAGTCCTGTCTCACCGCCGGCCAAGTGGACACGGCGAGAAAGATTTATGCCGGGGCGAAGTTCAAGGACGGAACTCCGATCTTTAGCGGATTTGAAAGGGGAAGCGAGTTGAACTGGAACTTTATGATTGAGAAGGAACCTTTCTCGGTCAATATCAACTACTTCAAAGGCATGGTTTTCCAGGACCCCAATTGGGATTTCCGCACGTTCGACGTAGACCGGGATACGCGGCTCGCCATAGAGCGCACAGGCAAGTACGTGGACGGCAACAATCCCGATCTGCGCCCCTTTAAGAAGTCGGGCGGCAAGCTCATCATCATTGCGTCCTGGAACAGCATGGGCCTTCCTCCGCGGCAGGTCACCGAATATTACAAAAGCGTGGAAAAGGTCATGGGCGGGCCCGACCAGACGCAGGATTTTGCCAGGCTGTTTGCAGTACCGGGATCGGGCGGCTGTCCCGGCTTTATCGTGAATACCGGGGACTTCAAGGCTCTCGAGGCCATGCAGGAATGGGTGGAGAAAGGCAAAGCTCCGGAGCAGATCATCTACTCTCACAGGGAGGCGGGAGGCCAGACCGCCGGGATGGGAAATGCGGGGAAGGTCTATCGCACCCGGCCGGTTTGCGCTTATCCCAAGGTAGCCAAATACAAAGGAAGCGGCGACATCAATGACGCTGCCAATTTCACCTGCGCCTCACCCGGCAAATAAACGGTTCTTGAACGCAAAGAACGCGAAGAGGCTTCCTGTTTTTTGCGCAACCAGGCAGCATTAAGCGCCTCGCCGGACAACCCGGCCTGTTGTCTTATTTCAAATGGAAGGAATTGCAGACTGAAATACTTCGCATTTTTTGCACAAGGTCATCTTCTTGGACCAGCTTTTCCTAACTTCCCCATGGCAGACGGTTCCGTTGATGAGCCAACACATCTGCCCCGCCTTGAACTCCCATGCCGGACAACAGTTTCTTGCATCTGTAGAGCATTCTTTGATAGCCCAGCAGGGTTTTCTTCCTCTGTTGTTTGCACTTTTAAGCGCCAACAGAAAAAGGGCCTGGCGTTCAATGTGGACTGGGATTTTCCTCCAACCCTGTTCAAAGCTTTGCACGGCTTTGCAGGACACCCCCAACAGCTGAGCCATTTGTATCTGCGTTTTTTCTAAATGATGGCGGATGCGCGAGAATTCGCGGGAAATCATCAGATCACCTCCGTAGGTATCACACTCTACCACGTCGTGGCTCGGATGTTCAGCTAAATAGCCTTGAACTGGCGGCACAAACTTTCTCTTCCACGATAATCGAAATGAGATGGCGAACAGTGGTATGCAATAACCCTACAGTTAAGGCCGAACCCGATAATTGCAAAAAAATCGTCAGCCTGGCTGAAATTCCATGGCTCATGGGGCTTTTAAGAATGCGCGCTGACGATTGCACCCAAGAAAGCCGAAGCCTGCAATCGCCATGGTCGTCCCGGGCGGTCATTTGGTTGTTCGCGTCCCTGAACTTCCGGTGCTGTTCGCAGACAAGGGAGGCTTTTTCTACCGACGTGCCTTCCGCGGGCAGCCGGGTAGTGCTCGATGCGCACAACTGCTATCCGGACGGCAGACGATGGACCGATCGTATCGACCGCGCGTTATGCGCCGGCACGCCTTTGGCTATTGAACAGGATTTGGCCTGGCACATCAATCCTCGAACCGGATCTGGATGGTCTGTTTTGTCGCATCGCAAAAACACCATAGGGTTTGAACGGACGCTGAAGTACTACTTCTTCGAACGCGTGCGCCCCATCGTGGAACAAGCGCTGCAGAACCCCGACCGGCGCGATTGGCCGTAAATCACTCTCAATCCGGACTTCAAAAGCGAAGAGCCGGAACATCTGAAAGCTGTCTGGCACTTGCTTGGCGAATACGCGGATTGGATCACCAGCGCCGCCCGGCTGCGGGACATTCATACGATCTCTTTGCTCGATGTAAAACCGATTCTGGTTCTGACCGGCGAATCGCAAGCGCAGGAGGAGGTCTTTTACCATCAAGTGCCCGAGGGCGACAGGTTGCTCGCCTTCGGCGCAACCCCGTTTGATAATCGGGATCCTTCCGCGCCACCTGAGATTCTGGCTCCGGAGCCAATGAATAATTATCGCCGCTGGTGGAATAATCCGTGGCGCGTCGTCGAACGGGAAGGGCAGAACAGGGCGGGCGAATGGTCGGCTCAGGGTGAGGCTCGCTTGAATGAGCTTGTGCGCTACGCTCACGGGCATGGCTTTTGGATTCGATTCCATGCGTTGAATGGGGCCACGGCCACGGCTGAACGCCACAATGGCTGGTCTTACGCCTACAATTTTGGTTCGATGGAGGCTGCGCTCATTCGCTGGCGTGCTGCGATTCGCGCCGGGGTGGATTTCTTGTCGATCGATCAGTACGAAGATCTGGCAAGGGAGCTCGGGCGCAACGTTGCGACTCATCCTGACCGGACAATCACAGGATCGCGCAGGCTGAAGCGCCGAACTGCGCTTCGGCAAACGAAAGCTGGACGCGGCGCCCGGAACGCGCCATTGGAAGATAAACAACACACTCTTCATGAACGCGCTTGAATTTCCCGTCCTCGGTTTTCTTCTTTTACCTCCACTTATCCACAGAGACGCTCGCGGAGTAGCTGAAATCGCCGCCGGACCAATACGTGTTGGCTCCTCCGCCGGTCACGATGATCTCAATCGGAGTGCGGCTTTCGGGAAAACCGCCGAACGCATTGACGGGGACACCTAACGTCAGCCTCTCCGCGAAACGGGGAATGGGGATTACGCCATTTTCGCCTGCCTTCAAATAGGAGGCGTAAGGTTCCACTCCTCTCTTGCCGTCTTCCAGCTCCTTCTGACGTGTCTGCCAGTACAGCCAACCGGGAGTCCCGGTGTTCTTCACAAGGTAGTCGGCATAGGCTTCTTTTGACTTGAAGCCGGCAGCCGAGATGTCCTCGGCAACGGTCGGGTCGACAATGATGGTTGCGCTTCCGACGCTGGTCGAGAAAAAGTGCTCCAACCACCCCTGGATAACCTTATAAATTGGCAACGGGGTATACCAGCAGATGTCGCTCAGGCTCCAGCCTCCGAAGATGCTGACGACACTGTCGGTTTTCTTGAAACCTTTTTGTACGTGAAAAGGATTCCACCCGGTCGGCAGTCCGGTTTCTGTTTCCGGGATACAGAGATTGCTGAAGTTGAGAGCGCTGCCCTGAGTCCCCATGTAGGTTTCCCCGGATTTCCCGGATCCGCCCAGGTTTTTGGATATCAATGTCCAACACCTGCCGATTGTGGAGTTGGCGCGGTTAAAGGGACCCATGGCACCTATGCCGGAATTCATGTTTATCTCTTGAACGATGGGACCATTGAATAGCGCCATCCTGGCGTACGAGGATGTTGAACTGACCAGCGAAGTCGCCCCTGTTGAGGCCAACGCCAGGATCGCGGGAAAGTATTCCGGTTTGGCCCCTGACATGACCGCGTTGACCGCAACCATTTCCACCGTATACTCCCAAGCCTCATGTGGAGTGGACGGGGCCATTCTGCCGACGATTTCGTCCGGTTTATGGCTCGTCGCCTTCAGCATCTCCGAAACTCTCTTTTCAGTGGGCAGCACGATCGGAAGGCCGTCCGTAAGATCGTTGTCATAAAAATAACTTTCGAGATTCTCGACGGTGTCGGGCTGCAGCAGCCTTGTCCGTGGCGGCCTCGGCAGAAATCCCGTCCGCTTGTCCTCTTCGGACAGCGGCCTCGTCAATCCCGCCACGATTTCCTCGAGAATCGGCTTGCCCGTTACCGGGTCTTGGCCTTCGAGATATTTCCGGCACAGTGCAGCCGGTCTGTCCGTAACGGGGTGCGGAGTATAAACGATCCGCATGTTCGGAATCCCCTTCTTGAAAGCAATTGCCGTCACGAGCTCCTGAAATCTCCGGGTGATGATGGGCACCGTGGGCACTCCCAGTTTTTCCGCCGTGACGCAGTGGCCGACGACCGCCGGCGAGCAGGTGCTTCAGTGGCCGGTGGCCATGATCATTCCATGCCCCTTTTCTTTTATCTCGGCCCACAGTTTCGGGTCGTCATCTATATAACCTCCAAACTTGTCTCTCAACACCCAGTTTGTTCGCGGATATTTCTCGGTGAGCACCTTAAACAGCTCTTCCACGAATTCTCTTGTGCGCGGATATCTTGTGTCGACAATATATATGGTTTTGCCTTCCAGTGTCGTCGGACGAGTCGCCATGGGTATCTGGCGTATCTGAGGCTGTATGCCTCTCGGATTCAAAACGGTGATTTTGGCGTCCTGCGCTGGCGTGGATCCTGCAAACAGTCCCGCCAGAAAAAAGAAAACCAGAGCAGAGCAACGTGCCCGGTTCATCATTGTTTCGCTCCTTTTCCCCACGAATTGTTGTCTTGATGCGATCCCCTGACCCTGTGAGCCAGGGATGCGATTCCGAGAGGCATGATGAAAACGAGGAGACCGTTCAACACCGCCAACCTCCTTGGAAGTGCTCAGGTTTGTTTGCGCTTTCTAATCAGAACAGACAAGAAAGAGAAAGCGGCAGCAAGCTGCCCCATCCCAAAGCGCCCCTCGGGCGCTGCTGTCCCTTGGGAGGTCCAATCAGCTTTTCCAAAAGTACATATGAAACCAGGTGTTTAATTCATAAACGCACTCGGAGAGCTCAGACTTCTCTTCCTCGGTCAGTTTTGCAGCTTTGATAAGCCACTTGCCCTGCAGGTCATCCTCACCGTCCGATTTCATGTACTCTTCTAATTTCTGGACCCATTCTTTGGCACCCTCATCGAGGTCATCGCGGTGGATATCGTTGAAAGCAAGATTGCATTCGTGAAAAGCCGCGGCAATTGCCTCCGCCTCGCCTTTCGCGTGCGGAAGCATCAGAGCACGAACAGCGGAACTGAATTTCTCGGCTTGATAGCCAAAGTTCTTCATTTATGATTTCCCCTTTTTGTATTCCCCTTCCGGAATTAGAACGCAATCATCCCCTCGAAACAAGGATTCTCTTCAGTGACATCCCAACCACGAGCGGATCCGGGGATACCATCGGGGGCCGTTCGCCCCCACAACACCTGGTCTCAGCGCTTGGGCGCTTCGTACGCTCGCTGAGCCTCTTCCAGGTCCCGATCTCCCGTATCCCGAGTCCCGACAGGTGCTTTCGCCCGCCACTTGTCTATCGATGCGGTCGTCGTGTAATCAAAATCAGAAACTTTCCAGAGCGGGCTGGTTTCACCACCTACTACAAGGATATTGACCTTATCCGGCCTGTGATAGGGGGCTATTAAGGCGTCGCCGGGGAGCCGCTTCCACGCGGCGTACGGCTGCACGCCGCTCAGCGCCAGCGGCACTACAAGCATATCGATAATGTCGTTCTCCCAGAACTGACTCGCAGTCATCCGGACGTTCTCCGAAATCCACCGGCTGATGTCGAGCTTGGTTTGAAAGCCTTCGTTCTCTTTCAGATGCCTTGCGAGCATTGGGTCCAGAATAAGGGTGGCGCCTGAATACAGCGCAGGGAGCGCCTGCATCTGGAGTTTGACTTCTTCTCCCCAGGAACGCCTGGCAGCGGCCCCCTGGCTGTTCAGCAGGTTCCATCCCCGGAAGAGGCTGACAACGCTCTCTTCCCGCCTGTGGCCCTTCTGCACGTGGAACGGCTCCCAAACGCTGCGCTCTTCGTTCTCGGCCATGCACAGGTTGTTGTAGCTGTAATTGTTGCCTTGCGAAGTCCAGAACGTCCTTTTGCGCCGGGCGAATCCCCACACGATGCTCATTAAAGTCCAAGCCCGTCCAATCACCGCATTGGCCAGGTTGTAAGGTCCCAGGGCGCCCATTCCGGAGTTCATGCCGATCTCGTTGCGAATGGGACCATTCACCAGCAGAGCGCTGGCAAAGGGGAGGGTCGATGGCTGAATTGCGGGCTGACCGGTCGAAGCGATCGCGAGCAGCACGGGCAGATGCTCTGGCCGGGCGCCAGCCATCACGGCAACAATGGCGACCATTTCGACTGTGATTCTCAGGTTCTCCTGTGTGTCGACCATAAAAGCTTTGCCAACAAGTTTTCCGGGAGGCTGGCTGGTGCCGGCAAGCATTTGGGCGACACGCTCTTCCGCAGGCAAAACGATCGGCAGGCCATCGGTCCATCCGCGCTCGACGAAAAGCCGCTGCAGGTTGTCCTCGGTGTCCGGCTGCAGCAACTTCTGATTCTCGGGGGGATCGGGACGTGCGATCGCCAGGTTTCTGCTCTCTTCCACCGTGTACGGCTTTGTGAGCGCCTCCAAGACCTCGTCCACCAATCGCCTTCCGGTTACAGGGTCTTGGCCTTCGATATATCCACGAAGGACGGACGGCGGCATCGATACTACCGGATGAGGGGTGTACATGAAGCGCAACGGCACACCGTAGAATTCTCTGTCCTCCTGGACTACATTCTCAAACGCGATGGTGGAAAGCGGAGCCGTGGGAATTCCATACTTCAGCTCCAGTGTGCGGCAACATCCGGCGACCGCCGTTACACAGCCCGGTCAGCCCGCCACCCCGAAAATGACCGCATCCCCTTTCTCTTTGATTTCCTTCCACAAGTCCGAAGTATCGTCCCGGAAAATGAAGCCCGTTTTGCGCTTCGCGACAGTCTTGACGGCCGGCATGTTTTCGGCAAACCACGCCTGGAATTGCTCCAGAAAAAGGTCGCTTCCCCCGAAGCCCTGATTCACCAGGTAGACGGTCTTGCCGTTTAGGTTATCCGGACGCATCGCCATAGACCAGGATGGCGCGCCGGCGCCTGAGCCTTCCGAAGCCGGCGTACGCCCGGCTTCAGGGTTTAATACGTCGGAAAGTACTTGAGTTGACATTTGTCAATCCTTTCACGATTTTGGGTGTTCGGGGTGAAGCTTTTCAGGTGACCTCCGGCTTTGAGGCAGAAACGACACCCCATTTCTTTGATTATAGAGAAAAAACCATCGGATGACACCTTTCCCTCAATTTTTCCGTCTCAACAAATCCCGGACAGATTCGCGTTGGTCACTCCATTCGTAAAAAATGCCCAGAAAGTCCCTGGAGCCGGCAGCAGTTGAATTGCTAGTGTCAGGCATCGGGAACAAAGATCCAGAGCACCGAAAGCGTGACACAGAAGTTTTGTGCCGCCCTCAGGAGGGCTCGATTGATACCTGTTCTCCACCCGGGGCAAAGGAGCCCTCGAACCCGGGCCCTTTCACCCCGGGTTTTGCTGTTTCGAGCCTTCGGCGCTTTAGGAATTGTTGGAGCCACTGGCGGTTCAACTGTTACACGCCACTAACCTGCGCTTCTGATACCGATGAACGGTGGCAAATTCGTGTTATCCTTAGCAGAGCACGCTTTCGCCATCGCCTATCAGCCTCTCGAAGGAGTTGCCCGTGCCCCCGGAAAACCGAGCTTTCCACCTGCTGGCCAAACCGACCGGCGCGGCCTGTAATCTCGATTGCAGGTATTGCTTTTTCCTTTCCAAGGAAATGCTTTACCCGGGCGAACGGCTTCGAATGTCTGACGAGGTCATGGACAATTACATCCGGCAGTTGCTGCGGTCAAACGCGGCACCGGAGGTCGCCATCGCCTGGCAGGGTGGCGAACCGACACTCATGGGGCTCGATTTCTTCAAGCGTGCGGTCCGGTGCGCCGCGAAATACCGTAGGCCGTCCCAGCGCATCCTGCACACGATCCAGACCAACGGCGTGCTTCTCAACGACGAGTGGTGCGAGTTCTTCAAGGAGAACTCATTTCTTGTCGGCTTGAGCGTGGACGGCCCGAAGCGCATGCACGACGCCTACCGCGTCAACCGCAGCGGAAGCGGGAGCTTCGACCAGGTCATGCGTGGCTTTGAGTCATTGCGCCGGCATCAGGTGGAGGTCAACATCCTGTGCACGATCCACGCCGCAAACGCCGACCATCCTCTCGAGGTCTATCGGTTCTTCCGGGACGACCTAAAGTCCAGCTTCATTCAGTTCATCCCCATCGTGGAACGATCGACTGCGGAGCTTCTCCCGCTGGCAAACCGCAGCTGGGGTAAGGAGGCGGGCACCGGACGGCCGCTCTATACTCAGAGCGGCTCACTGGTGACAGAACGATCGGTTGGCGCGGAACAGTTCGGCCGTTTTATGATCGCCATTTTTGACGATTGGGTCCGGCGCGATGTGGGAAGAGTGTTCGTGCAGACATTCGATGTGGCGCTTGGAAGCTGGCTGGGACAGCACAACCTTTGCATCTTCTCGCCGACATGCGGTGACGCCCTCGTGCTCGAGCACAATGGCGATCTTTACGCCTGCGACCATTATGTCGAGCCCGGCTATAAGCTGGGGAACATAAGAGAGATGTCTCTCATCCGTCTGGTGTTGTCGGATCAGCAGCAGAAATTCGGACGTGAAAAGCTCGATAGCCTGCCGAAATACTGCCGTGATTGCGAAGTGCTGTTCGCCTGTTATGGCGAATGCCCGCGCAACCGGTTCATCGCAACCCCGGATGGCGAGCCGGGACTGAACTACCTCTGCGCGGGTTACAAGGCGTTCTTCAAACATATCGGCCAGCCGATGAAGGCCATGGCCCTCCTGCTGAAACAAGGCCGCCTTGCCGCCGAGATCATGCGAAAACCGGCGCGCTGAGATGCCGCACATTGAGGCTTTTGCGGAGAATTAGCTTGCCAGGAGAGGCTTGGCCGGCAGGTCGGGATCAAGAATTTGATGAATCCCGGCAACAACCTTATCCCACGGATCGTTTTTTGAGAAACAGGTGACCGCACCCGCGAGCAACATTTCTTGCTTGATCAGCGGATCATTAAACATGGAGAAACCGATTACTTTTGTTTGGGGGGATTCGAAGTGTATGGCGCGGCTCGCTTCCAGGCCGTCCATGCGAGGCATGTTGATGTCCATGATGACAGCATCGGGCGCCAATAGCCTGGTCAGCTGGACTGCGTCAAACCCGTCGGATGCTTCGCCAATGATCTCAATGTCCCCTGATTCCTGGATCAGGCTAGCCATGCACCGGCGTATCAGATCATTATCGTCTGCGATCAGTATGCGAAACCGGCTTGTTCCGTGGGACATTCCTTTTCCTAGCAGTTCCTTTCGGCTCCAATCGGCCGTAACAATTTAATCGACCCGAGAGGGCAAAGCATTAGTGCATTCCAATGATCGTTTAAGGCAAGCGGAGTCTCCTATAGGCAAGAGATCCAGGCATCTATCTGCATAAAATTCATGGAGGTAGGCATTGCCACGCCGTCCCACATGAAAACGGATTTGGAGCCTGTGACTGGATCGCAAAGAAGAACCTATCGGCGGGATGGGCTCGCGTAGTTGCTGGCGCCCGCCCAGTCAATCAAGATCACGGCTTCGTCCCCCACGACCCATGCATCATGCCCTTGCGGCACCGCGTGAACCTGGCCGGCATGGGCTTCGTATTCACTGCCATCCGACATGAGCACCTGCAAGCGGCCGGACAGCTGGTAATGGAAATGCGGGGCTTCGCACCACTCGGTCTTGACTAGCGGCTTCACCTGCTTAGACCAGCGCCAGCCGGGCTGAAGGGTTAATCTTCCGACCACGCCATTTCCAATCCTGATCAGATCCCCCTTGCCTTTTTCGAAATCCCGGGTCTCGTCGGGAGACGAGAAGTCTCTGAATTCTGCTTTCGGCATGGAAGTCCCACCTTTCTCTTGAAAACGGAATTCATGATTATGATTCACTTCGATCTCTGCTTTATAGTCCGATACTGAATCGCTCCGATCCATCGGTACAAATACCCATCGAACCGCCGCTCCGGGGAAAGGTGAATCTGAGCACAATTCTGCCCCCGTACATCTAATCTTTTGTGCTCGGTACGTGAATAAGACTCGCAGGGGGTTTGGACCATGCTCGGAATAGTTTTTACAGTATTGGCAGTCCTGGGAGCCCTTCTTTGTTCATTCCATCCCGAAGACTCGTCCAATCAGCGTCGCACGACCTGGTCGGACTCAAGGCCGTTGTCTTCCACCCAAGCTGCCGGTGCTCGCCATTCAACAAACCACGAAACGAATTCAACCCGACTCTAAGGGCCAGCGCCGAAAGGAGTGCCCGTTGGCTGACCCTGGTGGAATCACCGAAAGTTCTTGGCACAGCATTGCGGATCCAGACGCTAAACCCGAGTTAGCGTGCCACATCGGGCCTGGACTCCTTGAACGCATCGAAAGCAGCGTCTGATGCGAGGTTAATCCCAACATTGGCAAAGTCCCCCCCTGCGCAGAGACATCCACACCGAAAATCCCATAGCCGGCGCTTGAAGAAGACGCGCGTGAGCGAGTACACCAGGCATTGCGTTGTAGAGCCGCGGTCGAGCGGAATGGTGCGCGGATCCTCCCGAAACAGTGTGGGAAACAAAAATCCGTTGAAAAGGAAGAAATTGGCTTCGTCGGCCACGCCCGGGCCGCGCCGGGGAGGCCGGCTTTGAACCGGACGGAGGCGTGTGTCACCCGGGGAAGCCTAATTCCCAAAAGTCCGACGTGAGCTCCATGGGATGGGGTTTTTGCGGAACAGTCTGGCCCGAGGAGGCGCCGGTTCCTGCCCCTGTAATCCGACGGGGACAGGAAGCCAGGCGAGCGCCATCACGAGTTTCAACATGGCGCCTCGGTTTTTAGATTGCGGATTGGTCAAGGCATCTTCAATCTGCAATTGTCTAGCGCTGGATGCGGGCCGATCCTCCCTGCGCGAATGCCCTCACCTGTTCGAGGGTTGCCATCGTGGTGTCCCCCGGGAAGGTGGTCAACAGCGCGCCGTGCGCCCATCCTAATTTGACCGCTTCGTCAGGATTCTCGCCGGCCAGCAGCCCGTAGATAAATCCGCTGGCGAATCCGTCTCCGCCGCCGACGCGATCGTAAATGTCGAGCGCACAAGTCGGTGAGACATAGCACTCCCCGTCAAACCAGGCAACCGCGCCCCAGCTGTGGTTGCTCGTGGAATGAACCTCACGAAGGGTTGTGGCGACCGCTTTGACACGCGGATGCTTCTTCACCACCTTATCGATCATTCCAAAAAAGGCAGTGGGGTCGAGCTTTGATTTCGCGCTCACTTCTGGTCCGGAAATGCCCAAACCTTTCTGGAGGTCTTCTTCATTGCCGATGAGGACATCAACATTTTCGACGATTCGTGCAACGACTTCCACCGCCCTCCGCTGTCCGCCCCAGATGCTCCAGAGCTTTTCCCGGAAATTCAGATCGAAACTGGTAACCGCCCCCGCGTCCTTGGCGGCCTTCATGCCCTCGGCAATCAGGACGCCCGTTGTCTCTGAGAGCGACGCGAAGATGCCGCCGCTGTGGAACCAGCGAACCCCTCCGGCGAAAATTGTTTTCCAGTCGAAATCGCCAGGCTTCAGCAGAGCCGCAGCCTCATTCGACCGGTTGTAAAAGACCACGGGAGCGCGGACCCCCATTCCCAAGTCGCTGTAAACCGTCGCCATGTTGGGGCCATTGACCCCATTGTGCTTGAAGCGTTTGTAAAACGGCTTGACACCCATCGCCTTCACACGTTCTGCGATTAGATCTCCGATCGGATAATCCGCCATGGCCGTTGCGATCCCTGTGTTCATCCTGAAACAGTCGGCGAGATTGGCCGCGACGTTGAATTCACCGCCGCTGACGTGAATCTCGCATTTGGTCGCCTTGCGAAAAGGAATGATGCCCGGGTCGAGGCGGTGCACCAGCGCGCCGAGCGAAACCAAATCCAGCGCTCCCTGAGAAGGGATATTCAGACCGTAGCTCATTACCAGCTCCTGAAATTGAGTTGTGTCATTTACGGTGGCAGGTTACTCAATCCCCGAATTCTTCCATCTTGCCCGGCATGAGGGATTGAGTGGCCTGCCACCGCAAATCAAGCTAAACCGTGTACGATGAAGAAGCGGTGCCCCCGCCATGCCCCGTCCAGTTTGTGTGGAAGAATTGCCCGCGGGGTTTGTCGATGCGCTCGTATTGGTGGGCGCCGAAGTAATCGCGTTGTGCTTGAAGCAGGTTGGCCGGCAGCCGCCCGCTTCTGAATCCGTCATAGTAGCTCAACGCCGTTGAAAACGCCGGAATCCATACTCCATTCAGGACCGCTGCCGAAACCACGCGCCGCCACGACTTCTGCGATCTCTCAACGCGTTTCTTAAAAAATGGATCCACCAGCAGATTCGACAGTTGCGGGTTCGCGTCAAAAGCCTCCTTGATCTTCGCCAGGAACACCGAGCGTATGATGCAGCCGCCGCGCCAGAGCGTCGCGATCCCACCGTAGTTCAGATTCCAGTGGTATTCTTTCGCGGCCTCATGAAGAAGAACAAAACCCTGCGTGTAAGAAACGATCTTCGAGGCATAGAGCGCCCTTTCGAGATCCGCCAAGAAGCCCTGCTTTTTTCTTTTAAACTGTTTGGGAACGCGAGGCAGAATCTTCGACGCCTCAACCCGTTCATCCTTCTGCGCGGATAGGCAGCGGGCGAACACGGCTTCGCTGATCAGGGTCAGTGGAATGCCGAGGTCCAGCGCCACCACGCTGGTCCACTTCCCGGTTCCCTTTTGCCCTGCCGTATCGAGAATCTTTTCCACGAGCGGTTGCCCATCCGCGTCTTTGAAGGCAAGGATGTCCGCAGTGATTTCGATCAGATAGCTGTTCAGGTCTCCCGTATCCCATTTTTTAAAGACCTCGTGCATTTCGTCGGCAGACATGCCGAGCAACTCCTTCATTGCCTCGTACGCTTCGCAGATCAGCTGCATGTCGCCATACTCAATCCCGTTGTGAACCATCTTGACGAAATGGCCGGCCCCATTTTCCCCGACCCAGTCGCAGCAGGGAGTCCCGTCGTCGAGTTTGGCGGCGATGGATTGCAGGATCGGCTTCACCTGCGGCCAGGCGGCGGGCGACCCGCCGGGCATAATTGACGGCCCGTGGAGCGCCCCCTCTTCCCCGCCGGAAACTCCGGTGCCGATGAAAAGCAATCCTTTGGATTCCAGGTGCATTGTCCGGCGTACGGTATCGGGGTAATGCGAGTTCCCGCCATCGATCAGGATGTCGCCTTGGTCGAGAAGAGGAACAAGCTGGTCAATCAGTTCATCCACAGGCTTGCCGGCCTTGACCATCATCATGATTTTGCGCGGGGCGGCAAGCGAACGGACAAAATCTTCAATTGTGTTCGATCCAATGAAATTCTTCCCACCGCCTCGCCCATTGATGAACCGTTGCACAACGCCCTCTTCCAGGCCGGGGACTGTCCGGTTGTAGACAGCGACTGTAAATCCCTTGCTTTCCATATTGAGCGCAAGATTCTCGCCCATCACTGCCAATCCGATCATCCCGATATCCGCTTTGTCTTTCATGCTTCCTCTCCGTAAAAGAAGAACTCAGAGCACAGAATTCTGAATCGCTGTTTTTTCAAACCGCTCCCGACACGACCAGAGCCCAAGGGCAGGATTGGATATAAAAAAGACCTTTTCTCCATCCGGCAACGTGTTGAAGCCCTCCGTGAGCTTTTCGGGGTTATACCTGGTCATCATCTCCCTGAGATCCGCATAGCGAAAGTTTACCCCTTCGATCTCCTGCCTGGTAAGCTGGCCGGGACAATACCTGATTGTGAACCTGCCTTCCGAAGATCCGTGAATCAGATGTGCGGCCGTCCCCAAATTCTCCCTCAGATCCTGCTGCGTGCGGGCGAGTTCCAGGACACGCGGCGTCCCTACATACCCGTATTTGCGGATCAGGCCATCGATCCTGTCATCTTCGCCGAACCTGGCAAGCCCCGGCGCCAGGACGATGAGTTCCGCACCGTCGGCGAGCGCCATCCGGGTCCGGTAAATGCTTTTGTTGCCCACCCAGGTGCTTTTATACTCCGACGGGCTGAGCTGCACGATCGCCTTCCTGATCGGGTCTTCAACCAGCTGGAAGTTGACTTGGGCGGATAAAGCGGCGGCGCGGTGGAAGCATTCCACCTCATCGCCGATAAAGAGTCCCCGGGTGACGAGTCTTCCCTGATCATCCTTCGCCACGACGGTCAGGACGTATACAATCGGCAGATGGCGGGCAAAGTGT
>Ga0326727_10008117_pt1 | contig 26953 bp, 17 predicted proteins | sample MB2enrmetagenome_FD_207643 | JGI IMG/M metagenome (GOLD analysis project Ga0326727, IMG submission 207643) | Lab enriched peat soil microbial communities from McLean, Ithaca, NY, United States - MB29MY | ecosystem: Environmental > Terrestrial > Soil > Wetlands > Peat | place: USA: New York...
TGGTGCGCGCTTTGAATAGCCTGGCAAACAGAAATGAACAATTTGACCCGCTCCTCGACGGAAAGTTGATTCTTGTCGCAAAATTCGGTGATGGGCACGCCCTGAACCAGTTCCATGACGAAGAACGGGCGGCCAGTATCTGTAGCTCCTCCATCCAGCACGCGAGCGATGTTGGGATGATCCATCAACGCGAGCGCCTGCCGCTCGGCTTCGAACCGGGCGACGACTTGCTTTGTGTCCATCCCGAGTTTGATGACCTTCAGAGCGACCTTGCGGCGGACCGGCTCCTCCTGTTCCGCCATATAGACAACGCCCATTCCTCCCTCGCCGATCTTTTGCAGAAGTTTGTAACGACCGATAATAGTCCCAACGCCTTCGCAAACAGCCGATTCCAGTGGTGGCATGGCCTCGGCGCCAATGGCTGGCTCCTCCAGGAAACCATCTTCTGAATGATGCCGGAGAAGCGATTCCACACGGGCGCGCAAAGCGGCATCGTTTCCACAAGCACGGTCGAGAAATGTCTTACGTTCTTCTGGAGAAGTTTTCTCCAGCGCCGCCAGAAAGATTTCTCGTTCGCGCTCTATCGACGCGTCCGGATTGTCATTCATAGAGTCGCTTCGTTTAGAGAAGCGGATTTATTGAGGCGTTTCCGCCACCATCAACGGGAAGCGCCTTCGTTGATTTGCTGGCGCAGCCACGCTTTGGCAAAAGTCCACTGGCGTTCGGCGGTGCGCAACGGCAGGCCCAGCGACTCCGCCGCCTCGCCCATGCTCATGCCGACAAAGTAGCGCAGCTTAACTAACTCGGCTGAGACCGGGTCGCGCAATGCGAACTGGTCGAGTGCCTCGTGAACCGCGAGGATTTGCTCATCGTTTTGAACGCCCTGAACTTTGGATTCCGACAGCTCCGTGCGGTGGGGATTGCCTCCGCGCTTCTCGGCGGCACGTTGCCGGGCGCGATCGACCAGGATGCGCCGCATGGCTTCGGCTGCGGCGCGAAAGAAATGCTCCCGACCGTTCCAACCCTGGCTGGCGGTGCCGGTGAGCCGCAGCCAGGCTTCATGCACCAATGCCGTGGGTTGAAGCGTCTGCCCGGGGGCCTCGCCGGCCATTTTAGCCGCGGCCAGTTTGCGCAGTTCCTCATAGAGCAGCGGCAAGAGTTCCTCAGCGGCCTTGGGGTCGCCGCAGTCCACGGCACTGAGCATGCGCGTAACGTCGCTCACGGCAAGGATGGCAGTGGGGCTTTCACTGTCGGCAATATAATAACAGATATCTCTATATTTGTCATTCCAATTCCCGCGCCCGTCGGTGAACAGAAAGGTCGGGCGCGAAGCGGCCAACCCTGGACGGCGGAGGAATTGGGCGGCTATGTCCAGGCGCGCCTCCAGGAAGTCGGCATTCACGCCAATCCCTTCGATGCCCCCCCCAAAAAACAACCTTCAAAAAGAACTTGCAAGTCCCATAATAATATGGGACAGTAACCAGTGTCGGGCTGTTCTTTGACATAACGGCAAGCGCCAGCCGCCCGCCCACCGCGCGAGCGACCCAAAAGCATTCAACCCGATCCACGTTAACGTTAAAGCCAGTCAAGCCAAGTCAACGCAAGTCAAGGTTGGGTGAAGGTGGGTCAAGGTATCGCTGATTGACCCGCATCTTCCTCATAGTCATGGCCTTAGCTCCTTCCCCGGCTCCAAACCGTCAAGAAGAAGTCAAGGTGAGTCAAGGTTAGTCAAGGTGACCTCGTTCCAAGTCAAGGCTTGCCCTTCTCCGCGCCCTCGGCGTTCTCCGCGCGAGCCTGCCTTTTTGGACAGTCTCCGACCCAAAAATCCTCAGAAACCCCAGCAATTGCTGATAATTGCGACCCTTTGCCGCCGCTTGCGCGGGGCGCATTCGACCCCTCTTCAAATCCTTCCCTTGCCTGCCTTCGTCAATTCGCCCTGAGAAAGACCGGCGCCCCCCCAATTTTGGCCTTGACGAATGGCGCCTCCGCCGCTTTATTAACCCGCGTGTAGCAGTTTTAGCGCAGTAAACGTTTCAATGACAATGTCCATCACATTACACATTCTATGAAATCCTTGTTCCTTTCCATCGTCACCGGGCTGTCCCTGGCCTCTTTGGTCCAGGCGGCGGATGTCACCGTTACCATCAGCAAGGTCCATCTTTGCTGCGATAAATGCGTCAAAGCGGCGGAAAAGTCCGTCTCCACCGTGGACGGCGCCAAGGCGGTCGTCGATAAGGACGCTGGCACCATCGCCGTCACCGCCCCTGACACCGCCACCGCGCAAAAGGTCGCCGACGCCCTCACCAAGGACGGGTTCTTTGGCGAATCCAGCGACGCCAGCGTTAAAATCGACGCCAGCACCGGCGCAACCGGCGCGAAGGTCCAAACTCTGACGGTCCAAGGCGTCCACATCTGCTGTCCCAAATGCGTCAAAGCCGTCAACGCGGCGCTGAAGGATGTTCCTGGAGTCACCACCAACACCGCCGCCAAGGGCGTTGAGTCGTTCACCGTCTCCGGCGATTTTAACGATGCCGATGTCTTCGCCGCGCTGCAAAAGGCCGGCTTCACCGGCAAAGCCGGCAAGTAACCGGTCACATCTGCTCGGTGGTTTCGATGCCCAGCGCCTCAAGCCCTTGCTTGAGGACGCGGGCGGTCAGATCGCACAGCGCCAGTCGCGTTGCGCGGGTGTCGGCTTGCGCCTTGAGCACGGGGCAATTCTCGTAGAAGCGCGCGAAGTCCCCCGCCAATTCATATAAGTAACCGCACAGGAAGTTCGGACGGTACTCCTCCGCCGCCCCCTCCAGGACCAATCCGAAGTTCAATAGCCGCCGCCCCAGAGCCAGCTCCTCGGGCGCGGACAGGACAAACTCCCCGCCGCCGAGTTGCATGTTTTGGCCGCCCTTGCGGAAGATGCTGCGCACGCGCGTATAGGCGTAGAGGAGGTAGGGCGCGGTGTTGCCTTGCAGCGCCAGCATCTTGTCCCAACTAAACACGTAATCGCTCTGCCGATTCTGCGACAGGTCGGCGTACTTGATCGCCCCCAGGCCGACCACGCGCGCGATTTCCCGGCGCTGGGCTGCGTCAAGCTCCGGGTTCTTCTCCGACACCGCCTTGAAGGCGCGCTCTTCGGCCTCGTCCAGCAAGTCTTCCAGCCGGACGGTGTCGCCCGCGCGCGTCTTGAACGGTTTGCCGTCTTCGCCCAGGACCGAACCGAACCAGACATGGGCCAGCTTGGCGTCCGCCTCCGGGTGCCAGCGGCGGAAGATGGCAAAGAGCTGCTTGAAGTGAAGTTGCTGCGGTGCGCCGGTCACGTAAATGATTTCGTCCGGCCGCCCGCCCCATGTTCCGCCCTCCCAGCGGAAGAGCAGCGTGGCCAGATCGGTGGTGGTGTAGTTGAACCCGCCGTCGCTCTTGCGCACCAGCGCCGGATGGTCCTTCAACTCCGGATCGTCGTCAAAAAAAACGGCCAGCGCCCCTTCGCTGATATGGGCGATGCCGTGCGCGGCCAATTCATCGACCGTCTTTTTGAGCAGCGGATTATAGTAGCTTTCGCCGTAGCGGCAGTCGAACTTCACCCCCAGGCGCGCGTACACCCGCTCGAACTGCGACTCGGACAGCGCGATCATCTCGCGCCAGATGCGGAGGTTCTCCTCGTCGCCGGATTGCAGCTTGACCAGTTCCTGGCGCGCGTTTTCCAAAACTTGCGGGTCGGTCTCGCAAGCCGCGTTGATCCATTTGTAAAGCCGCTCCATTTCGGCGATCGGGTCCGCGCGCAACTTCTCCCGGTCCAGCCCCCTCTTCCAGCCCGCCAGCAACTTGCCGAACTGCGTGCCCCAATCGCCAATGTGATTGTCCGTAACCACCCGGTGGCCCAGCAGCCGCAGCATCCGCGCCAGCGCGTCGCCCAGGATCGTTGAACGAATGTGCCCCACGTGCATCGGCTTGGCCACGTTGGGCGAACTGAAGTCAATAATAACCGTGCGCGGGCGGGCGGCCTTGTCAAAAAACATATTCGCCCCCTCGGCCGCCTCCCGCAAAGCCCGCCCGATCGCGGCCGCTTTCAGGCGGAAATTGAGAAATCCCGCTCCCGCCACCTCCGCCGGCTCGCACCACGCGGCGATGTCCAGTTTCCCGGCCACCTCGGCCGCCAACTGGCGCGGATTCATCCTCCGCGCCTTGGCCAGCGCCATTAGCGCGTTGCTTTGGTAGTCGCCAAACCTCGGGTCCGGACACGGCCGAACCCGCACGGCCGCTGCATCGGCGTCGGGCAGCACGGCGCCTACCGCCTGTTGCAGTCTTTGTTCGAGGATTTTGTGGAGCACGCTCGGAAAGAGCCGGGACCGGATTATTTCGGCGCGGAATACTTTTTGATGATTTCGTACATGGACGCGGCGTCCGGCGCCTGCTCCAGCTCGCTTCGAAACTCCTTTATGTGGAGCAGCTTGGCTATGTTCGCCAGCGTGTGCAGGTGCTTTTGGAATTGGCCCTGCGGCACCAAAAAAAGCACGACCAGATTGACCGGTTGATTGTCCAGCGCGTCAAACTCAATCCCCTTGCTGGAGCGGCCCAGCGCGCCGACCACCTCCTGGATCAGATCGGTCGAGGCATGCGGGATGCCGATGCCGAAGCCGATGCCGGTGCTCATGGATAACTCGCGTTTCTTGACGACCGCGACGATGGCATCCCGGTGTTCAGGTTGGATTCGGTTCGTGCCCACCAGTGTTTGAATCAACTGGTCGATTGCCTCCCACCGATTGGCTGCGGGCAGATCGGGCACAATCGTATCTACACTTAAAATATCGGCAAGATTCATAGCGCGCCCCAGCATTTCGCCTCATCCCGGCCCGCATATCAAGCGCAATTCTGCATTTCTCAAGACTGCCGGCCCACTTCTGCCTTGAATCGGGGCGCCGGCCGGTGCAACCTTTTCCTTGCTAATTGGATGGGTGTCCATAGAGTTAGCGGCTCGATTGGAAGATATATGATGATGAGCAACCGCCTGAGTTGCCTGCTGGCGCAGCAGCAGCCGCCGATGGCGCCCGATCAAACGGGCGCCACCATCAAGTTCATTGGCACCATGGCCATCTTTATGGTGGTCATGTGGTTCCTGTTGATCGCGCCGCAGCGCAAAAAGACCAAGGAACTGGAGGCCACCGTCAAATCCCTCAAAGCCGGCGACCGCATCATCACCGCCAGCGGGATTGTCGGCGTCGTCCTCTCCGTCAAGGAGAAGACAATGTCGATCCGCTCCGCGGACACCAAGCTCGAGATATTGAAAACAGCCGTGGCGGAAGTGACCGACCGCGGCGGGGAGGCCGGGGAATCGAAAAGTTAAATCCGCATGAAAAAGCCTAAATTTTGGTGGGCGTTGATCGCCTTTCTCCTCGCTTGGTCATTTTGGGAGATATTCCCGCCGACCAGCCAGGACTTGATTACCGTCTTCAACGACCAGGCCGATCCGGCGAAAGTCAACGCCACCTTCACCAAAATCGTCGATGAAGCCCGCGCTTTGGAAAAGGCCAACCCCGACCCGCATCGCCAGTTTACCGACCTGATGAGCGCCATCGGCACCAATGACATCCGGCCCTATTTCCCCTACATCAACGTTCGCAACGAGGAGCGTCCCACCTACACCCTTCTGAACCTCTTGCAGAAAAAGGCCGCCGGCAAGATCAAGCTCGGCCTCGACCTGCAGGGCGGCACCCAGTTCCTGGTCAGCTTGGACACCAACCACATGGTCACAGTCGATACCAACGGCAACAAGACCGTGGCGATGGAATCGGCCGAACGCGAGCGCATGGTTTCGCAGGCGGCCGAAGTGTTGCGACACCGGGTCGATAACCTGGGCGTGGCCGAGCCGATCATTCAGCCGGCCGGAGAGAACCATATCCTGATCCAGTTGCCCGGCCTGTCGCAGGCGGCACAGGACGAAGCCAAAAGAAACATTCAGAAAGCCGCCTACCTGGAATTCCGCCTAGTCCATCCGGACAGCGAGCAGTTGATCAAGGACGGCATTACCGAGCCTGGCTACGAGGTGTTGAAGATGAAGGTCAAGAACAGAGACGGCTCCTCTTCGCTGGAACCCGTGCTGGTCCAGAAAAAACTGGCCAACGGCCTGAACGGAAGGTATGTCAAGCGCGCCTTTCCCAGCCGCAACCCCCTTTCCAACGAGCCGGTTGTCGAGTTGCAATTCAACAGCGCCGGCGCGGACAAATTCTACGATGTCACCTCCCAGCACGTCGGCGACCGCCTGGCCGTTGTCCTGGACGGCGAACTCTACACCGCGCCCCGCATCAACGAGCCGATTCGCGGCAACTGTGAAATCTCCGGCGGCAACATGGACATCAACGAAGCCATCACCATTGCCAACATCCTGGAAAATCCCTTGGAAACACCCGTCCACATCGATGAAATGCGCGAAGTGGACCCGACGCTGGGCAAGGACTCCATCAGCAGCGGCATCAAAGCCGCCATTTACGGCACTTTCTTTGTCGCCTTGTTCATGGCCGGTTATTATCACCGTTGCGGCATCATCGCCGACTCGGCGATGATTTTAAACCTCATCATCCTGCTGGGCGTGATGTGTTCGATTGGCACCACACTGACTCTGCCCGGCATTGCCGGCATCGTCCTGACCGTCGGCATGGCGGTGGATGCCAACGTGCTGATCTACGAGCGGCTGCGCGAGGAAATGGGCCAGGGCAAGTCCATGCGCGGGGCTGTCTCCGCCGCGTACAGCCGCGCGTTCAAGGTCATTTTTGATTCGCACTCGACCACGCTGATCTCGGCCATCATTCTCATTTACCTCGGCACTGGGCCGGTCAAGGGCTTTGGCGTCACCCTCACCATCGGCGTCGCCTTGAGCCTGTTTACGAGCCTGGTGATGACCCGGTTGATCTTTGACTATCTGCTTTCGCGCGGCTGGCTCAACCGCATCAGCATGGCCCACATCATCAAAAACCCGCACTGGGATTTCATGAGATGGGCCAAACCCGCCTTCATCGCTTCCTGGACGATCATCCTCGTCGGCCTGTCCTACGGCATCTTCGTGCGCGGCAGCCACGTTGAGGGCATCGACTTTGCCGGCGGCGACGCCGTGACCCTTTCTTTCAATAAGAAAATCGATGTCGGCGATCTGCGCAAGGCGATGGAGAAGGTCGGTGACACTGAGATTCAATATCAGAAGGGCGACCAGAAAGAGATGCTGCAGGTCGTGGCGGCCTTTGGCAAAGGCGGCGCGGTGACCAACGCGTTGATGAGCTCCTTCCCCGACGCGGGCTTCCGGCAGATTGGCCATGAGACGGTGGGCGCGACCGTGGGCGTCGAAATCCAAAAGTCGGCCCTCATCGCGTCGTTCCTTTCCCTCTTCGGCATCCTTATCTATGTCGCCTTCCGTTACGAGTTTTCCTTTTCCGTGGGCGCGGTGCTGGCGGTCATACACGACGTGTTGATGACGCTGGGGATTTTCTTTCTGGCAGGAAAGCAGTTGAGCGCGCCGATCGTGGCCGCCATCCTCACCATCATCGGCTTCTCCATCAACGACACCATCGTTATCTTCGACCGCATTCGCGAGGACCTCAAGCTGGGGATTCGCGGGACATTCAAGGAGGTGATGAACACGGCCCTCAACCAGACCCTCAGTCGCACGCTCATCACGTCAGGCACCGTCTTTATCGCCACCTTTTGCCTTTTCCTTTTTGGCGGCGGCGCGGTCAATGATTTCGCCTTTACGTTCCTCATCGGCATTCTGACCGGCACCTATTCCAGCATCTATATCGCCAGCGCGCTGGTGTTGTGGTGGCACAAGGGCGAGCGGCCCAAGAGCGCCTCGCAAGTCGTCCTGGAGGAAGCCGCCGGGGCGCAGGCGCGCGTCTAGCGCAGGCCATGTCGGCCCCGCTCCCTATCACGCCATGGCATTGGGCGGGGTTTATCGTCGTCATTTTGCTCTTCCTGGCGCTGGATTTGGGCCTTCACCGGCGCGCCCGCGTGGTCAGAATAAGGGAGGCCCTGTTCCGTTGCGTTGTGTGGCTCTTGCTCACCCTCCTCTTCGCTCACGCCCTGCGTCAATGGCGCAGCGGGGAGGAATCCCTCCAATTCCTCACCGGCTACCTGATCGAATTCTCGCTCTCCACGGACAACGTCTTCGCCATCGCCATGATCTTTTCCGCCTTCGGTGTGGCGGAATCGCTCCAGCACCGGGTCTTGCACTGGGGGATTCTCGGCGCGCTGCTCATGCGCGGCGTGATGATCGCCGGCGGCGCCGCCCTGATTCAAAACTTCCATCCCGTCCTCTATGTCCTGGGCGCGTTCCTCCTCCTGACAGGAGTCAAGTGGATTTTCTCAAAACCGGCGCCCCCGCGCCCGGAACGCAACCTCGTCCTGCGCCTGGCCCGCAAGCTGTTCCCCGTGGTGCCCGGCTTCGATGGCGAGAGATTTGTCACCGTGGCAAACGGCCGCCGGGCCTTGACGCCGCTGGCCCTGGCGCTGGTGGCGGTGGAAACAACCGACCTGCTCTTCGCCGCCGATTCCATCCCCGCCATTTTCGCCGTCACGCAAAACGCCTTTATTGTCTTCACGTCGAATATATTTGCCGTCCTGGGTTTGCGCTCGTTGTACTTTGTCCTGGCTGGGGCGATCCGCTATTTCCGCTGTCTGCGGGCGGGCCTGGCCGCGGTCTTGATCTTCACGGGAGCGAAAATGCTGCTAGCCCCGTGGTATGTCCTGCCCGCCGCTCTTTCCCTGGGTGTGGTCGCGGCGATCCTGGCTGTGGCCGTCGGCATTTCCATCCTGCTCGCCCGGCGGGAGAAGCAAAGGCCCTCCAACGCGGCCCCTTTATGAGTTTTAACTGGTCAGTGGCGCCAGTGCAGCCGGAACTGCGCCAGCGGTTGGCGGAGGCCTTGCGCGTTTCGCCCTTGCTGGCCCAGTGCCTGCTCAATCGCGGGTTGGACCAGCCGGAGGTTCTGTCCCGCTTCCTGGCCCCGCGCCTGCAGCATTTGGCCGACCCGTTTCTCATTCCGAACATGGGCGCCGCGGTCGAGCGCCTCCTGGCCGCCCGCCAACGCCAGGAGTTGGTGGTCATCTTTGGCGATTACGACGTGGACGGCGTGACCTCGACGGCTGTGCTGCTGGAAACACTGGGCGGACTGGGCTGGCGCGTTGAGTATTATCTGCCGCATCGCCTGGAGGAGGGCTACGGATTAAGCCGCGAAGGAGTCGAAAACTGCCTGAAAAAATTCACGGCCGCGCTCTTGCTGGCGGTGGATTGCGGCTCCAACGCTTTCGATCTCATCGCCCAACTGCGGCGCGATGGCATCGAGGTCATCGTTCTGGATCACCACCAGGTTTCCAATCCCGCGCCGGCCGCGATCGCGCTGGTCAATCCGTGCCTGGGCGGCGGCTTTGACGAACTGTGCTCCGCCGGCCTGGCCTTCAAACTGGCGCACGCGTTGCTCAAGCTGATGCGCGCCGAGGGCGTCGCCGCCGCCGCGGCTGTCGATGTGCGCGCGCAACTGGACCTCGTGGCTTTGGGCACGATTGCGGACCTCGTTCCGTTGCTGGGCGAAAACCGCATCCTGGTCACAGCCGGATTGGAGCGCCTCAACGCCACCGCGCGGCCGGGCCTTTTGGCGCTCAAATCCGTCGCCGCCAGCCCGCCTGTCATCGGCCCTTATGAGGTCGCCTTTCAACTGGCCCCACGTTTGAACGCGGCGGGCCGGCTGGAAGACGCACACGCCGCGCTCCGTCTATTGTTGACCCACGATGCGGGCGAGGCGCAATCGCTGGCCCGCTCTCTGGACGAGAGCAACAGGCGGCGCCGCGAGTTGGAACGAGCCATCCACGAGGAAATCGCGGCCCTCATCCGGCCGCGTTTCGACGCGGACAGGGATTTCGTCATCGTCGAGGGACGCGAGCAGTGGCACGTCGGCGTGGTGGGCATCGTGGCGTCGCGCCTGGCTCAGGAGTTCCACCGCCCGACGATCGTTTGCGGCGGCGAAGGCCCCGTCTGGCGCGGGTCCGGCCGCGGCATCGAAGGATTTGACCTGGCGGCGGCCCTGCGCGAATGCGACGACCTTTTATTGCGGCATGGCGGCCATGCCCTGGCTGCGGGCTTGAGCATCCGGCCCGCCAACCTGGACGCCTTGCGCCAGCGTCTCAATGCCTTGGCCCGCGCGGCCCTGCGGCCCGAACAACTCCGTCCTTGCTTGAAACTGGACGCCGAAGTGGGGGCGGCGGAAATGACCGTGGAACAAGTCCTGGAATTGGCGCGCCTTGCCCCGGCGGGACAGGGCAATCCCTTGCCGCGTCTGGTCCTGCGCGGCCTGAGCCATCGGCAACCGCCCCGGCGCATGGGCAGAGAACAACAGCACGTCAAATTCCGGCTGACCGACGGCCACGAAATGCTGGAGGCGGTTTGGTGGAATGCCGGCGGCGCCCAGTGGCCCACCGCTCCATTTGACCTGGCCTTTACGCCAGCGATTAACGACTACAACGCCCGCCGCTGCGTCCAGCTAAAAGTCCTGGATTGGCGGCCGGCCACCGTCCCTATTTCCGCCCCGCCGCCGCGATGAACGGCTTGAGTTCCTCCATCAATCGCGCGAATCCCTCCAGCGTCAATTGTTGCGCCCCGTCGCTCCACGCCTCGGCAGGATGCGGATGGACCTCGATGAGCAGGCCGTCGGCGCCCATGGCCGCGGCGCCCTTGGAGAGGGCGGCGACCAAGTCAGCCCGGCCCGCGCCCTGGCTGGGGTCAATGATGATCGGGCAATGCGATTCCCTCTTGATGATGGGAACGGCGGAAAGGTCCAGCGTATTGCGGGTGTAAGTTTCAAAGGTGCGAATGCCCCGCTCGCAAAAGATCAAGTTCGGGTTGTTGCTGGACAAAACATACTCGCCGGCAAGGAGCCATTCCTCGATCCTCATGGAAAGGCCGCGCTTCAGGAGAACCGGCCGGCCCGTCTTGGCCGCCGCAATGAGCAACTGATAGTTTTGCGAATTCCGCGCACCGATCTGAAGGATGTCGGCGTATTCGGCCACCAGCCCGGCCTGTTGTTCGGAGAGCAGCTCGGTGATTATCGCCAGGCCCGTTTCCTGGCGCGCCTTGGCCAAAAGCTTAAGCCCCTTTTGGCCCAGTCCCTGGAATTCATAAGGTGAAGTGCGCGGTTTGAACGCCCCACCGCGCAAAAACGTCGCGCCAGCTTTTTTCACCGCCTCAGCCGTCCGCATTAACTGCCCTTCGCCCTCCACCGAACAGGGACCGGCCATGACCTGAAAAGTCCCGCCTCCGATGCGATGGCCGCCCGCCGTGACCACGGAATCGTTTTTCTGCGCCTCGCGGCTGACGAGTTTGTAGCGGTTCTGCACCGGCAGCACCCGCTCGACCTGCGGCCAGGAGCCGAGCACCTCGAGGGTTTGGTGGGTGCGCTCGTCGCCGATGGCCGCGACGACGGTGCGTTCGACTCCCCGTATCAGGTGCGGCCGGTAGCCCAGTTTTTTTATCTCCCGCAGCACCGCCGTCTCGGCTTTCTTCGTGATCCGCGGTTTGAGAATGACAATCATTTGTCGGCAAATGCTCGCATACTGGGTCGGGGCGTCAATGGCCAAATAGGCGCTTTGTCTCTTGAAACCCGGGCGCCCCTTCCGTAGTATCCCTTTCCATTGATGAGACGCTTTTCTGTCATCGCAGGCGGGATCTCACTGTTGTTTTGCGGGGCCGCGCGCGCCGATTTGGTCAGCGGCATCCAGGTGGTGGTCAATGACGCCGTGATCACTTATGCCGAAATCCAGGATGGCGTCCTGTCCCGCGCCCAAACCATCGCGCGCCTCTACGCCACCGACCCGCAGCGGGCTGAGCAGGAGGGGCGCAAATTGCGCGACGAGGAGGTCGAGCGGTTGGTGGAGGACAAATTGATTGTCCATGAGTTTCAAAGCGCCGGCTACGCCACCAATGTCCTGGAGTCCGTTATCGACGACCGGATTCGCGATAGAATCCAGAAGGAGTTTTACGGCGATCGCACCCGGCTGATCAAAACACTCCAGGCCGAGGGAATCACTTACGAGATGTTCCGGCGCCAGGAATGGGAAAAGTTCGTCATCGAATACATGAACTTTCAAAACAGCTCCAACCCCAGGAAGATCCTCATTTCCCCGCTCAAGATCGAGCAATACTACGAGCAGCACAGAAGCGACTTCAAAGTCGATGACCAGGTGCGTTTGCGCATGATTGTCGTCAACCAGCCCTCCACCGGCCCGGTCGGCATGGCCCGGCGGTTGGCGGAGGAGATTTTGGCCAAGATTGACGCCGGCGTTCCCTTTTCAGAAATGGCCGCCGTCTATTCCGCCGGCTCCCAACGCTCGGAGGGCGGCGACCGCGGTTGGGTCGATCGCGGCTACTTCAAGCCCGAACTGGCCCGCGTCGCCTTCTCCCTCAAGCCCGGCCAGCACAGCGGCGTCATCGAATTGCCCGAGGCCTGCTACCTGATGATGGTCCAGGACACGCGCCCCAGCCACGTCCGGCCCATGACGGAAGTCCGCGCCGAGATCGAACGCACGCTCAAGGCCGAAGAGAACCTGGCTCTGCGCAAACAATGGATTGACCGTCTTAAACGCAAATCCTTCGTCCAATATTATTAATGACTGGCTGGATCGCCATCTCGCTGGGTGACGTCACCGGCATCGGCCCCGAAGTCGTCCTCAAGGCGCTGGCCGAGGAGGGGGAGGCCGACGACACCCGCTACCTGTTGATCGGTGACGGCGACTACGCGGCCGCGGCCTACGAACGGCTGGGCTTGCAGTTCCCCTTGCAGCCGTTTTCCGAATTCGGCGCCGGCGGGCGATTTTTCGTGCATAACCCACTGCGCCAGCCCCTGCCGCCCAGCCTGGAGCCTGGTTCACCCGCCGCCGCTCGCGCCGCCATCGCCTGGCTGACCGACGGCGCGCAACGCTGCCTGGCGCAGGAGGTGGACGCCTTGGTGACCGCGCCGTTGAGCAAAGTGGCCGTGGTGCGCAGCGGCCAGCCCTTCATCGGCCAGACCGAATTCCTTTCCGAATTGGCCGGCACAAAACGCACGGCCATGATGCTGCTGGGCCAGGATGATCGCGGCCGCTGGTTGCGCGTGGCCCTGGCCACCACTCATCTGCCCCTCAAACTGGTTGCGGCCCAACTCGACGCGGACAAAATCGCGCTCGCCATCGAGTTGGCCTCCCAGGCCTGCCAGGACTTGGACCTGCCCCGCCGCCGCGTCGCCGTCTGCGGTCTCAATCCCCACGCCGGCGAAGGCGGCGAGTTTGGCGACGAGGAAATCACCCTCATCCGGCCCGTGGTGGAAGCCGCGCGCCAGAAGGGTCTCGACATCGTTGGTCCCCTCCCGGCCGACACCTTGTTCTATTATGCCAGCCGCGGCGATTACGACGCGGTGGTCGCGATGTACCACGACCAGGGGCTGGCGCCGCTGAAAATGGTCGCCTTCGAGACGGGGATCAATTGGACGCTGGGGCTGCCTTTCATCCGCACCTCGCCGGACCACGGCACCGCCTACGACATCGCGGGCCGGAACAAGGCCAATCCTTCGAGCATGAGGGCGGCCATCCGCCTGGCTAAACAATTGGCCCGCCATCGCGCCAAAACCTCCCAATAGCCCCCTCGTGACCTCCGCCCTCATCGTCGCCGCCGGAAGCAGCGTCCGCATGGGCGCCCAGACCGACAAATTATTTTTGACGGTGGCGGGCCGGCCGCTCGTCGCCCACCCGTGGCTGCGATTCGACGGCGCGCCCTTCATCGACGAAATTATTCTGGTCGTGCGGCCCGGGCGGGAAGACGCCTTCGCGGAATTGGCCGGAAAACTGCCTTTGACCAAGCCGTACCGTCTGGTTGCCGGCGGCAAGGAACGGCAGGACTCCGTCTGGAACGGTTTGCAGGCCCTTTCGCCCCACTCGCAAATTGTGGCCATCCAGGACGCCGCGCGTCCCTGCACCAGCCTGGCGTTGATTGAGGCGACGATCGCCGCCGCCCGCAAGGACGGGGCGGCCGTGGCCGCGCAGCCGGTTTCCGACACCATCAAGCTATCCGACGACGGCGCGTTTGTGGCGCGGCACTTGGACCGTTCCCGGCTATGGGCCGTGCAGACGCCTCAGACTTTCCGCGTTGAGATAATCTTGCGCGCCTTGACGCAGGCCCGTGCGCAAGGCCTGCGCATCACCGACGACACGGCCGCCTGCGAACTGATCGGCCAGCCTGTCAAATTGGTATTCGTCCCCGGCCCGAACCCCAAAGTCACCGTGCCTGAGGACGTTGCCGTTGTGGAACTTCTGCTCGGATCGCGCTGAAATACCGCGTCCCGCGACCAACCGCCTCCCTCCGGTGTTTTCCACTTGGAGCAAAGTATGCTCTCTTTTCGTCTAAGAAAGCATGGAGTCCGGTGTCAATCAATATGAACATGATGTCCGCTGTCAGACCTTGAGCATCGGGATTTGCCCGGCATGGCTCTAATGCAACTAGAACAGGCCAGCAAAGTGTCCGGCGCCGAAACGATCGAGGAGTTGTTTGCCGCCCTGGAATCGCCCCTGCTCAATTATTCCCTCCGGCTGGCCGGGGAGTTGGGCGCGGCGGAGGACATCGTGCAGGAAGCGTTCATGAAATTGCAGGCCCAATTTGCCGACGTGCGCGAGCCAAGGCGCTGGCTCTATCGGACCGTGCATAACCTCGCCCTGAATCAGCGCCGCCAAGGCCGCAAAATCGTCCCGCTGGAGGTCGGCGCCGGCGAAGACCCGCCCGCGGCCGATCCCCAGCCCTTGCCCGATGAGCAGATCGCGCGCTCCGAAGGCATCGGGCTGATGCGGCTCAGCTTGGAAAGCCTGGACGAGCGCAGCCGGGAATTGATCCGGCTCAAGTTCACCGAGAACCTCTCCTACAAACAGATCAGTGAGCGCACCGGGTTGAAGACCGGGCACATCGGCTACCTGCTGCATCACGCCCTCAAAACCATGGCCGGTGAATTGGCCAGAAACGGAGTCGTGCCATGAACCCGGATTTGCCGCCGACCAATCGCGAAGACCTTGAAGCCCAGGTGACGGCTTTGCTGCTGGGCGAATTGAGCGCCGAGCAAGCTGCCGCCTTGCGCGCCCGCATGGCGCAGGACCGCGAATTGGCCCAATGGCATGACCGTCTCAAGGAAACTCTCGCCCTGGTGCGGGAGACCGCCGCCACGCCCGCCGGGGAGACCGTTGCCCAGCCCGCGCCCCTGAAACTCAGCGAAGCCCGCCGCCAAAAACTGCTCGCTCACTTTAAGACGGTAAGGCCGAAGGAGTTGATGCCGCTGCGCCGCCGTTGGTTGGCGTGGCTTGTCCCGCTGGCCGCCGCAGCGGTGCTGGTGCTGATGGTGGCAAAGTTGCTGACTCCCTCCTATATGATGGCGGGTATCCACAAGGCGCAGAACGGGACTTTGGGAGGCGGCTCGGAACTAATACAGGGGTTATTGAGCAGCCTCACCCCAAACTTCACCAAGGCTCGATCGACCTCCCAGGAAAACGCCATCATTAACAATCTCCGCTTGCTTGACAGCTCCAAGCAGCAATGGGCCTTGGAGCATCAAAAATCTGCCAACGCTGTGCCCACGTCCCAGGACATCACGCCCTACTTCGGCAGGGGAGAGAATGGTGAGTTCCCGGCCATGCCGGGAGTGACCTACCACTTGGGAAGCGTTGGCCAGGCGCCCTTTGCCGAAGTGAATGGACGCGGCGGCAAAAAAACGATTGTCACGCTGCCTGGAGCTGTGCCATTCACGGAAACTCCTCTCACTGTAACTGCGTCGCCCGCCCAGCAGCCTGGCTCCTTTTCCACCGACGGGTCCGGCCTGCTGGCCCAGGCCGAAAAGCCCGTGCCACCGGCTGCCCCGACACCCGTCGCCGCTCCTCCGATTGTTCTTCCGCCTGCTGACGTGGAGAATCGCGGCACTGCAAATTTCGACGGCGCTTCCGGCGACACCACACGAAGTACCTTTCAATCTGGTTTCGGTGGCGTCGGTCGCGTTGGTGGTTTTTCTCGCTTCGTCGGCGGTGGTGGCGGCGGTGGTGCGCCGCCTGCCGGCGAGCAGGGGAGCGTCTCCGGCGCGGTCACCAACCCCCTGCTGGTGGATCAACTGAACAACGGCCCGGTGGATACGGCCAGGTTTTATATCAATAAAGATTCGCGCCCGCTATCTGCCATCACGGACGATCAATTCCGCGCCTCCGTAGGCAAGGAGGCCGAGGGACAGGTCCCCATCCTGGGCGACGTGCCTCTGCTGGGCGCCCTCGGCGGCCAATCGGCTGCGGGAAAGGTCACGACCGTGTCCGGGGACAAGAAACAGCCGCGGGAGGACGCGGCGTTGCCCAAGGCCGCCGTTGCGCCCCTTGTTCCACAGCCGGAAGTCCAGACGCGCCACAACGCTTTCTCCACCTTCTCACTCAATGTCAGCGATGTCGCTTTCAAGCTGGCCGCCGCCAGCCTGGAAAAAGGCGTCATGCCGGAGGCCGCCAGCATGAGGAGCGAGGAGTTCATCAACGCTTTTGATTATCGCGATCCCGAACCGGCGCCGGGCGCGCCCATTGGTTTTGCCTGGGAACGGGCCGGCGATCCCTTCGCACATAACCGCGATTTCCTGCGATTCTCAATCAAGACCGCCGCGCAGGGCCGGGAGGCGGGCCGTCCGCTGAACCTGGTGTTGCTCCTGGACAAATCCGGCTCGATGGAGCGGGCCGACCGGGTCGAGATCATCCGCCAGGCCCTAAACGTGCTCGCCGCGCAATTGCAGGCGCACGACACCCTCAGCGTCGTCGTCTTTGCGCGCACCGCGCATTTGTGGGCGGACGGCGTTTCCGGCAGCCAGGCCGGGGAACTCGCCAAGAAGCTGGGCGACATCACGCCCGAAGGCGGCACCAATCTGGAAGAGGCGATGAAGCTGGCTTACGCGACGGCCTTGCGGCATTACCTGGCCAGCGGCGAAAATCGCGTCGTGCTTTTGACAGATGGCGCGGCCAATTTGGGCGAGGTTGATCCCGGCGCCTTCAAGCCGTGGGTCGAGTCCAATCGCAAACAGGGCATCGCGCTGGATTGTTTCGGCGTTGGCTGGGACGGTTACAATGACACGACGCTGGAGGCCCTGTCGCGCGGCGGCGGCGGCCGTTATGGATTTATCAACACGCCGGAGGAGGCCGCCACGGGGTTCGCCGCGCAACTGGCCGGCGCGCTCCGTGTCGCGGCATCGGACGTGAAGGTGCAGGTTGAGTTCAACCCGAACCGCGTCGTTTCCTATCGCCAGATCGGCTACGCCAGGCATCAACTGACCAAGGAACAATTCCGCGACAACACCGTCCGCGCCGCCCAGATCGGCGCGGCTGAATCCGGCAACGCCCTCTACACCGTCGAAGTCAACGCGGCTGGGGACGGCCCGCTCTGCACGGTGCGCGTGCGTTACCGCGACCCCGGCACCAGCGATTACCACGAGCACGCCTGGGATGTGCCCTATACCGGCAGCGCCATGCCGCTGGAGATGGCCAGCCCGGCAATGCGCCTGGCGGCCTCGGCGGGGGCGTTTTCCGAACTGCTGGCGGGCAGCGCCTACGCGGGCGAAGTCACTTTCGACAAGCTGTTGGTTTATTTGAGCGGCGTGCCGGCCGTGTACGGCGCCGACGCGCGCCCGCGGAAATTGGAATGGATGGTGCGGCAGGCCAAAAGCATTTCGGGAAAATGAACTTATGAAAACTCCACTTGTTATTATGTGCGCGTCGTTGCTTACCCTGGCGGGCCGCGCCGCGGAAAGCCCCGTCACGCTCAGCGATTTTAAACTGGCGGGCGACCTGGGCGGCGAGCGCGCCGCCTTCACCCTCACGGCCACCGCGCGCGTCGAAGCAGCCAATGGAGGGTCGCTCGATTTGCTTGCCGGGCCGCTCGCCCTCACCAGCATGGACGCGAAGACCCAGGGCCATATCCACGTCGGCACGAATAAGTTTACGCTCACTTTCGACCGGCGCGGCGAATTCCCCATCGCGATCCAATTCAGCGCCGCCGTGAGCCAGGCCGACGGCTGGGACGCGGTCGATTTTCACGTCGCCCCCAGCGTTCTGCAACCCATCGTCCTGCGCGGGCTGGCGGCGGACACGCAATTCCAGTTCGCCGGCGCGGCCCGGCCCGACCGGCAGGGCGCGGAATTTGTCAGCTTCCTGCCGGCCGACGGCGCGGTCAAATTCTCGTGGAAAGAGGCGCGGCCGGAGACGGAAGGCAAATTGTTTTTCTCCGCCGAGATGCTCTCGCAGGTCGGCGTCAGTCCCGGCCTGATGCGGCAGGTGGCGCTGTTCCAATGCAAAGTGATGCAGGGCGAGTTGAACAGCATTTCGGTCCTGCTGCGCGGCGAGGGCGAAGTCACCCGCGTGCAGGGCGACGGGGTGCTGGCCTGGCGGGTTGAGGGGGCGACGAATTCAGCGGATCGCCGCCTGGTCATCCAGCTCAATCAACCGCAAAAAGACCAGTTCCAATTCCAGGTCCAGGCGCAGACGCCCCTGGGCGCGTTTCCGCGGACGGTCGATGTCTTCCAGATGCGCCCGGAGAACGCGGTGCGGTTTGCCGGTTACTTCCGCATTGTCAACGACGGCGCGGTGCGCCTGGAGGTGGCGCAGGTCGGCGGCACGTCGCAAATTTCGCCGGAGCAATTCCCCGAAAACGACGCGACGCGCGCGGCCTTTCACGCCGAGGGCAACCAGCGGTTCGCCTTTCGCTTCGCCGGCGCGGACTTTGCCTTGCGGCTCCGGGCCGACCAGATTCTGCCGGAACTGGCGGTGTCGCACCTGCTGGCCTATCACAGCGGGGAGAACGAATTGACGATTGACGACGAAATCGAACTGGACATTCGCGAGGCGCCGTTGCGCGAGTTGCTGCTGGAGGTCCCGGCGGGTTACGCCGTCGCCCGGCTGAATGCGCCGGATTTGAACGATTATTTTCTGACCGAGCCGCCCGGCCACGCCGGTGCCGAACTGCGATTGATCTTTGGCCAGCCCATTTCGGGCAGGCAATTGGTCCAACTGCGCCTCGAGCACAACGGCGCTTTGGAAGGGACCAATTGGGCGCTGCCGCGCATCGACGTGGCCGGGGCGAAATCGGCCCGCGGATTTGTCGGCGTGTCCGCCGATCCGGGTTTTCGGATCACGCCGGGGCGGGCCGACGGGCTGACGGAAATCGCCACCGCCTTTTACCCCGGCAAGGCGGAGGCAATTCAGGCGGCGTTCCGCTTGAATGACGCGGCGTGGGAAGCGGCGCTGCGTGTGGAGCGGTTGCCCCAGACCGTGCAGGCTGAGGCCCTGCACCTGTTTTCCATCGGCGAAGGCATCGCCTACGGCAGCAGCGTGCTCAATTACGTCGTCTCCGGCGCGCCGGTGGCGGTTTTCAAGATCGGGTTGTCCGGCGAGTATTTCAACGTGGAGTTCGCGGGCAAGGACATCCGCAACTGGCAAAAGACCGACGGCGGCTATGTCGTGCAATTGCACACGCCGGTGGCCGGCGCCTACACGCTGCTGGCAACCTACGAGCGCCCATTCAACTCCCAGGGCGAAACGCTGGAATTCACCGGCGCGCGTCCGTTGGACGCGCAATCCGAGCAGGGCTACACCTTGGTCACCAGCGCCTACCAGTTCCAAGTCAAGAGGACCGATGTTTCACCCGGCTTGCTGGAGTTGGAGCCGGGGGAAGTGCCGCCCGATTACCGGCTTTTCTTTGACGCGCCGGTTCTGGCGGCCTATCGCTACGCCGCCCGGCCATTTGATCTGAAACTCTCCCTCAGCCCATTGGTGCAGGGCGATTCGCTCAACGAGATCGTCGATCGCGCCTCCCTGGAGACCCGCATCTCGAAGGAAGGACAGGCGCTGACGGACATCCGCTACTTCATCAAATGCAGGGGCAACCCGCATTTCCGGCTGACAATCCCCGATGGAGCGCAATTGTGGTCCGCCTCCATCAACGGCGCGCCAGCCGTTCCCGTGGCAGATGGCAAAGCCAGCCTGATCCCCCTGCCGCGCAACGCCGATCCGAACGCCGTGCTCGAGCTCGATTTGAAAATGGCCTCGCGCTCCAAGCAAGCCGGGCGCGTGACAGTGGCGGCGCCCATCGCCGACGCTCCGGTCATGCTGGCGAGCTGGAGAATCGAGCCGGACACGGGCCAGCGGCTGTTCTATGAGGGCGGTTCGCTGCGTCCGGCGGGCGGGACGCCGGATGTGTCGGGCTTTGCGCAGTTGGCGCGGCTGTTGACGGGACAGTACTTGGGCCGCGCGTTGCGGCTGTTGTGCGGTGTGCTCGGATTGGCGGCGGCGGCGCTGGCGGTCTGGCGCTGGACGGGGCGCGACGGAGTTTGGCGGCACAGCCCGCGCCACCTCTGCGGCGCGGCGGCGGGATTGATCGCGTTTGGCATGATCGTTGTTTCTTTCGTGCAACTGGGCGGGTTGGCCCGGACCGCGGCGGCCTATCTGCCCGCCGACCTCAACTTCCTTGCGCCCGTCCAACAGGCCGGCAGCGCCCTGACTATCGCGGTATCCAATGTCGCCGACAAAACGTCCGCATGGACAATCTTCGGTTACCTCGGGCCGGTGTTGGCGGCGCTGGCGCTGTGGCTGTGGGGATGGTTTGCGCAATCGCCGCTGCTCAAATCCGCCACGGTGACGGGCGGTTGGACGGCGGTGGCCTGGGCGGCCTTGCGGCTGCCCAACGGCGCGCCCGTTTTTTTCTGGGTTTTGTTTGCCTTCCTGGCGCTGGGTGTCGGGGCGCCCGCATTGCGCCGGCTGTGGCGTTTGCCGCGCAGGACGGAATCAGCGCCCGATGCCCCGCCCAGCGGCGCGGCTCCCGCGGCCACAACACTTTTGCTCATGGCGCTGCTTTGGGTGGGTTGCCCCAACGCCGAGGCGCGTCAGAAGGTTCCGCCCTCCAATCTCCCCGCCATTCCAGAGTCCGTCGCGCAAACCGTGCGCGTGGAAAACGATTTCGCGCTCGGTACCGCCAAAATCCGGTGGCAGGCCGTCAAGGGCCAGGGTCTCCCCTTGTTGGCGGCGCCGGCGGTCTTGACGCGTGTTTTGTATCCGGCGCAACGGCTTGAATTGACAGCCGGGCCGCCCGGATCAAAGTACGCGCAGCAGTTGGTGGCGCGGGAAAACGGCACGTTTGAGATCGAGGCGCGATATGAGGCGCGGATCACCAATGACAAGACGGCCAGCGGTTTCGCCCTGCCGGTGCCGTCGGGCCTGATCAATCAACTCCATCTCACGGTCGTCAACCTCGATGTTGATGTTCTCTCGCCGCAAGCTGTGTCCATTCAATGCGACCACGCCGCCAGCAACACCGTGGCGTCGGTGATCCTGCCGCCGGGCGAGGCCTGGATCGGCTGGCGTCCGCGCAGCCGCGATGTCAAGCGCGAGAAACCGCTGTTTTACGCGGAAACAGCGCAGCTTTACGTCCCCACGGCCGGCGTAATCGAAGGGGTCCACGAAATCTCCATTCGTCCGGCCCAAGGCCAGTTGGACGAACTCATCCTCAACGTGCCGGCGGGCGCGACGATCACGGACGTGCTGGACGCGGCGGCGCGCGGCAACGGCCCTGCCTCCCTCGTCTCCCTGTGGCGATTCGATCCCGACCGGCGCCAACTCCGCGTTTCATTGAATCCGCCCCAGTCGCGGCCCTTTGCGCTGGTGGTGCGCTCGCAGGTCGCGACCGGGCCGCTGCCCTTCGCGCAATCGGTCGGCTTGCTGGCGGTGGACAATGCGGCGGGTCAAATAGGTTTGGCCGGCATCGCCACCGGCAGCGAGGTGCAACTGGACGCCGCGGATGCCCCGGCATTGTCCCCCATCAACCTGGAGGATTTCCCCGGCAACCCCGGCGCGGTGCTGCAAAATCAGATTGCCGGGCTGACCTTGCGCCGCGCCTTCCGTTACTCCGACACCCAGGCAAGTGTTTCCTTGCGCGCTTCGGCGGTGGAACCGGATGTGCGCGTGGAATCGGAGGACACATTGTCGCTCGGCGAAGACCGCACGGTGCTGGCGGACAATTTCACCGCGGACATCACGCGCGCGGGCATTTTTGATTTGAGTTTTGTCATGCCCGCCGGATTCGACGTCGAATCGATCAGCAGCCCGGTGTTGAGCCAATGGACGGAGTTGAAGGGCGATTCCGGGCGCGTCATCACGCTGCACCTTGCCGGAAAAGAGCAGGGCCGCCAGCAATTCAACGTCACGCTGGCCGGACCGGGGGTGAAGACCGCGCGCGATTGGAAGGTTCCCCAAGTGGTGTTGCGCGAAGCCGGCAAACAGCGCGGCACATTGCTGATTGTGCCGGAGCAGGGGATGCGCCTGCAGGCTGGCGCGCGGGAGGGTTATACGCAGTTGGACCCGCAGGCCTCGGGCATCCGCCAAAAAGGCGTCCTGGCCTTTCGCCTCTTGCAGGCGCCAGCCAATCTGGCGCTGGACATCGAGCAGGTGGACCCGTGGATCGAGGTCACGAGCTTGCAGCACGCGCTTGTCACCGAGGCGCAAGTCAAGGTCACCGCCAATCTCCTTTACCAGATTGAGAACACGGGGTTGAAAGCCTTCCGCGTCTTCCTTCCGGTCAATGCCGAGGGCGTGCGGTTCCAGGGAGACCAGGTGGCCGACTTTCTCCAGACGCCGGGCGCGCCAACCAATGGTTTGCAGCTATGGGAAATCAAATTGCGCCGGCGGGTCATCGGCCCTTGCCTGTTGCAGGCCTTTTATCAAATTCCAATGCCCGCCCAGGCCGCCGCCACGACCCTGCGGAGCGTCCAGGCGGCCGGGGTGAATTTGCAGCGCGGCTTTGTCACCGTCCAATCGGACCCGCGGCTGGAGGTCGCCGTGGACCGCCTGCCGCGGAGCTTGCAACCCACCGAATGGCAGAGCATTCCGCCCGCACTGCAAAAGGACTTGCAAGCCGTGGCGGCCAACTTCACCTATCGTTTGGTCGAGCCGGCCTTCGAGCTGCCGTTGAAACTGGAGCGCCACCAGGCCGCCAAACTGCTCCCCGCCCGCGTCACCAGCATTTCCTTCAACTCCGTCATTTCCGACGACGGAGTCATGTTGACACGAGCCACGCTGGAGATGCAGGCGGGCGACAAACGCCTCCTGAGCCTGCTCCTTCCCAAAGATGCCCGCTTCTGGTTCGCGTTCGTCAACGACAGCGGCGTCTGGCCGTGGCGCGACCATGAAAACATCCTCATCCCATTGGAGCGCCAGTCGCGCGGCGACAAACCGCTGACGGTGGAGGTGTTTTACGCCACCCGCACGGGCGCGCCCGGAGCGCGAACGCTCGATCTGGAATTGCTCGCGCCCAAATTCGATTTGCCCCTGGAAAACATCACCTGGCGGATTTCGTTGAGCGACCAGTGGCAGGTCAAGCATTGGACTGGCTCGCTGCAGCTTCAGCGGCAGGAAATCGTCTCGCAGGCCGCCGCCGCCGATCCGCGCGCCTACCTCGAAAGCGAAAACACGCTGCAATTGGCCAGGACCAAAAAGGCGGAGGACTTCCTGGCGCTGGGCAACAGTTCGCTGCAGAATGGCGATCCCCAGCAGGCCCGCCGCGCCTTCGAGGCCGCATACGGACTCTCCACCCACGACGCCGCGTTCAACGAGGACGCGCGCGTGCAACTGCACAACGTCAAATTGCAGGAGGCGCTGGTCGGCCTCAACGCCCGCCAGTCCGCCGTCGCCGGCGACGCCGGCGCGCTGGGCGCCAAACTGCGCGACTTGCGCAATCGCAAAGACGCCAATTACAGTCAGCAGGACGCCAAAGACATTATTGACAACAACAGCGCCGACGACAACGCCGCCTTTATGCGCCTGGCGGAAAAACTGATCCAGCAGCAGGACGCCGCGGTCAACAACCCGGCGGTGATCCGCGCCAGCATTCCCGAGCAGGGCCGCGTATTGACCTTCAAGCGCGCCGTCGCCGTCGATCCGTGGGCCGATTTATCCATCAGCCTGACGGCCTCCCCCGTCGCCACTGCTTCGCTGGCAACGCGCCTGGCGCTCCTGGCCGGCGCGATTGTGGTCTTTGTGGCGCTGGGCCTGGCCTCCCGTTTGGATTCCCAGCCCGCAAGACCCGCCTCATCCTGAGTGATCCGGCCGCGCGCGAGCGGGACGCGCGACTTGCGTTTTACGGCCCCATCGGATAATTTATCCTCGCCATGCGAAAGAAAGCAGCCAGACGGAAGCGCCTCGAGTACCCGGACGAAACCAACGGTACCCGCTGGGCTGCTGAGGCACGCAGGATGGCCGGCAAACTCACCGCCGAGCAGGAAGCCGGCTATTTCGCTCGCGCAATGGTAAAAATCTATGGCGGCCAGCCCAAAGAAATCACTGGCGCTGGACGCTAACCTGTTGCTTGACCTCGCCGAGGAAGAGAATTTCGCCCATGAGTTTAAAGAGGCATTTGCCCGGCGTGGTTATTCCTTCTTAATTCCGCCCACGGTCATCGCGGAATTGGAGTATTTGGCTACCCACGGAGACCCATTGCAGCGGGGATTGGCTGACACTTCATTGAGAAAACTTGCCGCCTGGGGATGCCATCCATTTACTTTATCGTCCACCGATTTGACGATCGCCGTGCGGTTCGCGGCCCGATTACTGGACTTGCGGCTGTTACCGCCAACAGAATTGAACGATGGGAAGATCCTTGCTCAGGCCTCGTTGGCCGGGATTCCTCTGCTGGTTACCTCCGACAAGCATTTGCTGGACATCGACGTAGAGGCGCTGATGCTGGCTTTCGATGACGCCGATCTGCCACCGGTTCACCCGGCCCACCCGAAACGATTGATGAGGGCGTTGCGGTGAACGCTGGGCCTGGCCTCCCGCTTGGATTCCCCGCCCGCGGCATAAGGCACACTCGACAGCCTACTTCTTCTTGGTGTCCTCCGGGACGTTCAACTTGTCTTTTGCGCCCCAAATCATAACCTGCCATCGTCATGCGACAGATGTTGTTGTTTCCCGATCCGCGCCCGCTGGTCGAACGGCTGGGATCGGACTACTTCCGCCAATTGCCCGATTGTCCCGGCGTTTACCTGATGCGCGATTCCCATGATGTCGCGTTGTACGTCGGCAAAGCGCTCAATCTGCGCAAGCGCCTGTGCAGCTATCGGGTGGCCAATCCGGAGCGGCTGGGACGGCGGCACCTGCGGCTGTTGCGCGCGGTCGCGCGAATCGAATTGATCCAATGCGCCGATGAAGCGGCCGCGCTGGCCAAGGAATCCGAGTTGCTGCGCGCGCTCAAACCCCGCTTCAACCGCGTCGGAACCTGGCCCGTCAAGGAACAGATTTTCCTCTGGCGCCACGCCGAGGACCGCCTGGAACTGGCCGTTTCCGAATCGCGCGAGGCCGGGTGGGAATGCCGCAGTTTGTTCGGCGGCGGCGCGGGCTTTCTGCTCGCGGCGCTGGCGCGGCTTCTGTGGCGCGCGCTCCACCCCGAATTGGACGCCGGCCGCCTTCCGGCTGGCTGGTTGCGTGGCCGGTTGCGGCACAGCGTCAGCATCCGTTGCGGACCGGAAATCGAGCAGGTGCGCGGCCTGCTCGCGGAATACTTTGGGGGCGAGCCGGAAGGGCTTTGCGCCTGGGTGCAAAGTCGCGTCGGCTTGGACGCTCACGCGGTCTATGGCGCGGTGATGGAGTCGGACCTGGAAGCCGTCATGCAATATAACTTCAGAACTTGAATTGGGGACGCGGATGATTGTCCTTGCCACCTTAAACGCCAAGTATATCCACGCCTCCTTCGGCTTGCGCTATTTGCTGGCGAACCTCGGCCCGTTGCGCCCGGAGGGCTGCCTTCTGGAATTTGACCTTCAGCAGCGGCCCGTGGATGTGGCCGAAGCTATATTGGCGCGCCAACCCAAAATCGTCGGCTTGGGCGTCTATATTTGGAACGTGATCCAAGCCACTGAGGTGGTGGCGATTCTCAAACGCGTGCGGCCCGACATCAGCGTTGTTGTGGGCGGCCCGGAAGTCAGTTTCGAGGTCGAAGAGCAGGAAATCGCGCGCCGGGCCGATTACGTCGTCACGGGCGAGGCGGACCTGAAATTCGCCGAGCTTTGCCGGATGATTCTGGCGGGAACGCCGCCCGCGGAGAAAATCCTCGCCGCCGAAACGCCGGATTTGGCGCGGCTGGCGCTGCCGTACGATCTCTATACCGACGAAGACGCGGCCCACCGCATCATCTATGTGGAGGCCTCGCGCGGGTGTCCTTTCAACTGCGAGTTCTGCCTCTCCTCCCTCGATGTCCCCGTGCGGCAATTCCCGCTGGAGCCGCTGCTGGCGGAATTGGAAGGTCTTCTTCGGCGCGGCGTGCGTCAATTCAAGTTTGTCGATCGCACCTTCAATCTGAACATCGCCGTCAGCCGGGCCATCCTCCAATTTTTCCTGGAGCGCCACCAGCCGGGATTGTTCGCGCATTTTGAAATGATTCCCGACCGGCTGCCGGAGCAGTTGCGCGAGGTCATTGCCCGGTTTCCCCCCGGCGCGCTGCAATTCGAGGTCGGCGTGCAAACTTTCGACCAAGCCGTTTGCGGGAACATCAGCCGCCGGCAGGATTACGCGCGCTTGGAGGAGAACTTCCGCTTTCTGCGCGCCCACACGGGCGTCCACATCCATGCCGATCTGATCGCGGGGCTGCCGGGGGAGACGCTGGAAAGTTTCGCCGCGGGGTTTGATCGTTTGGTGGCGCTGGGGCCGCAGGAGATTCAAGTGGGCATTCTAAAACGGCTGCGCGGCACGCCGATCACGCGCCACGACCAAACCTGGGAAATGGTCTATAGCGCCCACCCGCCCTACGAAATTCTGCGCAACAAACTCCTCGATTTTGCGCTCCTGCAGCGCGTGCGCCGCATGGCCCGCTTTTGGGACATGGTGGCCAATAGCGGCAATTTTGTGGAGACCACTCCCTTGCTCTGGCACG
>Ga0326727_10008118_pt1 | contig 26947 bp, 25 predicted proteins | sample MB2enrmetagenome_FD_207643 | JGI IMG/M metagenome (GOLD analysis project Ga0326727, IMG submission 207643) | Lab enriched peat soil microbial communities from McLean, Ithaca, NY, United States - MB29MY | ecosystem: Environmental > Terrestrial > Soil > Wetlands > Peat | place: USA: New York...
GTTGCTGAACTGCTGCAGGAGCACGTAGCGCCCCGGGTCGGAGTTCGCGATCTCCTCCGCCTTCGCTATGGCGCCGCTCATGCCGCGTGCGCCCTCGGTGAGGACCAGCTTCGCGCCGTACGCGACCAGTAGCTTGCGCCGCTCGAGGCTCATCGTGTCGGGCATCGTCAGCGTGAGCGGGTAGCCGCACGCGGCGGCGACGAAGGCGAGCGCGATACCGGTGTTGCCGCTCGTCGGCTCGATCAGATGTTTGCCGGGGCCGAGCACGCCGCGTTGCTCGGCGTCCCACACCATGGCGGCGCCGATGCGGCACTTGACGGAGTACGCCGGATTGCGTCCTTCGATCTTGGCGAGGATGGTTGCCGGCGCACCGTCGTGGATGCGGTTGAGGCGCACCAGCGGGGTGCGTCCGATAGAGTGTGCGTTATCTTCAAACCAATGGGACATGGTTACCTCCAATCTCGAATCGTCTATGGGCGCCATATCGCGCTGCCTTCAGGTGAGGCAGCGTGTTGCGACCGGATCCCAAGCTTTCAGTCATTCACACGACTTCGGCGAGGCGGGACGTCTCGTTGTTCTTCAGTAGTTCTTCAGCCACAGTCATTGTCGGTCTCCTCTCTTGAGTTCTTGCTTGTCACGGTTGCCGCCCCCGCTGTTGGCGGCATGGCGGCAAAAGAAAAGGGCCCGGGAAGATGACGCCTCCCGAGCCTTAGGGCTGCTGCGACGATTCAGCGTCAACCGACGACGAACACGGCGCAACCGTAGGCGCAGGAGGCCTCCCGGGCCTTCGTACACTTCATGCAGCACCAATATCCTATCCTATGCATGGCTCTCATGTAATATGCCTTCCAGTCATCTTTGTCAATTATCTACAGTGCCATCTCGTCACCCAAGTTGCTCGGCATAGGTCATCACCAGGTACATCACCGCTTCGCGGCCACCCGGATTGTGGTACTCGTGCGGCACATCGGCCTCGAACTGGATGGCGTCTCCCGTCGCCAGGCGGTGGCGTTCCTCACCGACGCGCACCTCGAGCGAGCCGGTGGTCACCACTAGGTTCTCGACGGTTCCGGGCAGATGCGGCTCTGCAAGCTCCGAAGCATGGGGGGCGAGCCGCAGCTCGTAGAACTCGACCTTGCGCGGCTGATCGAAGGGAAACAACGCCCGCGACGAGAACTTGCCGTCGCGTGAGGTCAGAATCTTCATGCGCGCCACCGGTAGCACTCTGGCGCGGCCAGCCGACGGCTGGCTGATGAGCGCGGAGAATGGAACGTTGAGTGCCCGGGTGATTTTCCAAACGATATTGATGGTCGGCGTGCTCTGATGCAACTCAATCTGCCCGAGCATCGCCCGGCTGACTCCAGAGGCTTGGGCCAAGCGCTCGAGCGACAGTCCGCGCTTTACGCGCAAGCGGCGAAGATTCGCGCCGACGGCCTGCGTCAGGTCCAGTTCGTCAACTACCGCCTTGGCGCGACGGGATTCAGTCGCAGCTCGGCCCTGCCGCGGCGCAACCGTTACCATGCCGCCCGGCGCGGCGCTCGCCCCAGCGCCCACCACGGGCGAGGCTTCTTTGCGGCTCGCACGGTGTCGCGCGTGCGGGCGTGCAACCTCGACGATTCGGGCATTCTCAGCGGTCATGTTGATCTATCTCTGTGCGTACTGCAACGGACATTTATCCGTTATAGCGGACAATGTCAAGAGGCCTGATCGCGTTTGATTACCGTGACGCCTAGCGGCTCACTCGAGGTCTGACAGACGTGACGCAGGCATGCCTGGCTAAGGTCGTCTTCAAAGGCTCCCACGCTCCACGCTGCCTCCGCGGCCCTGGACGCGCCGGACCGGGCGGCGTCGTCAGTTGACAACTGCGGTGACGGCTCCCATCTCACTGCTGTCGTAGCCCGGCAACTCGGCGACTAAGCGTCTCAAGGCGCGCGCGCGCACGACGCGGATCAACGCGTGTAGCCGCGGGTCACGCTCCATGTCGGTGCGGTAACACAGGTCGTAGTCCTCTTCCCGCACGACGAGAAAGTCGAGGCCGGCTTCCGCTGCCGAGAGCCGCACGCAGATGCCGGCCTGCGCCCAGCCGGTGCGAATGGTCTCTGCCACGCCGGTATGGTCGCGGGCAATGTGGTGATACCCTTTCGGCAGCGGGTGATAGTCCTTGAAGAGCGCATCCAGGCAGCGCCGCGCGCCGGAACCCGCTTCGCGTCCCACCCAGCGCAGGTTGGCTGTCACGGCTGCCCGGATCGACTTGATCTCCAGGCTCGGGTCCACCGCAAGCCCTTCTTGCCAGGAGCTGAGCCGCAGCAGCGTGTACCCGGGACCGAGCAGCTCGCGCACGGCCCGCTCGTTGCCGTCCGGCGCATCATCATCCTGCAGATGCAGCCCAGCAACATGCACCAAGCCGTCGCGCAGCAGCTGCAATGCCTGCCGGCTGGAACGGATGAATGGCACCAGGCGTGTACCGGAACCGCGGGTGAGCTCCGCCGCGAGCAGCCCGACGGCCGGGTCGCACCCCGCCAGCACCAATGTCTGTTCCGGGTCCGCTTGCGCGTGAAACGTGTACCCGCTTGCTTGCGCGATTCCGTCCGGCGGCAGTGTTGCCACAAACGTCCGCTCGACCGGATACAGCCGGGTCTCGTCCCCCACGGTCGCCTGCCAGAAGCGGTTTGGCGTCGTGGTCGATTGCCATGCCCACTGGGGCCCGCCCCGGCGCGCGGTTTTCGTGAGGTTAAAGAGGTCCTCCACCTGACATCCGAAGGTGCGTGCGAGGGCCAACGCCGCCGCCGTCGAGGGCACCACGCGTTCCGTCTCGATGGCGCTGATGGCCGCTCGGGACAGGCCAGTGCGCCGCGCCAGCTCCTCTTGCGACCAGTCACGGGCTGTGCGGTAGTCTTGCACCCGATTGTGGATCGCTGTCGCCATGATCATCGCATAGCCGACACGAACGTGTCCGGTCAAGTTGCCAGCGAGGCAGGGCCTCGGGTCACAGGTCCACCGGGCCGCTCGCCGTTGGCTCGCTTCAGCGTCCCCAGCGCCTAGCGCGGGCGTGATCGGTAAGGGCCCACACACGGTTGTGCAGGGCGGTGACCATGTCGGGATCGACGAGCAGGATCTTGCGCTCGCGCGCGCTGAGCGCCGCCGGTCCCTCCAGCAGGCAGCGTTCGAGCAGTTGCACGCGCTGGGCGTGGATGGATACCTTCAACTTCCGCTGCCGGCCGAGCAGCGCGCGATGCAACGCGTTGACGTACGCATCCACTGCGGCGCGCACGAAGCCGTCGCGTTCGATCTCGGGTAACCCGGCGGCGCCCTCGCGCGCCATGCGGAGGTACTCGCGGAGATCCAGCAGCTCGGGCGGCGGCGCGCTTTCCTCGGGGATCAGGAAGAAGCGCCGCGCGCGTGCGCGATCGCCCAGACTGACGCGGCTGGCCAACACCGAGGTCGGCACCGAGAGGATGAGCGCGGCGATGATCGGAGTCAGCCACCAGAAGTAATGCGGGTTCAACCAGTACAGGCTGATCCCCCAGGCGCTGGCGAACACGGTATCGAAGCCGTGACGCCGGATCGCTTCCCACCACCCGGTTTCCGCGTCCTCCCGGCCCTGCGAGCGCCACTGCACCGTACGCCCAAGCAGGTTCTGCACGACGAAGCGGCTGTGGAACACCATGCGGATCGGAGCCAGCAGGCTGGAGAGCAGGATCTCGAGGAACACACTGAGTGACAGCCTGAACACCCCGCCGTAGGCCTTGGCATTGCGCTGCTTGAGCACGACGAGCACGATGCTGAGCAGCTTCGGCAGGAAGAGGATCATGGCGGTGACGGCGGCCAGGTACAGCGCCCAGTGCGGATGCCACACCGGCCACTCGGGAAACAGACCGCGCCCGTGCGGGAAGTACTCCGGCTCGCGCAGCGCGTTCTGGATGGCTTCCGCGGTGCTCAGCGTCAGGAACGCGAACCACAACAAGGCCGAGACATAGGACAGCGCGCCGTTGAGGAAGAGGGCGCGATGGGCGCCGAATAGTCCCTCGGTGAACAGCAGCCGCAGATGCTGCAGGTTGCCCTGGCACCAGCGCCGGTCGCGCTTCATCTCTTCCAGCAGCGTCGACGGGACTTCCTCATAACTGCCGGGCAGGTCGAACGCCAGCCATAAGGTCCAGCCGGCGCGCCCCATGAGCGCAGCCTCAACGAAGTCATGGCTCAGGATCTCGCCGCCGAGCGGCGGGTTGCCCGGCAGGCGCGGCAGGCCGCAGTGATGCATGAACGGAGCCACGCGGATGATGGTGTTGTGCCCCCAGTATTGCCCGTCGCCGAGCTGCCAGTAGTGCAGCCCGGCCGCGAACATCGGTCCGTAGACACGGCTGGCGAACTGTTGCACGCGGGCGAAGAGCGAGCGCCGGTTCACCGCCGTCGGCACGGTTTGGATCATGCCGGCCTCCGGGTGACGTTCCATCATGCGTACCAGCCGCACCAGCGTGTCGCCGGCCATGATGCTGTCGGCGTCGAGCATGATCACGTAGCGGTACTGTCGCCCCCAACGGCGGCAGAAATCCGCGACGTTGCCGCTCTTGCGCTCCAGACGCACGCGGCGCCGGCGGTAGAAGATTTTCCCAAAGCCGTTCACCGCGCGGCACCACTCCGCCCACGCTTGCTCTTCCCGCACCCAGGTGCCCGGATCGCCGCTGTCGCTGAGAACGAAGAAGTCGAAGTGCGGCAGCGCGCCGGTGCGTGCGAGCGAGTCGTAGATCGCTTTCAAGCCCGCAAACACGCGATCAACGGGCTCGTCACAGATCGGCATAACCACGGCCGTGCGCCCCTCGGGGTGGAACTCGCCGGTGTCGGCCGGATCGAGGTTGGCGATGGCGAAACGACGGCGCCGGCCGATGAGGGTGAAGAAGCCGAGCAGCGCCGTCCAGAAGCCGATCGAAATCCAGCCGAAGAGCGCGCCAAAGAAGACTACGATGGCAAACTCGAGCCACGTGCTCGCTTGCTGTGGCAGCACGCTCACCATGAAGCCGCTGGCAATGATGCTGGGGATGAGCACCAGCACTGACAGCAGTAACCGGCGGCGGCGTGCCACGCGAGTCCAGGGTAAGCGGCGGCGCTTGCGGCGCAAGGCCTTGCGGCGCGGTGCGTTCGAGCTCTTGCCGCGCAACCGGTTCAGTAGCCGGCGCCGGAAACGGCGCTCGATCCTGTCCGGAACCATCGCCGCGCGCGTCAGCCGCGGCATGGAAGAGAGGACGCCATCGCGCAGCGGGTAGTGCCTGGCGCTCGGCGGCATCGCCGCCGCGCCGGCCCCAAACCGCCCCGACAGCTGCGTCTCCAGACGCCACGCGGTAAACGCATCGAGCGCCGCATGCCATGGCTTTGGCACGATGAGGTAGCGCTCGGGCAGCAGGGCCTGCAACGCGCGCAACGTTTCCGCGACGGCATCACTGCCCTCACCCCAGGGTTCGTGTTGCAGCGCGCGTTCGACCGCCTCGCGGGCAAGCGGTTCGCACTCACGCGCCTCCAGGCCGAGGCCGTTCAAGTACGCCACCGCCCGCTCGTAGGCCGTCTTCCAGTCCTGCACCAGGCGCCCGGCCGGCACGGTGAAATGCCGCGCGGCCGTCACCAGCGGTGACAGCCGCGATGCCGCGGCTATGTGTCCCGGGTCGCTCACGGTAGGAGCGCGTACGACCAGGTCTCGGTCAGCGCTTCACCACCCTTGTCGAGGAAGGCGCGCAGCTCGACGGCGTTCTTCTGTTTGGGCCGCACCTGGAACGTGAGCCGCCAGCCGCCCGTGACCACGTTCTTCACCACATGCTGGTCGAGCAGCTCGGCGGTGTCCGGCCCCGACGCCACCGTTACCACGCCGCGCAGCACGGTGTCGGCGGGAAGGGCTTCCAGTTGCTTCCCGGCGAAATCGATGACGAAGCGGTAGGTCCCCTCGGTCGGCCCGTGGTCCTGCCGGGTTGCAACCACGTGGCCGCCCGGGGGCCCTGTCGAGTCATCTCCGTACCAATACATCGTGTAGGCGAACATGAACGGCTCACCCGGCTTTCCCTGCTTTTCCGGCACCCAGTACATCACGATGTTGTCGTTGGTATCCGACTTCGTCGGGATCTCCACCAGCTCGACTCGGCCCTCACCCCAATCGCCGCGCGGGACCTGCCACACGCCGGGCCGCAGATCCGGGCGCGTCTCCAGGTCCTGGTAGTGATCGAAGTTGCGGTCGCGCTGGAGGAGCCCGAACCCTTTCGGTTTCGCAGTGCCGAAACCGCTCACGCTCAGCGTACGCGGATTATCGAGCGGACGCCACAGCCACTCCCCCGTGTTGAAGTTGATCAGCATCCCGTCGGAGTCGTGCACCTCAGGACGGAAGTCCTCGAACTGACGCGCCGTGTTCTCACCGTAAAAGAACATGCTGGTGAGCGGCGCGATCCCGAGCTTCTTCACCGGTTGGCGCAGGAATAACTCTCCTTCGACGTTGACGACAGTTTGATCGCCCGGTTGCACGGTGAAATGGTACGCGCCGGTGAGGCTCGGGCTATCCAGTAAGGCGTAGACGGTCATTTCCTTGGCCTTGGGGGCCGGCTTCACCAACCAGAATTCGCGGAAGTAAGGAAACTCTTCCCCGGACGTTTCAGCCGTGTTGATGGAGGTGGCGCGCGCCGACAACCCGAACACCTCGTCCTTCCCGACCGCGCGGAAGTAGCTCGCGCCGAGAAACACGATGACCTCGTCGTAGTACTTCGGCGTCTTGAACGGCGCGTGGAGGCGGAAGCCGGCATACCCCAAATTCTGAGGCACCCTGCTGGCGAAGTCATCGTGGCCGTAGTCGAACTGACTGGGCGAGAACGCCAGCGGGTGGATGCCCTTGGCATCGACCACGTTGATGGCGACCACGCGGTTGTAGTAGAGGCCCGGATGAAAGAACTGCACCTGAAACGGTACGCGCTCATCGCGCCACAGCGCCTGGTCCGGACGGAAGCGGACTTGGCGCCACTGATCGTAGGAGATCTTCGTCAGCCAGTCGGGGACCTGCCCTTTGGGTTCCTGGAACGACTGCTTGGCGAGCTTTTCGGCCTGCGTCGCCACTTCGCGGAACCCGAACTGCGGGGCGGGGCCGGCGGCCAAGGCTGTCGTGGGAGGGGAGACGACAAGTGCGATCTCCATCATCCATGCGATCCGCAGAATGCGGCGAAGTGTGAGCAACCGGAAGGCGTCAGGTCTCGGGCGTCGGTCCAACGTGGCCCCCTTTCCGGAACCGTCATTGTTCCATCGCAGGGTGCAGGTCAAGCCCGAGGGCCAACGCAGCTCCAGCCGCGACGGGAAGCTCAAGGTGTGGTAAGGCCTCCGGCAATGAGAATGCTCGCCGGTTTTTGCATGGGAGTACTGATTCCGGTGCTGCTCGGGTGCCGTGCGGACTCGGCGACCCCGGTCGTGGTCGAGTTCTGGGCCATGGGCCGCGAGGGCGAGGTGGTGCAGCAGCTGGTCCCCGAATTCGAGCGGCGGGTCCCGGGGGTGCACGTTCGGGTGCAGCAAATTCCGTGGAGCGCCGCGCACGAGAAGCTGCTCACGGCGTACGTGGGCAACGCCATGCCGGACCTCTTCCAGGTCGGCAACACCTGGATCCCCGAGTTTGTCGCCCTCGGCGCGATCGAACCGCTGGACGAACGGATGGCCCATTCCGCGAGCGTCCGATCTGACGATTACTTTCCCGGCATCCTGGACACCAACGTGATCGACGGCATCACTTACGGCGTGCCATGGTACGTGGACACGCGCCTGCTGTTTTACCGTACCGACATCCTGGCGCAGGCTGGGTATCCGCAACTGCCGACCACGTGGTCCATCTGGCTCGACGCAATGACTCGCATCAAGCAGCAGGTCGGTCCCGCCAACTACGCCATCCTGCTCCCGTTCACGGAATGGCAAGTGCCGGTGATCCTTGCTCTGCAACGCGGCGCGGTGCTGTTGCGCGACCGGGATCAGTACGGCAACTTCCGCAGCCCCGAGTTCCGTCAGGCGTTTGAGTTTTATCTCGATCTGTTCCGGCGCGGCCTGGCGCCACGCGGCGGGCAGGCGCAGGTCGCGAACCTGTACCAGGATTTCGCCGGCGGCTATCTCTCCATGTACGTCAGCGGCCCGTGGAACATCGACGAATTTCGCCAGCGCTTGCCGGCCAGCATGCAGGACAAGTGGCTCACCGCGCCGATGCCCGCCCCCGACGGAGCGTACCCCGGCACCTCGGTCGCGGGCGGCGCCAGCCTGGCGATCTTTCGAGGAGCGCAGCACAAAGACCTCACTTGGAAAATGATCGAATACCTATCCGAGCCGCCGCAACAGATACAGTTCTATCGCCTCACCGGCGACCTGCCGGCACGCAAGAGCGCTTGGGCGGACGCAGACCTGGCGCGTAATCGATACGCCCGGGCGTTCTGGCAACAACTGCAGCACGTGCAGTCGACGCCGAAGATCCCCGAGTGGGAACGCATCGCTGACAAGATCAGCCAGTATACCGAAGCCGCGATCCGCGGGAGCATGGACGCCGATGCTGCGCTCGCGGCGCTGGACAGCGACGTCGATGCGCTCCTGGAGAAGCGGCGTTGGATGCTGCGCCAGGCTAAGCACACACGGAGCTGAGGTGACGCCCGTGCGCATCAATCCGGCTTGCGGATTCTTGGCCCCGGCGTTGGCGGTGATCGCCGCGTTCTTCTTCGTCCCGGTCGTTGCTTCGGTTCTCTTGAGCGTCACCGACTTCGACATCTATGCCGTCGCCAGCTTCGCCAACCTCCGCTTCGTTGGCTACGGCAATTATGCGCATCTCTTGCAGGACCCGCTGTTCTGGGTGGCGTTGAAGAACACCGCGTACTTCGTTTTCGTCGCCGGTCCGCTTTCAATTGGCGTGTCACTGGCTGCAGCGGTGCTATTGAGCGCGAAGCTCGTCCGTTTCAAGGTGGTCTTCCGCACCATCTTTTTTCTGCCCGTCATCACCACGCTGGTCGCGGTGGCCGTGGTCTGGCGGTATCTCTACCACCCGCGCTTCGGGCTGTTGAATTACGGCTTGTCCTTCGTCGGCATCGGCCCGGTCGACTGGCTCGGCGATCCCGCCTGGGCGATGCCCGCGATCATCCTGCTGGCGGTGTGGAAGAATTTTGGATTTAACATGGTCATCTTTGCCGCGGGGCTGCGGAGCATTCCGGACCGGCTGTACGAGGCCGCCAGCCTCGACGGCGCCGGCACGCGCCGGCAATTCTGGCACGTGACGCTGCCCATGCTGGCGCCGACCTTCGCCTTCGTTACCATCATCACGGGAATCGGCTACTTCCAGCTATTCGCGGAGCCCTACGTGATGACGCAGGGCGGGCCGGGGCAGAGCACGCTGAGCGTGGTCTTGCTCATGTACCAGGAAGGCTTCCGGTGGTGGAACATGGGGTACGCCGCGGCGGTGGCGTTTGTGCTCTTCGTTATCATCCTCGCGCTCACGCTCGTGAGCTTGCGGCTGCGCGGCGGCGCGCCCATGGCTGTGGCCGAACCTGAACGGGAGTCAGCGGAATGAAGCGCGTAACCCGGCTGGTGCTGCTCCACCTCGCGCTCGCCGTCGCAGCGGGGGGCACGCTGCTTCCGCTGCTGTGGATGCTGGGCGCGTCGCTCATGCCGGCCGGCGAGGCCACCACATTCGGCCACCACCTGCTTCCGAGCACGGTGACATTCGAGCATTACCGGGCCCTGTTCACCCGCCTGAACCTGGCGCGCGATGCCGCCAACAGTGCGCTGCTCGCGGCCGCGGTGACGCTGATCTCGCTCGCCCTCAACTCGATGGCGGGCTATGCGTTCGCGAAATTCCGTTTCGCCGGCAGGGACCGGATCTTCCGCATCCTGCTTGCAGCGCTGGTGATCCCCGGGCAGGTGGCCATGCTGCCGTTGTTCCTGATGCTGCGCGAGATGGGGTGCATCAACACCTACTGGGGCGTGATCATTCCGGGCATGGCCAGCATCTTCGGCATCTTCCTGATCCGGCAGTACGCCCTCTCGATCCCGGACAGCCTTTTGGATGCCGCCCGCATCGACGGCGCCGGCGAGTTCCGCATCTACTGGTCCCTGGTGTTGCCGGTATGCAAACCGATCCTGGTCACACTTGCCATCTTCACCTTCATGGGAACCTGGAACGATTTCCTCTGGCCTCTCATTGTGCTGACCAACAGTGACATGTACACCTTACCGGTGGCACTGGCGAACCTGGTCGGCGAGCACGTGCAGGACACGGAGCTGATGATGGCCGGCTCGGTCCTAACCGTGCTCCCGGTCGTCATCCTGTTCATGGCCCTGCAGCGCTACTACATCGAGGGCATCATGAGCGGCGGCGTGAAGGAGTAACGTCGCGACCTCAGGCCGCACTCCAGAAGGCATTTTTAGGTTACTCGGTGGAGACCCTCGCCGTGCCGGGTCTGTTCGGCGGGTCCGCGCCGCTAATCCATCCCCAGCAGGGCACGGCCTTCCGGGGAGATCATCTGCGGACTCCAGGGCGGGTCCCACACCACCTCGACCTCGGCCTCTTCGATGCCGGGAAGGTCGAGCAACTTCATGCGCGCGTCGTAGGCGATGGCGCCCCCCATACCGCAGCCCGGGGCGGTGAGTGTCATTTTCACGTCCACGCGGCTGTTGCCGGTGGGCAGCTTGGAGACTTGCATGTCGTACACCAGGCCGAGGTCGACGATGTTCACCGGGATCTCCGGGTCGTAGCAGGTCTTCAACTGCTCCCAGACCTGCGCTTCGAGGTCTTGTCCGTCCGCCGTCGCGGAAGGTGGTTGTGCCGCTATCGGCTCCTTGCCGATAACCTCGGCGTCCCTACCCGCGATGCGGAAGAGGCCACCGAAGCTCGGAACCTGCAGGGTGTACGTGCCGCCAAGCGACTGCGTGATGATGGCCACCGTTCCCTGCGGCAGCGTGACGGTATGTCCTGCCGGGATCTGGACTGCCTCGCAATCGCGGCTCAGCTTGACCTGTTCGTACATCGTTTCCTCCTGGCGCGGCACACTCGAACCGCGGCATTTTTCTCTAACGCGATACTGATAATGTAGGAGATCGCCTGCGTCACGGCAAGCGAGTTCAAAAAAGAGTCCCTGGTCCCGGATTTCTCAGTTCTTGGTTCTCAGAGGACCAGAGACCAGTGTTTCATCGTTTCGATTCCGTGGCGCCGGCCTCGGTGGGGCGGAATTTTTTCCACCACGGCGCGCCGGGCTGGTCGTACTTGGATGTTGCCGGCGGGCCAGGCCTCTTAGGGGTCACCGGTTTTGCCGGCGGCCTCGTCGACTTGCGCGCTGCCCGCGAGCTGGCGGCGGGCACGGGCGCCTTCTTCGCCACGGGCTGCTTCTGGCGGGCCTTTGGTGCGCTCGGTTTCGGTTGGGCTTTTTTCGCCATGATGACATCACCTCCGCGACAAACGCGTCTCCTTAAAAACAGAGATGGCTCGGCTGTGCAAGTGCCTTCTCGTGACTCGTGACCCGTTCGTGGTGGTTCGTCTGCTCCGTGACGAGCCACGAAACACGCGTCACGATCCACACCCTACTGCCCACTAGCCAAGAGGCGCACCAGCACGTAAGCGGCGCCAGCCGCGGCGGCGCCGGTCAGCATGGTCTCGAGGCCGTTGCGCCACCAGGCGCCCCCGGTGAAGCGTGACTTGAAAATGCCAACGAGGAGCAGCGCGGTGAGCGTGGTGACGCTCGAGACCACCAGGGCGCGGTGGATGCTGAGCGGTAGCAAGAACGGGAACAGCGGCACGAGGGCGCCGATCACGTAGGACAGGCCGATGGTGAGCGAGGTCTTGTACGCCGCGCCGGGAGCGGGTTTCACTAGGCCGAGCTCCTCGCGCATCATGAAGTCCACCCAGCGCTGGCGGTCCTTGATGATGGCCTCGACCAGCTGCTCCAGATCGAGGCCGGTGTAGCCGCGCGCTTTCCAGATCTCGCGTACCTCGCGTTTTTCTTCTTCCGGCAAATCGTCCACCTCACGGTGTTCGCGCTCGAGCTCCTTGGCGTAGATCTCCGCGTGCGACTTCTCCGACAGGTAGCCGCCCAGCCCCATGGCGATGCCGCCGGCGAGCATCTCGGCAACGCCGGCGAGGAAGACGATGAAGTTGGTGGCGACGGCGCCGCTCAGGCCGGCGGCGAGGGCGAAGGGGACGGTGAGTCCGTCGCTCACGCCCAAAATGATGTCGCGCACGCTGACACCCTCGTGGGTGTGCTCTTCCGTGTGCAGCCGGGTACGCAGCGGGCGCTCGCGTGTGGATGTCTGCTCCGCCATGGCGGCCAGAGTTAAAGCACAGAAAAGGAGAAGTCGACAGTCGACCGGCCGGCAGTTGGCTGCAACGCGGAGGTTTGACACGCCGGAAAACAAGAGTACCAGGACTGCATGCGAGGTCTGGCGATCACGCTGTGCTTTCGCCCCTTGGCGGTGCATCGCGGCACGCCGCATCCACTCGTGCCGCTCCTGGAGGACGCCGGGCATCGCGTGCGGCAGGTACCCGACGGAGCGCCGGACCTGGCCGCGACCGATCTCGTGTGGCTCGAAGGCAACGCCAACTGGTATCCAGCCGTCTGCCGGCAGCTGATGGCCGCCACGCGAGTCCGGCGGCCGCTGGTGCTCGTCTGGCACAGCGAGCCGCTCCCGCCTCCGCGCGCCGCCGGCTTGCCGGTACCGCGCCTGCACCTACGCGAGATCGCCAAGATCGTCTTGCGTGATCCGCGGGCCACCGATGTGTACTCGAATTATTTCCGCATCCGGCAGTTGGCACGGCACGGGCTCCCCGATGTCCTCATCGTCTCTACCGGCGGCCGCCGGGAGTTCCTGGCGGAACACGGTATCAATGCCCACTTCGTCCCACTCGGATACCACCCCGCAAACGGCCACGACATGGGACTGCCGCGTGATATCGACACGCTGTTCCTGGGCTCGCCGGACGTGCCACGGCGCCAACGCCTCCTCAATCAGCTTCGCCGCCGCGGTGTGGACCTCGTCGCCAGAGGCAGCTGGTTCGATCCGGCCAATTGGGGCGAGGAGCGCGCTCGCCTGTTGAACCGCACCAAGATCCTCCTCAATCTCGGGCGCCATCCCGGCGAGTTGTCTGGCTTGCGCCTGATCCTGGGGTTCGCGAACAAGGCGTTGGTGATTTCCGAGCCGATCTACAACCCGGCCCCATACGTTCCCGGAACGCACTACGTGAGCGCGACCATCGAAGACATTCCACAGGCGATCAGATACTATCTCGTGCATGAAGACGAGCGGCGACGCATCGCGGCCGAAGGACATCGGCTGGTCACACAGGAGATCACGCTGGCACGCTCCGTATCGCAGATTCTCGCCATCGTTGCCGAGCGTGTTGGTGCTGACGGAACACGCCCGCGTGGGAGCGCGACCGATATCGCGCTCGCCAGGTGACCTGCATCCACGCGCGCCGCGTACGGAAAGGGAGAAAGCTTGATTCCTACGCACCGACCCTGTGTAGGCCGAGGGGAATTGGACGCCGTTGGCCGCGTCTTGGAGAGCCGCTGGCTCGGAATGGGCAAGGTCACCAAGGCCTTCGAAGAACGGCTGCGCGCGTTCCTGGGTGCCAAGCATGTGATCGCCGTCAACACCGGCACGGCGGCGCTGCACGTCGCCTTGGCCGCGTTAGACCTCGCGCCCGCCGACGAGGTGATCGTCCCGTCCTTGACCTTCATTTCCTCGGCGCAGGCCATCTTGGCGGCGGGCGCCCGGCCGGTATTCTGCGAGGTAACGCCCGATAGGCTGCACATCGACGTCGACGACGCCATGGCGCGCACGACGCCGCGGACCAGGGCGATCATGCCGGTACACTACGGCGGCCAGGTCTGTGACATGGACGCCCTATTGTCGCTGGCGCGTGAACGTAACCTCTGGGTGGTGGAGGATGCAGCGCACGCGTTCGGGTCGAGCTATAAGGGACGACGGGTGGGAACGCTGGGCGACATCACCTGCTTCAGCTTCGATCCGGTCAAGAACATCACCTGCGGTGGAGGCGGTGCGGTGGCCACCGACAACGACGGTCTCGCACAGCGCATCCTGCCGCGACGCAACGTCGGCATGGATGCCGATTCGTGGAGCCGGCTGCATGACGAGCGCAACTGGTATTACGAGGTGGTAGCTCCGGGGTATCGCTATCATCTGGCTGACCTGAACGCGGCCATCGGCCTGGAGCAACTGAAGCGGGTTGAAGAGTTCAAGGCGCGTAAGCGAGCGATCGTGCAGCGCTACGGCGAGGCGTTCGCTGACGTGAGCGAGCTGACGTTGATCGTGCACGACTGCGCCGAGACGTTTCCGTTCTCCTATGTCATCCGGGCGCTCGACGGTCGACGCGATGCGTTCATGCGGCATCTGCGCGAGAGGGGCGTCGGCTCCTCGGTGGAATTCATCCCTAATCACTTGCATCCGCTGTTCGCGGAGTCGAGCGAACGCTTGCCGCGGACGGAGCAACTTTACAAAGAAATCCTCACGCTCCCCCTGTACGTCGAGATGACTGCCGCGGACATCGAATGCGTGATCACGGCAGTGCGGGGCTTCTTCCGCTGAGGTGAGTGCATGGACGCTGCCGCCCGGCCACTGCTGATCCTGGGGACCAGAACCTTCGCGGTCGAGATCGCCGACTTGGCTGGCGACATTCCGGGCGTGCGCGTCGCCGGCTTCGTGGAGAACATGGACCGGGAACGTTGTCGCGAGACGCTGGAAGGGCTGCCGATCTTTTGGGTGGATGCATTGACCGAACTGGCGCAGACGCATTCCGCAGTGTGCGGGCTCGGGACGACGCACCGCTCTCGGTTCACCGATCAAGCCGCGGCGCACAACATCCCCTTTGTCACCGTGGTCCACCCGCTGGCCAGGGTGTCGTCGAAGAGCGTGATCGGTGAAGGGGCCGTTGTCAGCGTCGGCGCGGTCATCGCCGCCCGCAGCCGCATCGGCCGGCACGTGGTGGTGAACCGGGGTGCGCTGATCGGACACCACACCGCCATCGGGGACTACGTCACGGTCGGACCGGGCGTCAACGTCGCGGGCAATTGCCGTATCGGCGAAGCCACATACATCGGGGTCGGTGCAGTGGTGGTCGACAACGTCTGCGTCGGCGCACATGCGGTCGTAGGTGCCGGCGCCGTGGTGACGAAAGATGTTCCCGCTCATGTGCAGGTGGTGGGCGTGCCGGCCAGAATTGTGAAGGAAAACATCGCGGGTAAGTAACCCGAGACCCGTACGGCGCGAGAAGCACGGAGAATCGCATGTCACTTCAGCAGACCACACTTGCGGAGCTGCTGCCGTCCGGCAGCGAGCGTCACACGGCCGTGATCATTCCGGACGCCGGCCTGCAACTGACATACGCCGGGCTGCGCGATCGGGTCGACTCGCTGGCGGCGGCGCTGCGTCGAGGCGGGATCGGACCGGGTGACCGGGTGGCGATCGTGCTGCCGAACGGACTGGAGTTTCTCACCACCTTCCTGGCGGTGACCTGGGTGGGGGCCACCGCGGCCCCGCTGAACCCGGCCTTCACGCTCGACGAGTACCGCTTCTACATTGCCGATGCCCGGGCGGGTGCGGCCATTGTCGGCCCCGGAGCGCAGGCCGCACGTGAAGCCGCGGCGGCGTTGCAGGTCTCCGCTTGGGAGGTACAGCTTACAACCGGGGCGCAGGTGAGACTCGAAGCACTCTCGGCCGGACGCGCGCCGGCGGGTGCTATCAAGATCCCGCGCCCAGACGACGTCGCCCTGCTGCTCCACACCAGCGGGACCACGAGCCGGCCCAAGGGCGTGCCGCTGACGCACCACAACTTGATGACCTCCGTCCAGGCGATTCGGTCCTGCTACGGATTGACGGCTGCGGACGTGAGCCTGGTGGTGATGCCGCTGTTTCACGTGCATGGCTTGCTGGGCGCGACGTTCGCGGCGCTCCACGCCGGCGGCTCGGTGGTAATCCCGCCGCGCTTTTCCGCGCGCGGTTTCTGCGGCGATGTCACGAAGTACGGGGTCACGTGGTACTCGGCGGTTCCGACCATCCACCGCAGCGTGCTGCAGCGGGCGGCCGAGGAGAGACTGCCCGCCGGCACGCTGCGCTTCATCCGCTCGTGCAGCGCCGCGCTCACGCCCGAGCTGTGGGGACAATTGGAGGCCCGCTTCGGCGCGCCGGTGGTGCAAGCCTACGGCATGACCGAGGCGGCGCATCAGATCGCCTCGAATCCTCTACCGCCTCGCGTCCGCAAGACAGGTACGGTGGGGATTGCGACCGGCCCGGCCATCACCATCCGAGACGAGAAGGGTACGATCCTGCCCCCTGGGGTCCGGGGCGAGGTCGTCATCTGCGGCGACAGTGTCACACCGGGTTACGACGACAACCCGGAAGCAACCGCGGCGGCGTTCATCGGGAGATGGTTGCGCACGGGAGACGAAGGCTGGCTCGATGAGGACGGATTCCTGACTCTGGTGGGCCGCATCAAGGAGATGATCAACCGCGGCGGCGAAAAGATCTCGCCGCTGGAAGTCGACGCGGTGCTCTGCGCCCATCCTGCGGTTGCCGAAGCCGCCTGCTTCGGCGTGCCGGACGAGAGGTACGGCGAGGAGATCCACGCCGCGGTGGTACTCAGGGCGGAGGTGAGCGAGCGGGAGCTGGCGGCCTTCTGCCGCGACCGTGTGGCGCAGTTCAAGGTCCCGAAGAAAATCTATGTGGTCAGGGACCTGCCGCGGACCGCGACGGGAAAGCCGCAGCGCCAGCAGTTGGCGGTGCGCTGCCGGGGGGAACTGACGGCCGAGGGGGCAACCGGGGAAGGCCGTGATGAAGCGCGACGCCGCTGAGCGGCACGAATGAATCCGGCCGGGTCATCTTCGCTCATTACATGGGCTTCGTGGAGCACGACGGCCGCGGTGTTGCGGGCATGGTGGCTCGAGCGTCGCGTGCGCTTGCTGCGAGCGGCCGTGGCCGTGCTGGCGCTGTTTGCGTTGCTGAAATTGGGAAGCGAGTTTTGGCGATTGGTGTGGGACACGGGTGTCTACGGAGCCATCGATCTGCACCTGTTCCACACGCAAGTCCACCGCTGGTTCGCCCGCTTGCCTGTTTACGCTGAACTTCGCAACGCCACATACCCACCGGCCAGCTATCCGATTCTGTGGCCGCTCGTTGGCTGGCTCGATTTCGAGCCGGTGCGCTGGCTCTGGGCCGGCAGCTCCGTCGTCATGCTGGGCTGGTTGGCATGGGTGATCGTGAAGGAGAGCGGCGCGGACACGCCACTCGAGCGCGCGTTGGTGGCGTTGCTGTTGCTGTCGATGAACGCCACCGGCGTGACCATCGGCAACGGGCAGCTCATCGTGCATTGTTTGCCCGTTCTTCTGACCGGATTGCTCGTCCTGCGCCGCGGGCGCGGCGAGTGGCGCGACGACTTGCTGGCCGCGTCCTTGATCCTGGTGGCCCTGGTGAAGCCGAACATCACGGCCTTTTTTTTCTGGGCCGTGCTCTTGTGTCCCGGGAGGCTGCGGCCCGCCGTGCTCGTCGTCTGCGGATACCTTGCGCTCACGCTGTTCGCGGCCGCCATTCAAGGCGCCGGAGTGCCGGCGCTGATCGCGGGCTGGCTGCGGAACTGCTCCGGCGTCGCCGCGGCCGGGTATGGCCACCTGCAGGTGTGGTTGGCGGACGTCGGGCTCGCCAGATGGAGTATTCCGGCATCGCTATCCGTGCTGGTTCTCTTTGGAGTGTGGACGTACGTCCATTGCGGGGCGGATGTGTGGCTGATCCTGGGGGTGACAGGCATCGTGGCTCGCGTAGCCATCTATCATCTAGTATACGACGATTTGTTGATGCTGCTGCCGATGGTTGCCTTGTTTCGGATAACGAAACGAGGAGGGCTGGCTGACAGCAGTGACGTAGTCGCGGGCGTCCTGCTGACGGTGTTGGTGCTGGCCATGCTGGCGCCGGCGCGGCTGCAGTTTCCATCATCGCCGTGGTTGCCGCTGTTCGCGGCCGGTCACGTGAGTGTGTGGCTTGTCGTCTTGCTGTTTCTTCTCCGACAGGCGTGGATAGAGCGGAAGCTTGCACGCGCCTGACGGATCGATCCCATCGCGGATGCGCCGCTTCGCCTACGGGGGCGTGCTTCGAGCCGGGCGAAGCCTGCTGTCGCGCCGGCTTGATTTGGGTGTGGAATCCCGATACGCAACGAATCTCGGCCTGCTCGTGAGCGAGTCCGTGAGAGCGTTTGCGCTCAGGGCAGAGGCGTCAATCGCGGCACACGTCCCCGTCGTCTAGCCCGGCCCAGGACACCGGCCTTTCACGTCGGCAACACGGGTTCAAATCCCGTCGGGGACGCTAACATTCTCGCGAGCTTTTTGGCCCGAAACGCAATCGGTCGTCGCACCGATTGCGTTTTCGCCTCCTCCCCACCCTCTCCCTCGTCAATGAAATCGAGCACCCCGCGCCGACCACGGCGGGGCATATACTTCGCGTACGACTTCCCCAGCATCTGCAGACTCGTCCCGGCGTACTCCGCCACACCGAGCGCGTCGGCCCCGTCGCTGAGCGTCAGCGAGATGAACGTGTGCCGCGTGGCGTACCACTTTCGGTGGCGGATCGTGAGGCCCTCCAGGCAGCGGTGCCAGTGATCCTTTGGCCACTCCCGCTGATCAATCGGGCCGCCCTTGAGGTTTCGAAACACGTAATCATCGGGGCCTGCATCCATCGGGACGGCCGCGCGTACGCGTGCGGCAAGGCTTGCCTTGATCTCGATCGTCCGCTCGCTGCCGCGGGTTTTCGTGGCGGCCTCCTGACCGAGGTACCGTGACTTACAGATGCGGATCTGACGGCGCTCGAAATCCACATCGCCGACTCGGAGGGCGACGGCCTCACTAGGCCGCATCCCGGTGAGAAAGAGCGTATCGATCAACGCTCCGTAGTGGCCGCCGTGCACGCCGGCGAACCACTCGCGAATGGCCTCGCGCTCTTCACGGGTGAAGGGATCGGGTTGTGGCGCCGCAACGCGCGGCCAGGTGAGCACAGCAAACGGATCGCCCGCGACGAGCCGTTCGTTGCGCGCGTCGCGGTAGAACGCCCGGAAGGTGGCGTCGATGATATTGCGGACGGTCTTGGCTTTGAGCGGCTTCGGAGCGCTCCGCGCAGAGAGCGCCTGCCGCAGATCGAAGAGGTGCTCGGCCGCGAGTTCGTTGAGTCGGACATCGCCGAGGCTCGGCAACACGTAGGCCGTCATGTGCTGCCGGTAATCGCGTGCCTGTGCTGCCCGGACGTAGGGCGGCACCTGGCGCTGGATCCAGGTCGCGTATCGCTCGCGAATGAGGGGCGCAGCAGGTTGTGCCGCGGCGGTCGCCGCCGGCCCGTGCATTCCCAGATTGCGGCGAAACTCGGCCGCGAGACTCCCATGTGGAAACCAGTCGAGGTAGCGCCGCTCATCGAATCGGCGGGCGCACATCTCGGCAGCAATGGGACCGGCGTAGTCGCGCTCAAGCACGGCGCGGGCGCGCGGCGTATCCTGCACGCCGAAATCCACCTGCGAGCGCACCGACCGGCCACGCAGCACCCACTGGAGTCCGAGGGCCAGCTTGCCGCTCTTGAGACGTCGGATTCTGCACCCCATCGCCGTCGCTCCTACCTCTGTGCGGCCGATCGCTCAAGCATCGCCGCGAGTTCGGGCGATCGCTCCAGATTCGCACGGCAGCGCAGCGGAGCAGACCGGTCCTGGCGATCGCGCTCGTCGAGCCACCTCACGATGCCATCGCGCAGAAAGCGTCGCCGACGTTGCGGCTGGGTCCAGTGCACGCCGCGCTGCCAGATTCCGCGCGCACAATAGTCCTGAATCGTCCGCGGGGAGAACTGGCAAAGCGCGGCCACCTGCTTGAGGGTGAGGTAGTACGGGAGCAACCGCGGATCCGTGATCACGCGTGCCACCATCACCCAGGCCCCCTGTCGCCAAAGATGCCGCCGTGTTGAACCGCGGGCTTCTCCGTAGTGGCCTTGATGCGCTCGAGCACCTGATCCCCGAGCTGCACATTCACCCCTCCCTTGCCTGCGCTCGCGGGCTCTGCATCCGCGGCGATGCGGCCGATCGCTTCGTCCCAGCTGCTGCTCGGCGACCTCGCCAGCTGGCGTCGGACCAGCCGGTCAAGATGCTTCGGCACGTCGAGCTTCTCGATCTGGCCTGTGATCTCCTTGACTAAGTCCTCGGTCTTTGCGCGCAAGATCTGCAGTCCGCGACTGCGCCGGTACGCCGCGGCTAGGACTTCGGCGTCAGGCACGACCTTCTTGACTCTGTGCTTCTTCAACTTCCCTTCGATCCACTTGACCATGTCGGGGCTGCTGAAAGCGTTCAGCTCGACGCGCGCGTCAAGCAGGAACCCAACCTCCTCCTCGGTCGCCCCGTTTTCGAGGAGGTTCGGCCGCGGATCGCTTCCCCGCCCGTAGCTGACCGGCTCGGAGACCAGACCCCACTTCTCGACGTCGGCCAGCCGCAGCCCCAGGTCGATCACGGTCGGCGGGTTCGCGTAGGCGTACCGGCGGGTGTCCCGCGTGAACATGCCCAAGATCGTGAAGCCCGACTTGTCGAAATCGTGCAGGACATACAACGGGACCCCGGTGTCCAAGCACAGGTCCTCGACCAGCCGGCGGCAGGCCGTCGAGGACACGCCCTTGGAGGACATAATCGCGATGTCGTATCGGTCGGCGAGGTCGATCGACTCAAACAGCGGTAGGAACCCTTCCTTTTCGATGAAGAGGATCGTCCCGAACCGATGTGTGGGTCCCTTCGTCGGGAATCGGAGCGCCAGCTCGCCGCCGCCCCACTCGATCGAGACATGCGCGTCCCACATGTGGGTCGCGATTTCGTGCAGATACTGGCGGACGGCCAGCGTTCCCAGCGGCACAGTCCGCTTGGTGTGCGGTTCAACGAGGTGCCCGCGCGCATCGAAGACGACATCCCAGTCGACGCCGTGCTCGTCCATATAGTCCGGCAACAGCGTCTGCGTGAAGTACGCATCATCCAGCTTCGGCCGCTGGGTCTCCTTCAAGACGTACTCGCGGGCGGCGTACATCACTTGCCGGGCATGTGCAGGGTACTTCCCGCCGCCGCTCGCCTTCTCGTACGCCGCCGGCATGATCTCCCATGCCGCTTCCTTGATGCTCTTCCGATACCTCCGAATGTAGTAATCGTATCGGCTCGCGCGCCGGCTCGCGCTGCGCTCCTCGGCCTTGCGCACCTTCGCCCACTTGCTGGTGGCCTTGGTGACCAGCTGGGTCAGCTTCGCCGCCGGCATCATGTGAGCACCACCGAGCTCTTCCCGCGGTCCTGGTACTCCACCCGTGGGCAGACCATGTGCAGGAGAAACGCACACTCATCGTCAGCCGACACCCGTTGCTGTTCGAGCACCGCGTCGAGACTTTGGCCGAACCGACCCAGCTCCCTGAAGGGATTGAGAATGCCTGGCGACCAGTTCACCCCAGTGACGAAGCGCCGCGCGCATCCGTCCGGTCGCATCCCGAACGCACACTCAGCGGCCCACGGAACGCCGTCCTCGACCCCCTGGTCCTTGGTGTACGAGAACGTGTCCGGCATGACGGACAACTGCTCGAACCGCGCGCGGATGTGCGCCTCGCCGATCAGGCCCAGGTGCATCGGCTTCACCGGCTTCGAGTGCCGTTGCATGGACACGAGCAGGCCGGCGATCCTGTCGTGATCGATATCTTGCCCATTCTTCAGTGCCGACAGCGGCTGGCGCGACAGCCCGGTCTCGTCGAGGACCAGCTTCTGCTTTGCCGTCGCGGTCAACCCGCGGAACTCAGCAATCAACTCCCGCACCGTCCGCTCGCGGCCGTTCTCCAGATCATGGACAAGATACGCGCGAACGAGTCGCGCCATGTGCTCGATGCCGTACCAGTGCGGCGAGGTCGGCTCGTTCGGCTTCCACTTCACCCAGGCGGGGTCGGTGCGCTCGAACGTCGAGCTGGTGCCGAACCAGTCCACCCGCAGGCTGAGGTGGGGATTCAGGAAAACGAAGTCCTCGGCGACTTGTAAAAATCGCGCCTTCGAGTCCTGAAGAATTGAGCAAGCTGAAACGGGCCAGTGCACGTGCACGAGCGTGCCCGTCGTGCGCTTGCAGGGCTGGCGGTCGACCGTGCAGTCCGGCTGCTGGCGCAGCGCATCGAGGCGGACGGTGATCCGGTGCAAGACTTTCCGAGCCGCGACCTCGATGGCTCCGACCTGCCCGTGCACAACGTAAGGCATCATGACCAGCGTCTTGAGGGCGTTGCCCTGCGCCCCGCGATCCGGGGCGACGTACGCCTCCCGCGAGCTGACCCGGACCGAGAAGTCGAGGACCCCGTCGATCACCTCGGAGGGGATGCCCGGCCCGTTGTCGGTCACCGTGATGCCGCCGGCGTCGACCCGGATATCGACCTCAGGGGCGATATCGTGCTCCTCACAGGCGTCGAGGGCGTTGTCCAGCAGCTCCTTGACCGCGACGACGGGCCAGGTTGCGACTTGGTGCCCAGTCTGCGCGATCAGTTCTTTGCGGGAACAGAAGTCGAGCAGGCGACTCGCCCGGAACGTGGTCCGCTCAAGTTTCAAGACACTCGCCGTCATCGCGCACCCTTGCCGGCTTGGGGGGACGCGGATGGTTCCGTGGGTAGGTTAGGCTGTCCGGCGTCGCGTCCGTCGCCCCTGGCCCGTTTCTGTGCGTCCCCCGGACAGCGCTCCCGGTGTTGAAGTAGCTTCACCATTTCCAAGAAGGTCTCGCTGCAGGTGCGGCAGTGCAGACGGAAAGCGTCGTTTCTCATGCTGCACCTCCGGCCGGAAGCCTGTCGCGCAGCGCCCGCACCCGGCACCAGAGGATGAACGACCAGGCGCACACGTCGAGCAGCTCTTGCTCGATTTCGCTGGCCAGATCGGCGGGGTTGCGCGTGAAGCTGGCGTTGCCGTAGGTCGTGGTGCCTTGCTGGAGACGGGCCTCGACGGCCGCGGCAAAGGCAGGCCAGGCAGTGAGCGGATGAGGCGTCAACGGGCACATCACAGCCGCCCACCTCCGGATGGAAGGCCGGGGCGGGGCGGCTCATCCAAGGCCGCCCGCCCGGCCACGGTGCCGCACGGCAGAGCGTGCTCACGGCATAGCGTGCCGGCGCAGCGTGGCGACGCTATGCCAACAGTCTCTCTATAGGGGCCTCCGGCATAGCGTCGCGTACCGCGCTCGAAATTCTCGCTCGGCATAGTGTGGCGCAGCGTCGGCATAGCGTCAGGGCATAGCCTCATGCGTCGTCGCCTCCGGGTGCGTCGTCTCGGATCCCCGTCACCACTTTGGCGTAGGTCCGCCCCAGCTTGCGCTCCGTGGTTTCGAGCTGCGTCTCCGCGAAATCGCGTACCTGTTGGCGGGTGATCCGCTGCTCGTGTGTGCGCTGACAGAGCGTTGCGATTACGGCCTGTTTGGTCCGCTGCTCTGAAGGCAACGGCATGATCTCGTTGCGCACGATCCGGGCTAGCAAGCGAGCGACTTCGGCCGGCGAAGTCGGTGCGGCGGTGTGGTCACCGATGCGATCGATGGCGGAGACCGTACACGTTAACGTGTGCGGGTCTCGGAGGAGCGTGAACTTCCGGTATGGCCAGCGCAGGTTGGCCTTAATTTTGGTGACAGCGTGGTGCCGTCTGCCGACTCTTCCGCCGTTTCGAGGTGGAGCGCCAATCGTGAGAACGACGACCAGTCAGCCGTTCCGCTCACCGGTTGCCCCGCTTTGTTATCGTGCACCCCCATGATGATGCTGGCGTTCGTCTGCCGCTGGATGAGCCCCAGGGTGGACCGGAGCCAAGCCCGGATTGCGATCGGGTCGATGAATTTTATCCCCGGCGGCATGACCGCGATTCCGGTATCGATGATGAGGCCATCGTAAGGGCCGGCGTTAATGGCTCCTGCAAGTCGGGCTGCGTTCGTCGACGTCAGGATGAACTGCCCCGCCTGCGTTTCGCAGATCGGGAAGAGATCGACGGGGCAAGTGTTCAGCTCGTATTTCAGCAGTAGGCGGGACAACCAGTAATCGATGTTCTGCAATGAGTCCTCGCCGTTGACGTACAGCCAGCGGTGTCGATTCGTCGAAGCAAAATCCTCGCAACCCCAGACGGGCAGGCCAAGTTCCGATTCGATGCCCGCCTGTAGCATCATGCAGGTCTTGCCCGTGCCCCCGGCGCTGCTGATCAGTGTGCTGTTGCGGCGTATCGCGAGCCCTGGGATCACCGGGTCCGGCTGATTGCTCTGCATTGTTACCAGGGGCCGGTCCTTCAGGATCAGAATCTCCGGCTCGGAGTCGGCGTCTTGACTCTCGGCCTGAATCGCTTGCCGTTCGGCGAGGGCTTCCGGATCGAGTCCGTCGAAGTCTGGCGACGTGATGAGGCTCGTCAGGCTGCCGCTGTCGTCCACCGCCGCCCCTCCACTCCGCGCTGCTTCTCCAGCAGCCACAACCGCGCCCATTCCACCTCGTCGTCGCATTCGAGTTGCGCCGCAATCCATTCGGTCTCGGCGAGCGCCCACTGCACGTCTTCGAAAGCTCGCCAGTACAACTCCTCAGCGCTGATGTCCTTTCGCACCCGCGCTTGGATCAACATTTCGGAAAGCCACTGTGCGTCACTAGTCAGGGTACAGATATCCGCGGCATAGCGGTTCAGCTGGTCGTCGCGCCAGGTTCGAAGGGCCCGCCGACGTCGGACGATCCGTTGGCGGCGCTCGTACTCGCCGGCGTCCAGCAGTGGAGCCTTCCCGCCATCGAGCCCGGCAAGTTGCGCCAGGACGCGAACCGCCTCGACGAACTGGACGCCCCGCAGACGTTCGACTAAGGTGAAGATGTCGCCACCGGCGCCACATGCAAAACAAGTCCAGAGTCCGTCATCGGTGAAACTGAAAGCCTGTGGGTTCTCGCCACCGTGAACAGGGCAGCGCATTCGGCGCCCGCGGGCCGGCACCTCGAAGCCGTGCGCGCTCAGCACGTCACGAACAGTCACAGCGCGCCTAAGTACATCTAGGTCAACGGTCGCCATCCGCTACCCCACCGCTCTGCCGTTCGGCGCGCTCAGCAGCGGTACCGTCCACATCATCTTGCTTCGCGTCACCAAGCAGCTCACGCTTCGAGAGTCCGAGCGCCCGCGCGAGTTTCGCCACCTGCCCAGGGTATGGAACGAACCGCCCCACCTCGATGAGCCCAACGGTCCCCGGATTCAGGTGCGCACGCCGCGCGAGTTCAGCTCGACTCCAGCCGCGCGCTTCCCTTTCCTGCTGTAGGCGTTTCATCCTCCAGTAATAACTCCTGAGGTTAAAATATATATGTTGGTGTATATGTCAATGGTTAACTCGCTATGACGTATAGTTCACGCGCAAGAAAGAGAGCGAGAACCGCGAGGCTTTCCTGCTCTCGATGGAAAACGGCTGCTATTCAAGGCAGCTACGCCCCGGTTTGCTGGGGGTGGAAGGTGCCGCTATTTCGTGTGCCTCTTGCGGGTCCGGGCAGGGTTTGGAGACTTGATGCCGGCGCCTCGCGACACCTATTGCGGCGAATGGCAGAAATGCGGGCGTCGGTGGATTCGAAGATGACCCCTTGTTTCCCTTGAAGCACTCCTTTTACCAGCCCGCGCCGCAGCCTTTCGGCGGTATCGTGTAAGCGAGGGGCAAGTATCCGGGCAACAAGGGGGCCCAGCCTCGAACGAAGCACATTCCGCTTCCGCGGATCCAGTACATCCTGCAAACGGAGCTTCGGCCTTTTGCGACCGGGACCGCTCAGCTTACGCCAGCCGCATGCTTCGCCAACTCTCCGCACGAGATCCCGTGTAAGCTGTGGTGGCCGCACGTAGCCCTTGCCGTCCCGCCGCCTGCGAGGTTCGAAAATCCAGGCCCAGTCTGGAGTCGGAGGCGAGTCGTTGCTGAACGTGAGAAATGATTTACCCTGCACAACAGCCAGCACCGTCCCGATGTTGGCGCCCGGGTCCGCCATTAAACACCGCGCCCACGCCCACGTTACCACCTCCAGTCCACGGTAGACCGCGAGTACGTCCTCTCCTCGCTCTGCAGCGCTCCGGGCTCCGTAGTGGCGGGTGATCTCTTGTGTCTTGGTATCGAGCAGGTAGGGCTTGGTCTCGCCCACGCGAGTGAATTGCACACCAAATTCCTGCAGCCACCGTTCCTGCACTCTGGCAATTGCCGCCGCGACCCGTCTGTCGGCAATCAAAAAGCGGGTCTCAACCCGGCACCAACACTCCCCCGGACGTTGGTCAGAACGGACGAGGAAAACCTCCAGCCAGCCATCAGCATCGTGGACACTCCCGACTTCCCTCAAGTCCTTGTCGAAATAGGCAGAGTCGAGCGCAACTATTTGGTCCACGCCTTCTTCGGAAAGAATCCAAGGCGTCTTCCGTGCGCTATGCGACGGCCAGGCGGGCTCTCGACCAGCCTCGATGTCTGCGAGCCAGCCACGAACCATTGGCTCCGTCGCTTGTCTAGCTTCAGCTAGTTTGCGAATTCGTGTGACCCATCGCTGTTGCTCGGCGGTCAGATTCCGCGGCATGCTCCACCTCCACGTCGGTGCTCCACGACACGAAGCGCCGCGGCAGCCGGCCGTGGAAACCGGGTTTCGGGTCACGCGCCCTAGCTGCGGCGAAACCCCGCCTACGCTAGCGCCGCCATCCGCTGACAAGCAAGCGGGTTGAAGGGCCTGCCTTGTTGGGCCACGGTATCGCTTCGCGTACCAAGATGCGGTCGGCCCGGCGCTGCGTCAGACGTGCGCGCTGTGTTTGGAGGGCGTTGCGGCACGCCGCCGCCATACGTTCGAACAAAAATGCCTCCATTTTGCGTGCTCAAAAAACCGGCTGTTTTTTGCGGCGGCGGCAAAGCACTCCGGTGAGCACGGCTGCAGACTAAGAAATCGCGGAACGCCGCGCCCCAGGCGGTCTAGAGCG
>Ga0326727_10008119_pt1 | contig 26943 bp, 23 predicted proteins | sample MB2enrmetagenome_FD_207643 | JGI IMG/M metagenome (GOLD analysis project Ga0326727, IMG submission 207643) | Lab enriched peat soil microbial communities from McLean, Ithaca, NY, United States - MB29MY | ecosystem: Environmental > Terrestrial > Soil > Wetlands > Peat | place: USA: New York...
TCAAGCAGGTCGGAACTGACGGCCGACCGTCAGGCACAAGCCTGCCTCACCGGTCGGTCAGGCGTATCTCGATGCGCCGGTTCCGGGCGTAGGCCTCCGGAGTATTGGCCGGATCAAGCGGCTGGTTGTCGCCGAACCCCGTCGCGGCCAGACGGTTCGGCGGAATCCCGTCGGCAATCAGCAGCTTGACCACGGTAATCGCGCGCCCGGCCGAAAGTTCCCAGTTGCTGCCCCACGGCCCGCTATCCACCCGCTGCCGGTCGGCATGGCCGTCCACCCGCAATATCCAGGAAATGTTCTTCGGTATCTGCTTGCTGATCTGCTTCAGCGTGTCGGCCAGCTTGAGAATCTGCTCGGCTCCGGCATTGCTCAGATCGGCACTGCCCACCGGAAACAACACCTCGCTCTGGAACACGAACCGGTCGCCGACCACCTGGATGCCGGGGCGGTTGGCCAGCACCTCGCGCAGCCTGCCGAAGAAGTCGCTGCGGTAGCGCTGCAACTCCTCGACCTTGCGGGCCAGCGCGGCATTCAGCTGGCTGCCCAGATTGGCGATCTGTGCGTCCTTGTCCTGCGCCGACAGCTCGGCGAGGTCGAGCGCCTTCTGCAGCCCGGCCAGCTGCGCCCGCATCTCGTCCATCTGCCGGCTCAGCAGGGCCAATTGGGCGCGCGCCGTGTCGCCGAGCCGCTTCTCCTCCTCAGCCGCGGTCGCGGCGGCGGCGCGTGCCTGCGCTTCCGTGATGGCGCGCGCGGCGGCCTCGCCGGCCTGCTTCTCCAGATCGTCGCGCAGCGCCGTCAACGCCCGGACCTGCTCGGCCAGCCTGGCCAGGTCGGCCACGCGCGCCTCGGCCGTCGCCTTGTCGGCCTGGAGTTCCTGCTGCGCGGCGGCCAATTGCGTGGACAGCCGGTCGCGGGCCGTGTCGGCAACCTCCAGATCATGACGGGCCTGCGCCAGCGACAGGCCCAGTTCCGCCGACCGGCCCCGCTCCAATCCCAGCATGTCCGACAGTTCGGCCACCTGCCGGTTCAGCTTCTCCAGCGCCTGCTGCCGCCCGCTCAGGGCGACCGACAGGAAACCCTGGGCCAGAACGAAGACGAGCAGGACGAAAATGATGACCATAAGCAGCGTGGACAGGGCGTCCACATAGCCGGGCCAGGCGTTCAGGCCCTCGGCGTTGCTGCCTCGGCGGCGGAGAGCCATCGCGGCTAGATCCCGGCCATGCCGGGGGCGCTGCCCCCGGACCCCCGCCAGGGCGCTGCCCTGGAGCCGCCAGGGGCCAAAGGCCCCTGGACCCCACTCATCGGGGCTGCTCCTCGGCTAGCGCAGCTATGGTGCGGGTCAGCACACGGATGTCGTTGCGAAGCTCCGCCGTGCTCTGCGCGCGGCCCTGCTCGGACTCGGCGAGAAGACGTTGCAGGTACAGTTCTATATTGCGCAGATGGGCGCGCACGATCTCCTCGTGGCCGTCTTCGGGGCCGCGGCGCTCGCCGAGACGGGCCAGGGCGGGAACCATGGCCTGCTGGCCCTCGGCAATGCGCAGCATCAGCTGCTGGTTGGTACGCATCGTGTCGGACAAGGTGGCGATTCGTTCGGTCAGGCCAACCACCGCCTGATTGGCCTGGTTCCGCCCATCCTCGCCGCGAGCCAGGATATACTGAAGGTTCTCCATGTTCTCGGCGGTCTGTTCCAGCAGCGCCTGCACATAGACCGGCACCGATCCCTCACCCTCATTGCCGAGCACGCCGGAAGACAGCCGGGTAAGGCCGGCCAGCCATTCCTCCAGCTCGTTGAAGAAACGGTTCTGCGCCTGCCCGGCGGTAAGGTCGAGGAAACCCAGCACCAGCGCCCCGGACAGGCCGAGCATGGAGGAGGAGAACGCCGTGCCCATGCCCTTCAGCGGCTTGGCCAGACCGGATTTGAGCTGTTCGAACAGGGCGTTCACGTCGCCCGACCCGACCGACATCGAGCCGATGACATCGCCCACCGACGACACGGTCAGCAGCAGCCCCCAGAACGTGCCGAGCAGACCGAGGAAAATCAGCAGGCCGGTCATGTAGCGCGACAATTCACGCGATTCGTCGAGCCGGCTCGCGATGCTGTCGAGCAGCGAGCGCATGGCCGGCGCCGAGATGGTGAAGCGGTCGGCGGCGGTGCCGGCCTCGCGCGACTTGGCATCGCGGGCGGCGAGCATGTTGGCCATCGGCGCCAGCAGCCGCGGCGGCGGCAGAGCGGCCAGACGGGGGCGCGCCTTCTGGAAGGCCGCCAGCCACCTGACCTCGGGAAACAGCCGGGTAACCTGCCGGAGATTCCAGAAAATGCCGAGGACCAGCACCATCAGGATAAATCCGTTGAGCAGCGGATTGGCGCGGAACGCCACCAGCAGCGGCGGCCCAAGCAGGACGGCGACGATCATAACCGCGGCCAGGAAGGCCAGCATGCGCAGCAGGTAGGTGGTCGGGCGGGTCATGGCGGTGATGCCGTCTGCGTGGCCAGGGTCACATCGACACGATCGGCCGGACCGTCCTCGACGCCGTGACTGGCGCCGAGAGCCTTCACGTAGATCCGCACGGACGGGATCCCCGCGGCGATCAGCACCGCCCGCACCGTCAGGGCGCGTGACAGCGCCAGGCGCCGGGGGGTGGAGGGGTCTTCCGGCGCGCCCGGCGCGAAAGCGGCCACAGTGAAGCTGGTCTCGCCCGAGGCCGCACCGGCGAGCGCGCGCAGTGCCGATTCGGTGGCCGGGTTCAGGTCGGCGCGTGCCTCGCCAAAAGTGACGCGGAGCCCGGCCTGGATCGGAACGGCGGCACCGGGGGCGTCGGCTGCGACCGGGGCGGGGGCCGGCGGCGCCGGCGGGCGGGTGGGAACCACCAGGGCGGGCGGCAGCACCGGCGCCGGCGGCGGCGCGAGCGGCACCCGCACCTGCGGCGGGGCGACGGGCGCGGCCGGGCGCGGCGGTGCGGGGCGCGCCGGCGCCGGCGGCTTTGCCGGCTCCGGGGTAACGGGAGGTTTCTGCAGCGGCTCGAGCGCCCGCTGATCGAAAGTAACCTGAGCATGCGCCGGCAGCGGCACGAGCGAGGCCGGGCCGGCCCACAACAAAGCAAGAAAAAGAAAAATCATGCCAAGCCGCCGCAATGACACCCCGCCCTGCCGCCCAGGGAAAAGACGAGCAGGCGGATTCCTAAAGTAACGGGTTCCAAGGGGCCACCGCCCCTTGGCGGGGTCCAGGGGCGGCGCCCCTGACCTTGCTTCGGAACAGCAGGCATCAGCGTGGGTTGGCATTACGCGCATGGACCCGGCCAGCCTAGCCGAAGGCCCATCAAGGCTCAACGAGGACACGCCCGTACGGCACTTCAGGATGCCCGCGCCTCGCCGGCCCCCAGGCCGTCGGCGGCGGCCTCGCGCAGGGTGGGGTGCAGATGCGGGTTGGCCGCCACCACGTCGCCGCTGATCCGCGGATCGCCGCCAAACGGGTCGGTCGCGTAGCCGCCGGCTTCGCGCACGATCAGCAGCCCGGCGGCGATGTCCCACGGCTTGATGCCGAACTCCCAGTAGCCGTCATAGCGGCCGGCCGCGGTCCAGGCGAGGTCCAGCGCCGCGGCGCCAAAACGGCGGATGCCGGCAACCTGCGGCATCAGCGCGCCGAGCGTGCGGGCAAAGGCCAGCCGGTTGCGCGGCGCGATGGCGGCGAACGGGATGCCGGTGGCGAAGATGGCTTCCTTGAGGTCGCGGCGGGCGGAAACACGCAGCCGGCGGTCGTTGAGGAAGGCACCGCCGCCCTTTTCCGCCCAGAACATTTCATCGGCGGCCGGCGCATAGACCAGCCCGGCGGCGAGCTCGCTGCCGCCATCGGGCAGCCGGTGCTCCAGCGCGACGGAAATCGCCCAGTGCGGGATGCCGTGCAGAAAATTGCTGGTGCCGTCGAGCGGATCGACCACCCAGCGCCAGGCCCAGTTGTCGCTGCCGGAGGCGCCGGCCTCCTCCAGCAGGAAGGCAAAGCCGGGGCGCGCCTTGCCGAGATCGTCGCGCAGGATCTGCTCGGCGCGCAGGTCGGCCTGGCTGACGAAGTCGCCCGGGCCTTTCATGCTGACCTGAAGCTGCTCGACCTCGTTGAAGTCGCGCAGCAGGCGTTTGGCCGCCCGCTGCGCCGCATTCTGCATGACGGTCATGAGGGCAGACAGGCGCAACGCCATGGCGGGGAGCTCCGGGGGGCCGGGGGAATCAGCCCTTGAAGCGCTCCATGTAGCTGGCATCCTCGATCCGCACGACGATCTTCTCGCCGGCCTCGACGAAAGGCGGCACCATGGTCTTCACGCCGTTGGACAGTTTGGCCGGCTTGTAGGACGAGGAAGCGGTCTGGCCCTTCACCACCGGATCGGCCTCGACCACTTCCAGCACGGCGGATTGCGGCAGGTGCAGGGCGACCGGCTCGCCTTCGACCAGATCGACGGTGATGGTCATGTTGTCCTGCAGGAAGGGCGCGGCGTCGCCGAGCAGATCGGCCGGGACATGGGTGGACTCGAAGGTCTCGGGGTCCATCAGCACGATGTTGGTGCCGTCGGTGTAGGAGTAGGTGAACTCCTTGTTGTCGGTCATTAGCCGCTCGACGGTATCGGCGGTGCGCCAGCGCTCGTTGGTCTTGTTGCCGGTCTTGAGGTCGCGCATTTCCACCTGGATGAAGGCGCCGCCTTTGCCGGGGGTAATGATCTGCTGCTTGAGCACGGTCCAGCGGCGGCCTTCGTGCTCGATCACCTGGCCGGCGCGGATCAGGTTCGCCTGCTGCTTCATGGGGCGGGGTCTCTCGGGAACTAACGGGGAGCGGCGGCTTCTAGCCTGCGCCGTGGGCGGCGGCAAGCCGGTCGGGTCCGGCGGCTTGCCAAGGGCGGCACGGAACGGCTAAACGCCGGGCTCTGGCACCGGCAGCAAGTCGCCGCAACTGAAACACCAAATGGGCGCCTGCGGGCTCCCGGCGGACAGCATGGCCGACCTTACCCAGTTCTCCTCCGGCGTCACCATCCATCTGTACCGCAACGATCTGCCGCCGGAACTGGCGCTCGGCCCGGTGGTGGCGGTCGATACCGAGACGATGGGGCTGAACCCGCATCGCGACCGGCTTTGCCTGGTGCAACTGTCGGCCGGCGACGGCGTCGCCCATCTGGTGCAGATCGTGCCCGAGCGGCTGGGCGGCCGCGGCGCCGACTGCCCAAATCTGTGCCGGCTGCTGGCCGACCCGGCGGTGCCCAAGCTGATGCATTTCGCCCGCTTCGATGTGGGCATCCTCCAGCACGCGCTGGGGATCGAGGTGGCGCCGGTCCGCTGCACCAAGATCGCCGCCCGGCTGACCCGCACCTTCACCGACCGGCACGGGCTCAAGGATCTCTGCAAGGAACTGCTCGGCGTCGAGATTTCCAAGCAGCAGCAGAGCAGCGACTGGGGCGCCCCCGAACTCACCCCTGAGCAGCTTGCCTACGCGGCGTCCGACGTGCTGCACCTGCACGCGCTGTGGCACCGGCTGGAGGCGCTGCTGCTGCGCGAGGGGCGGCTCGCTTTGGCGGAGGCCTGCTTCGATTTCCTGCCCGCCCGCGCCCGGCTCGACCTGCTGGGCTACGAGGCGCCGGATATCTTTGCGCACTGATCCCCGGTTGCCGTGAATCCAGGCCGCATTGAGCCCGGGTGGCACTGATCCCACATCAAAGCCGCCCGGCGGTCAGCGCATGGCCCTGCCCGGCGCGGCCTGCCGGGCCTTGTTGACCCGGTCCGAGCCAGTGCCTACAGGCTTGCCCCGCAATATTTTATGCAGCATGGAGATCGACTCGCGCGCATGAACGCCTCCTGCCATGCCGCCGGTCCCGTCCCGGGCCAAGCGGCGGAAGATAACGACCTCGACGTCGCCCGCACCGTGCTGGACACCGAGGCGGCAGGGCTGCGTGCGTTGGCCGCGTCGCTGGACGGACGCTTCGCCGCCGCGGTCGGGCTGCTCGGCGGTGTCACCGGCCGCGTCGTGGTGTCGGGCATGGGCAAGTCAGGCCATGTGGGACGCAAGATCGCCGCCACCTTCGCCTCCACCGGCACGCCCGCGTTGTTCGTCCATCCGGCCGAGGCGTCGCATGGCGATCTCGGCATGATCGTGCCGGGCGATGCGGTGCTGGCATTGTCCAACTCCGGCGAAACCACCGAACTGGCCGATCTGATCGCCCATACGCGGCGCTTCGCCCTGCCGCTGGTGGCCATTATCGGCCGCGCCGGCAGCACGCTGGCCCGCGCCGCCGATGTGGCGCTGGTGCTGCCCGCCTCGCGCGAGGCCTGCCCGATGGGTCTGGCGCCCACCACCAGCACCACCATGCAGCTGGCGCTGGGCGACGCGCTGGCAGTGGCGCTGCTGACCCGGCGCGGTTTCGGCCCGTCCGATTTCCAGAGCTTCCATCCCGGCGGGCGGCTCGGCGCCCGGCTCAGGCGCGTGCGCGACCTGATGCATGCGGGCGAGGAAATGCCGCTGACGGCGCCGGGCTCGGCCATGGATGCGGCGCTGCTGGTGATGACCGAAAAGCGGTTCGGCTGCCTCGGCGTGGTCGGGGCGGACGGGCGGCTGATCGGCATCGTCACCGACGGCGACCTGCGCCGCGCCATGGGCCCGGCACTGCTCCAGCGCCGCGTGGGCGAGATCATGACCGCGACGCCGCGCACCATCGGCCCCGACGCCCTGGCGGCCGAGGCGCTGCATGAAATGAACGCCGGGGGCCGCCCGGTCACCGCGCTGTTCGTGGTCGATGCGCAACGCCGGCCGGTCGGCGTGCTGCACATACATGACCTGTTGCGCGCGGGGCTGGCGTGACCGTCGCCCCCCTCCGGCTGCGGCGACCTCCCGAGCCGGAGCGTTCCGGGCTTCTGCGCGGCGCGCCCGCCCGGTCTGCGCCGGCCCGGCTTGCCCGCCGCCGGATGACCGTGGGCTTTGCCAAGCGCCTCCTGCCGGTGGCGGCCCTGGCGCTGCTGTCGCTGGTGGCCCTGTGGCCCGAACTCGGCCAGGACGAGCGTAGCCGGTTCATCGCCCGCATGGGCGACCTCGCGCCGCAGAACGGCCATCTCACCGAATTGCGCTACAACGGAGTGGACGACCGCGACCGCCCCTACACCTTGACCGGCACCGCCGCCCAGCAGGTTTCCGCCGAGCGGGTCAACCTGGTGGCACCCAAGGGCGACATCAGCCTGGAATCCGGAAACTGGCTGCTGGTTCAGGCCCGGCAGGGCGTCTATTGGCAGCGCGGGGGCCAGCTCGACCTGTCCGGCGACGTGCTGTTGTACCGCGATGACGGGCTGACCCTGCTGACCGACGCGGCCACCCTGGATCTCAAGGCCGGGGCGGCTTCCAGTGCCGAACGCGTGCATGCCGAGGGGCCGTTCGGCAGCCTCGACGCCCAGGGTTTCTCGGTCACCGACCATGGCGCGGCGGTGCAGTTCAGCGGCCCGGGCCGGCTGGTGCTGAACGAGCGGTCACGGTGACCTCCCGCCTCGCCGGCGTGATGCTGCTGGCCTGCCTGGCCGCGCCGCCTTGGTTCCCCACGCCGGCCGCGGCCCAGGGGATCGACCTGTCCGGCGGCGGACCGGTGGACGTGACGGCGCGCGACGGGTTCGAATGGCGCGAAGGCGAGCAGACCGTCATTGCCAGTGGCGAGGCCCGCGCGGTGCGCGGCACCGTCACCGTGCTGGCCGACCAGTTGGTGGCGCATTACCGCAAGAAGGCGCCCGGCGCGCCGCCGGACGCGAAGACAGCAGGCGCCCAGCCGGCCAGGCCGGACAGCTCCCTGCCGCAGCCGGCGCCGCCAGGCGCTGTCGGGACCGGCGGCGTCGATACCGGCAGCAACGAGATCTACCGGCTGGACGCAGTCGGTCAGGTGCGCATCGTCACCCCCACCGACGAGGCGGTCGGCGATAAGGCGGTCTATGACATCGATCAGGCCGTGCTGGTGATGACCGGCAACGACCTGCGGCTGACCACGCCGCAATACGTGCTGACCGCGCGCGACAGCATGGAATACTGGTCGCAGCTCCACCGGGCGGTCGGGCGCGGCAACGCCGTGGTGGTGGCCACCGACGGCCGCCGGCTCTCCGGCGACGTGCTGGTGGGCTACACAACCGACACCGGCCAGCCTGCCGGTGCCGGGGCACCTCACCCGGCGGCGACGCGGCCGCCGGGCGGCACCGATGCCTCCGGCAAGCTCGAACGGGTCGAAGCCTACGGCAATGTCGAGGTTCGCACGCAGACCGATACGGTGCGCGGCGACCGCGGCGTCTATGTGCCCGATACCGGCATGGCGCGGGTGCTGGGGAATGTGCGGGTCATCCACAACCAGAACGTGATCACCGGCGCGGCGGCCGACGTGAACATGAAAACCGGCATCGCCCACGTGGTTTCCGACCCGACCCGGCGCGTGCAGGGGCTGATCATGCCCAACGACGCCTCCGGCGAGGCCAGGCCCGCGCCGCCAGGAGGGTCGTCACGATGAGGGATTTGCGCGTGGTCGCCGGGCGCCAGTCGCAGACCCAAGCCGGGACGGGACTGGTCGCCGCCGGGGTCGGCAAGACCTACCGCAAGCGGCCGGTGGTGCGGAACGTGTCGATCTCGCTGCGGCGCGGCGAGGCGGTGGGGCTGCTCGGCCCCAACGGCGCCGGCAAGACCACCACTTTCTACATGATCGTCGGCCTGGTGCGCCCGGACACCGGCTCGATCAGCCTGGACGGGGAGGATATCACCGCGCTGCCGATGTACCGGCGCGCCCGCCTCGGCATCGGCTACCTGCCGCAGGAAGCCAGCGTGTTCCGCGGCCTCGATGTCGAGCAGAACATCATGGCGGCCCTGGAAGTGGTGGAACCCTACCCCGACCGGCGCGACCAGATGCTCGACGAACTGCTCGCCGAGTTCGGCATCGGCCATCTGCGGCGCACCCCCGCCCTCGCCTTGTCCGGCGGCGAACGCCGCCGGGTGGAGATCGCCCGGGCGCTCGCCACCCAGCCAAGCTACATCCTGCTCGACGAGCCGCTGGCCGGCATCGACCCGATTGCGGTGAGCGAGATCCGCGACCTGGTCGGCCACCTCAAAGACCGCGGCATCGGCGTGCTGATCACCGACCACAATGTGCGCGAGACGCTGGAGATCATCGACCGCGCCTATATCATGCATGACGGCCAGGTGCTGATGGAGGGACGGCCGCAGGAAGTGGTGGCGCATGAGGATGTGCGCCGCGTCTATCTCGGCGAGCGGTTCAGCCTGTAGCCGCCCGGCGCGGTCGCCGCCAGGCCGACGACCGGCGGGTAATTATTTGATTTTCCAAAATAAATCTTGGGTAGCCTGGCTGGATGAAGCGATAGCACGATTCTTGCTTGCATATTGGCGCCTGACGCGCTGCACTGCGGCAACGATGCGGCGGGAAACCGCGCCTCCATCCGGGTAGCCAGCAACCGTGTCCTTCGCCATCGGCCCTCGTCTCGACCTGCGCCAGACCCAGTCGCTGGTCATGACGCCGCAGCTGCGGCAGGCCATCAAGCTGCTGCAATTCTCCAACCTCGAGGCCACCGCCTTCGTCGAGGAGGAGCTCGAGCGCAATCCGCTGCTGGAACGCGACGACTTCCCCGAGACGGGCGGGCCCGAGCGCCCCGCCCCCGATCAGGTCGTGGTCGCCGGCCAGGAGCCGGCCGACGCCGCCGAGGCGGCGGCCTCCCAGCTGCTGCCCAGCGAAGCGCCGCTGGAGACGCTGGACTACGCCGAGACCTACGACCCGGGCAGCGCCGGCGACGGGGCGATGATGGGCCGCGGCGGCAATGCCACCTTCGAGGACGACGAGCGCAGCGTCGATGACTACGCCGCACCAGGCGGCACGCTGCGCGAGCACCTGGCGGAACAGTTGCGCCTGTCCTTCAACCACCCGGCCGAGCGGCTGATCGGCGCCGCGATGATCGCGTTGCTGGAGCCTTCCGGGCGGCTGTCGGTCGATACCGCTTCCCTGGCGGCGGCGCTCGGCGCCGAGCCCGCCCTGGTGGCGTCGGTGCGCGCGCGCATGATGCGGCTCGACCCGACCGGCATGTTCGCGCGCGACCTGAAGGAGTGTCTGGCGGTCCAGCTGGCCGAGAAGAACCGGCTCGACCCGGCCATGCAGGCGCTGCTGGACAATCTTGATCTGCTCGCCCGGCGCGACCTGAAGCAGCTGATGCTGGTATGCGGCGTGGACGCGGCCGATCTGACCGACATGATCGCCGAGCTGCGCCGGCTGGATCCCAAGCCTGGCGCCTCATTCGACGCCGAGCCGCCGCTTCCCGTGGTGCCGGACGTGCTGATGCGCGCCGATCCGCAGGGCGGCTGGGTGCTGGAACTCAATCCCGAGACGATGCCCCGCGTGCTGGTCAATCACGGCTTTACCGCCCGGGCCCTGACCCGCGCGAGCCGGGAGGACCGTGCCTTCCTGACCGAAAAACTGCAGACCGCGAACTGGCTGGTGAAGTCGCTGCAACAGCGGTCGCAGACCATTCTGAAAGTCGCCTCGGAGATCGTCCGCCAGCAGGACGGCTTCTTTCGTCACGGTGTCGGCCATCTCCGCCCGCTCATTCTGCGCGACATCGCCGCGGCGGTCGAAATGCACGAAAGTACGGTCAGCCGGGTGACCGCGCACAAATACATCGCCACGCCGCGCGGCATCCACGAGCTTAAGTATTTCTTCACCGCCGCCATTGCCGGCACCGGCGGGGAAAGCCACAGCGCCGAGGCGGTGCGGCATCGCATCCGGGGCATGGTCGACGCCGAGCGGCCCGACGAAATTCTTTCGGATGATGCGATTGTGGCCGTTCTGAGACGGGAAGGCGTGGACATCGCCCGGCGGACCGTGGCCAAATACCGCGAGGCGCTGCGCATACCAAGCTCGGTGCAGCGCAGACGGGAGAAGGCCATGCCTGGTTGAACGCGGCCGCATCCTTGCCGTCATGGCAGTACGCGGTCCGGGCCGGCAGGCGGTCCCGAACGTGTGTGGATGAGAAAAGCGCATGCAGATCACCGTCTCTGGAAAGCAGGTCGACTTGTCCGATGCCCTGCGGACACGGGTCGCCCGGCAGCTCGACGCCATCGCCGCCAAGTATTTCGACCAGGCGCTGGAAGCGCATGTCACCTTCGGGCGCGCCCGGAGCTTCTTTACCTGCGACATCAACGTGCATGCCGGCCGCGGCCTGACCCTGCGGGGCGAGGGCGAAGCGGGCGACGCCAACAGCGCCTTCGACGACGCCGCCGAGCACATCGCCAAGCGGCTGCGCCGCTATCGCCGGCGCGTCAACGACCACGCGCGTGACCTGGCTGCCCGTGACCGGCCCCAGGCCGCCCGTCAGTACATCCTGCGCCAGGAGGAGGAGACCGAGACCGCCGGCGACACCGATGGCGCCACCCAGGTCGCCGCCTATGCCACCGTCATTGCCGATCAGCCAGCCGAGATCGCGCTGCTCTCGGTCAGCGATGCGGTGATGCGGATGGACCTTGCCGATGTGCCGGTGATGATGTTCCGCAACAGCACCACGGGGGAACTGAACGTCGTGTACCGGCGCGGGGATGGCCATATCGGGTGGATTGATCCGACCGCGTCCGGTTAAGCAAGCAAGGCCAGGGCGCTGCCCTGGACCCGCCCGGCGCGGCGCGTCAGTTGCCCCCTTGACCCCATGATTAAGTAAGGCGTCAAGGGGCAAAGCCCCTTGTGGGAATCCAGGGGGCAAAGCCCGTCGTGCCGAAGGCGCGCTACACGCGGGGCGGGGTCCGGGGCAGCGCCCCGGCTACCGCACGGGCCGTGCCATCACCGCTATCCTCTCAGCCAGTGCGGCAGCCGTATCGCGCCAGGCGGCCCGAGGATCGAAGCCGGACGGCCCAAGCGCCGGCGGGCTTTCCAGCAGCCCGCGCAACGCCGCGGCCAGGCTATCCGGCGCCGGCTCGCACAGGCGTGCGAGCGGCTCGCCGGATAGCTGTTCGGCGATACCGCCGACCCGCGTCGCCACCACCCAGCGGCGGGCCGCGATCGCCGCGGCGGCGACGCCGCTCTGGCTGGCCTCGGTGTGCGACAGCACCAGCGCGTCCGCCCAGGCCAGCAGGGCAGCGACCTCGTGCTCCGGCACCCAGCGGTTCTCGACCCGCACGCCGGGCAGCCGCCGCAGCGCCTCCAGCGCGGCCGAGTCGGGGCCGCTGCCCACCACCCGGACATCCAGCCCGGCCGGCGCGCCGAGACGGCCGAGCGCGGCGGCAAGCAGGTCGAGCCCCTTATAGGGCAGCAGACGGCCGAACGAGAGCAGACGAAGCGGCCCACCATGCGCCCGCGGGGGCGGCGGCGACGGGCCGAACATGAAAGGCGGATGAGCGGCCATGATGAGCGGCTTGCCGTCGGCGAAGCCCTGGGCCTGCAGCCGCCCGGCCACATATTCGGTCAGCGCAATCACCCCGGCGGCGCGGCGCACCAGCAGCCGCTGAAGCCGCATTTGCAACGGGAAACCGTCGCCTGGATGGGCATCAGCATCATGCACCACCACCAGGAACGGCACCCCGGCCCGGCGCAGGGATGCCGCCATCACCAGGTCGAGCGCCGCCGGCATGCCGCACACTGCCACATCCGGCGCGAGCGTGCGGATCCGGGCGGCGAGCGGTCCGACCTGGAACGGGGCGGCGGGCAGCCGGCAGGCGAAACTGGCCAGCCCGGTATAGGTGGAAAACGGCAGGTCGCAGCGCGGCGGCGCCGATCCGCGCAGCAGTTCGGCCTGGGCGGACAGCGACAGCGCGGCGTCGTGGCCGGGCAGGTCGCGCAGCGCACCGGCCAGTTCCGCCGCAAAGCGCGGCCCGGCGCCGCGGCGGCCCCATTGCCAGACCAGTATTTTCATCCCGTGGGAACCAGCCCCAGATGTCGCAGCGCCGCGGCGACCGGCGCCGGGCCGAGCCGCGCGGTCGCCGCCGCCTGCCCGCGCGCGCCCAGCGCTGCCCGCAGCACGGGATCATCGGCCAGCGCCCGCAACCGCTCGGCCGCCTCGGCGATGTCGGGCTCCGCCCAGACCGCGCCCGGCGCCTCGAACACGCCACGCGGGTCGCGCGCGGGCACCAGCCGGTAGCCGACCAGAGCGGCGCTGTCGGCATCCATGAAATCCATGTTGCCCGACCAGCCCGTCGCCACCACCGGGCGACCAAGCAGCATGGCCTCGGCGGGCACCAGGCCGAATCCTTCGCTGCGATGGAGCGACAGCACGATATCGGCGCAGGCGGTCAGGGCATGGCTGTCGGCGCGCGGCAAGGTGCGGGTTTCCAGCCGGATGTTGGGACAGCCCGCCACGGCCGCGCGCAGGGCGGCGAACTCCTCGGGGAAATGGCCGGGACTGCCGATCTTGAGAAGCAGGATCCGGTCGGTCCGGTCGCCGAAGGCGGCGCGGAACGCCTGCACGGCGCCGAGCGGGTTCTTGCGGACATTGCTGGACGCCAGGCTGAACGACACCAATACGATCACGGCCGCATTCGGCAGGCCGAAATCGGCCCGTCCCAGCCTGGCCGGTTCGGGCGGCACCACCGCCACGGGGTGCGGAACGATGCGCACCGCGATGCCCGATTGGGGCGGCACCCAGGCCCGGAAAGCGTCCGCCGCAAAACGCGACGGCGCCCAGATCTCATGCACGAAACCCAGGCCGACCCGCCAGGATTCCGGCACCACCGGCAGTTCCCAGGCCCAGTAGCCGATCACCCGGCGGCGGCGCACGAGCCGGCGCGGCAGGCGCAGCAGCGCCCAGGGCAGCACCGGCGCGTTGACATGCAGCAGCAGCGGCGCGCCGTCGGGGATATCGCCGGGCGGCGGCAGCCCGGGGCCATCGCCGGGGAACGCGCCGCCAGTATCCACCTGCCAGGTCGCCACACCTAGCCCGGCAATGGCCAACTCCATCAGCCGCGCCGCTTCGCCAAGGCCCGATGCGCGCGTCAGCTCGCCGGCCACCACCACGCCGGCCCGGGGCGGCGGCGGTCGACGGGCTGGGTGCGGCGCCAGCAGCGCCGTGCCGCGCGTCAGCAAGGCCCGCCGCTGCCGCACGGGCAGCAGGCGCCAAAGCCGATGCAACGGGTGCAAGGACAAGGCGGAATCCGGGTTCGGCATGCGGCGCGACCGTGCCGGGAGCCCGGGGCCGGGGCAAGGGGCCTCGTGCGCCGCTCAGCCCTGGCCTGGCCGGCGCACGCCCTCCGGTTGCCGGTTGCGCCGAGGCGTATAGACTGTGCCGCATGGATGACCAAGGCGGCCACCGGTCAGCGGACCATCCCGGGTCCGAAATAGGCGGCGTCACCGGCGTAGCACCGCCGCCACCGCCGGTGCTGCATTTCGACGTGCAGTTGCGGGCGCCCAGTATCGCCCGTTGGCAGCGCGGCAATGCCGGCATTCCCGGCTTCATGAGCTTCACCGGCCCGGCGCCGGGGCCGCATGTGCTGGTGCTGGCGCTGACGCATGGCAACGAAATTGCCGGCGCGGTCGCGCTTGACCGCCTGCTCGCCGCCCGGGTCCGCCCGCAGCGCGGCACGCTGACCTTCGGCTTCGTCAACCTCGCCGCCTTCGACCGATTCGATCCCGATCAACCGACCATCAGCCGGTTCATCGACGAGGATCTGAACCGGTTATGGGAGGCTTCGGTGCTCGACGGGCCGCGGCATTCGCTCGAACTGGACCGGGCGCGCGCCATCCGGCCGCTGGTGGAAAGCGCCGATATCGTGCTAGACTTACACTCCATGCTTTGGCCATCGGACCCGCTTATCCTCAGCGGTCCGACCGCCAAAGGACAAGCCTTGTCATGCGCGATCGGGGTGCCCGACCTGGTGGTGGCCGATCTTGGCCATGCCAGCGGCCGGCGTCTGATCGACCATCCGCGATTCACCGATCCCGCGGCACCCTTTACCGCCATTCTGGTGGAGGCGGGCCAGCATTGGGCGGACGAAACGGTGGACACCATGCTGGGCTGCATCGCCGGGCTGCTGCGCCATACCGGCACGGTGCCCGAGCACCCCGCCCTGCCCGCTCCGCCCTCGCCCGCCCGCCCGCCGCGCCTGGCGGAAGTGACCATGACGGTGACCGCGACCACCGCCGCCTTCGCCTTCGTGCAGCCCTGGCGCGGCGGCGAGGTGGTGGCGCGGCGCAACACGCTGATCGCGCTGGACGGCAGCACCGAAATCCGCACCCCGCATGATGACTGCCTGCTGGTGATGCCCAGCCTGCGCGCCAGCCGCGGACATACCGCGGTGCGGCTGGCGCGATTCGTGCCGGGGTGAGGCCGGCGGCGTCCGGGGCGCTGCCCCGGAACCCCGCCAGGAGGCTTCGCCTCCTGGACCTCCACCAGGGGCTTAGCCCCTGGACCCCTGACTTAAACGAAGCCTTGCGGGTCCCGGGCAGCGCCCTGACCTCTCCCTGGAAGAGTCCCCATCAGTGCGGGTTGGTATCAACCCGTCAGGCAGTTGTTCAGGCGGGCTTCGCCCAGCGCGTGCAGGTGCTGCTCTGTCCGAACAGGTCGGGTGTGTCCGCTTCCGTCCCGACATAGCCGTGTTTCTCGCAAATTTCCGCAATGTCCCGGCCAAATGCAGAGTGAACATACTGGAACGGAAAGTCGTGGTCGATTGCGGCATACAATTGGGCGACGTATTCCTTCTGGAACTTGTGGATGGCCTTCCTTATCACATCATGTGAATCAAACGGCGGATTCATCGATTCAATGACCCCGCTCAACATATTTTTTGTAATCATCGGCGTGTTCCTCCTGTGGCAGGTTTGCATCGGTCTGCGGTGCCAAGTGATGACTTTTCGGCAAGCCGGCTATTCTGCGTACTGACTTACGGGTGTCGAACCATTTGACCGCTCGTGCCCGGCACCGGCGATGGCCCGGATAACAGGCCATCACCGCCTGCGCAACGGTGAATCCGGCCCCGCCAGGCGTTCAGACTCCGAGCCTCTCCAGCAGGTCCGCGTGCTGGTGCGAAACAACATGCCGGCGTACCTTCTGCGTCGCGGTCAGCATGCCGTTATCCAGGGTAAATGCCGGCACGATCGCGTGCCGGCGGATACGCTCGGTCACCGACAGCCGCTTGTTAACATTGCTCACCGCGGTCGCCACCGCCATCTCGTCGCAACCCTCGGCCGGCACCACCAGCGCGGTCAGCCCCGCCCTGCCCTCGCCCAGCACGACGGCCTGATGTATTTCCGGCTCGGCAATCAGCATTCCCTCGATGCGCGCGGGCGAGACATTCTCGCCGCCGGACAGCACGATCATGTCCTTCTTGCGATCGGTAATGCGCAGATAACCATCGGCGTCCAGCTCGCCGATATCGCCGGTATGCAGCCAGCCGTCGCGGATCGCCGCCGCCGTCTCCTCCGGCCTACCCCAGTAGCCCAGCATCACCAGATCGCCGCGCACCAGGATTTCGCCGTCCATTGCGATGCGCAGGTCGACGCCGGCCAGCGGCCGGCCCACCGTCTCGATGCGGGTGGCGCCCGGGGCATTGGCCGATATTACCGGCCCGGCTTCGGTCTGGCCGTAGCCCTGCAGCAACGACACGCCGAGGCCGATAAAGAACCGGCCCACTTCCGGCTCCAGCCGCGCCCCGCCCGAGATCGCCGCCCGCAGCCGGCCGCCGAACCGGGCCCGCACGCGGCGGCGCACCAAGCGCTCCAGCAGGCGATCCTCCAGCCGTGCCGGCAGCCACAGCGCCTCGCCGCCGGCACGGCGCAGCCCGACCGCAATCGCCCGGTCGAACAGCCAGCGCTGCCAGCGCGGCTGCCGGGCCACCTGGGCCAGAATGCGCGCGCGGATCACCTCCAGCACCCGCGGCACCATGGTCATGATGGTCGGCCGCACCGTCAGCATGTCGGCGGCCAGCGTCTCCACCCCGCGCGCATAGACCACCTCGGCACCGGCGCCGAGCAGGAAGAACTGGCCGGCGGTGTGTTCGTAGCTGTGCGACAGCGGCAGAAACGACAGATACACTTCCTGGTGGCGACGGGCCGGCAGCGCCGCCAGCAGGTTGTAGGCGCCGCGACAGTTCGACAGGATCGCCCGGTGCGGCAGCATCACCCCCTTCGGCGCGCCGCCGGTGCCGGAGGTGTAGATCAGGCAGGCCAAAGCCTCGAGGGCGATCATGGCCGCCTCGGCCGCCACGTCTCCAGGGTCGCGCGCATCGGCGACCAGCGCCGACCAGGGCATGACCTTGAGCCCGGGCCAGTCGAACGGCTCCATCGCCACCAGCAGGTCGAGCGGCCCGGCCGGCGCCACCCGGCCGGCCAGGGCGGCGGTCGACACCACGGCGACGCGCGCGCCCGAATCGCGAAGAATATGCGCGTGGTCGGCCACCGTGTTGGTGATGTAGGTCGGCACCGGCACCGCCCGGATGGCCATCAGCGCGGTCTCGGCGATCGGGTATTCGGGCCGGTTCTCCGACACGATCGCCACCCGGTCGCCCGGCGCCACGCCGGCGGCCCGCAGCGCCCGCGCGGCGCTGGCCGCCTGGCGCGCAAAGGCGTCCCAGGTCAGGCCCCGCCACGCGCCGTCGCGCCAGACGCGCAGCATCGGCCGGTCCGGCCAGCTGCGCGCGCGGTCGAACATCATCGCCGGCAGCGACGGCCAGTCCGGCAAACCCGCCGCCGCCGGCACAACCGGCGACTGATCACAGCTCTCCACCACGATACCCCCGCACCTCCCGAAAGCCGCGCGCCCGCGTATGCCGCGCCGCCCTTTGACGTCGCATCCGCATAACTTATGTCTGCTGACGCGACCAGATAGACAGGACGAACCCCCCGCATGCCCGACGCATCCGCCGGCGCCGACGCGCTCACCCTCCTTGCCGAGACAGCGCCGCCCGAGCTGCCGAGCTGGGATCTCCGCGACCTTTACCCCTCGCCCGACAGCGCCGAGATCGCCCGCGACCTCGACCGCGCCGAGGCCGACGCCCGCGCCTTCTCGGCGGCGCATGCCGGCCGCCTGGCCGCGCATGGCGGCGAGGCCCTGGCCAACGCCATCGCCGAGTACGAACGCATCGAGGAGGTGCTGGGCCGGGCGATGTCCTACGCCCAGCTGCTGTTCAGCGGCGATTCGAACGATCCGGCGATCGGCCGCTTCTACCAGTCGATGAACGAGCGGATCACCGCCATCCGGACCCATCTGCTGTTCTTCGCGCTGGAGCTGAACCGGCTGGAGGAGGCCGCGCTGGAGCGCAAGCTGGCCGACCCGGCGCTGGCGCACTGGCGGCCCTGGCTGCGCGACCTGGTGGTGTTCCGCCCGCACGAACTCTCCGACGAGCTGGAAAAGCTGCTGCACGAAAAAGAAGTGACCGGCCGTGCCGCCTGGTCGCGGCTGTTCGACGAAACCATCGCCGCCATGCGCATTCCGGTGCGCGGCGAAGAACTGACCGTCAGCGGCGCGCTGAACCTGCTGTCCGACCAGGATCGCGCGGTGCGTGAAGCCGCCGGCCACGCCATCGGCGAGGCGTTCGGCCGCAATATCCGGTTGTTCTCGCTGATAACCAATACGCTGGCCAAAGATAAGGAGATCATCGACAACTGGCGGCACTTCAGCCGGCCCGGCAGCTACCGCAACCGCGCCAACATGGTCGAGGACGAGGTGGTCGATGCGCTGGTTGGCGCCGTCACCGGCGCCTATCCGCGGCTGGCGCACCGCTATTACCGGCTGAAGGCCAAATGGCTCGGGCTCGACAAGCTGGCGCACTGGGACCGCAACGCGCCGCTGCCCGGCGACGACGACCGCGCGGTGCCCTGGCAGGAAGCGCGCGAGCGCGTGCTGACCGCGTACGGGGCGTTCTCGCCCGAACTGGCCGAAGTGGGAAAGCGGTTCTTCGACCGGCCCTGGATCGACGCCACCTTGCGCCCGGGCAAATCGGGCGGCGCCTTCGCCCATCCGACCGTGCCGGCGGCGCATCCCTATCTGCTGCTGAACTATCACGGCCGCACCCGCGATGTGATGACCCTGGCGCATGAGCTCGGCCACGGCGTGCATCAGGTGCTGGCCGGCGGCCAGGGCTACCTGATGTCCGGAACGCCGCTGACGCTGGCCGAGACCGCCAGCGTGTTTGGCGAGATGCTGACCTTCCGCGCCCTGCTGGACGGCGAAACCGATCCGGCCCGGCGGCGGATCATGCTGGCCTGCAAGGTCGAGGACATGCTGAACACGGTGGTACGGCAGATCGCCTTCTACCGGTTTGAAACGCTGCTGCACGACGAGCGGCGCAGCGGCGAGCTGGTGGCCGAGCGGATCGGCGAGCTGTGGCTTCAGGTGCAGACCGAAAGCCTCGGGCCGGTCTTCGAATTCACCCCGGAATACCAAGTATTCTGGGCCTATGTGCCGCATTTCGTGCATACGCCGTTCTATGTCTATGCCTATGCCTTCGGTGACTGCCTGGTGAATGCGCTGTACAGCGTGTTCCAATCCGGCCATCCGGGCTTTCAGGCCAAGTATCTCGACATGCTGCGTGCCGGCGGCACCCGCCGGCATCGCGAGCTGCTGGCGCCGTTCGGGCTGGACGCCTCCGACCCGGATTTCTGGCGGAGCGGGCTCGATGTGATCGCCGGCTTCATCGACGAGCTGGAGGCAGCCGGTTGATGCCCGCCATGGAAGACCGCGCAACGCTGTTCGGCGAGGTCCGCCGCATGGTGCGCACCTCGGGCGCGGTGGGCGGCATCGCCGCGCGCATGGTGGGCAACCGCGCCTTCGGCGTGAAGACCGACCGCTCGGCCCATGCCGAGGATCTGAAAGTGATCCTGGGCGGGCTGAAGGGGCCGCTGATGAAGGTGGCGCAGTTCCTTTCCACCGTGCCGGACGCTCTGCCCGCCGAATATGCCGCCGAACTGGCGCAATTGCAGTCGAACGCGCCGCCGATGGGCTGGGCCTTCGTGCGCCGGCGCATGCAGGGGGAACTGGGGGTCGACTGGCCGTCGAAATTCGCCGCCTTCGGGCATGAAGCGGCGGCGGCGGCCTCGCTCGGCCAGGTGCACCGGGCCCGCCTGCGCGACGGCACCGAGGTCGCCTGCAAGCTGCAGTACCCGGACATGCCGAGCACCATCGAGGCCGATCTGCGGCAGGTCAGGCTCGCCATGGGGCTGTACCACCGCATGGACGGCGCCATCCGCCAGGACGAGATTCTCAAGGAACTGACGGCGCGCCTGCGTGAGGAAGTCGATTACCTGCGCGAGGCGGCGCAGATGCGGCTGTACCGGCTGATGCTGGCGGGGGAGCCGACCGTGCATGTGCCCGAGCCGGTCGAGGGCTATTGCACCCGCCGCCTGCTGACCATGACGTGGCTGCAAGGACGCCCGCTGCAACGCCGGCTGGAGGAGAACCCCTCGCAGGACGAACGCAACCGCATCGCCGAGGCGTTGTTCCGCGCCTGGTATGTGCCGCTGTACCGCTACGGCATCCTGCACGGCGACCCGCATATGGGGAACTATCAGGTGCGGCCGGACGGCACGCTGAACCTGCTCGATTTCGGCGCGATCCGGGTGTTTGGCGCCAGTTTCGTGCGCGGCGTCATCGACCTGTTCGAGGCGGTGCGTGACGAGGACATGGACAAGGCGCATCACGCCTACACGATCTGGGGCTTTTCCGATCTCGGCCGCGAAAAGATGGAAGTGCTGAATGAATGGGCCCGTTTCCTGTATGAGCCGCTGCTGGATGATCGGGTCCGCCGCATCCAGCCGATCGATGACGTGAATTACGGCCGCGCCGTCGCCGCGCGGGTGCATGAGGGCCTGAAGCGCACCGGCGGGGTGACGCCGCCGCGACAATTCCTGCTGATGGACCGCAGCGCCATCGGGCTGGGCAGCGTGTTCCTGCGCCTGAAGGCGGAGCTGAACTGGAGCCGCATGTTCCACGACCTGATAGCTGATTTCGACGCGGATGTGCTGGCGGCCCGGCAGGCCGACGCGCTGGCGCGGGCGGGTGTGCCGGCCGCGGTCGGCGGCGACTGAGCCGGGGCGCCAGCCGGGGCGTTGCCCCGGACCCCACCAGGGGGCTTTGCCCCCTGGACCCCTCAGGGTAACGGCCCGGCGTCCAGCTTCAACATCAGAGCTTCCAGCCCGGCGCGTGACAGACCCGACAGGTTGGCAGCGATGCCATGCCCATACCGACCATGCCTATACCGAAATCGTACTCGGCCGCGTCGGGGGAAGCCCGAAAACCGACGCTACCCCGCGGCTGTGCCCCGGTTACCCACTGGAGAATGTCTGCTAACCGCCTGAACGGGATGATTTTACAAGGAATGGAGGGGGTTGGATTCGAACCAACGTAGGCGTGCGCCAACGGATTTACAGTCCGTCCCCTTTAGCCACTCGGGCACCCCTCCGCATCAGGTGGGCGGCGATAGCGCCAACCTGCCGCCCTTGTCAACGAACCGCCGGCCGCGGCGCAAAACAATCGCGGCAAGGAAAGCCAAAGGCTCCATGCAACTGCTCCTGGCGCGTTTGTCGGCCGCGCAGCCGCGGGCTATAGCTGGGCTGACATGAAACCCCCGCAGCAGAAGCGCCCCGGCCTCCGCAGCCCAGGAGGCGGCGCTCCACGTCGGCCCGGCAGTCCGGGAGAAGGTAAGGGACGCAACCGCCCGGCCGGGCCGCGCCCGCCCGGCGACCCCCATCATAGCGGCCCTCGCCACCCCAAGGAAGATACGGCCCCCCGGAGCGGAACCCGTCAGAACGAGCAACGCCCGCGCGATGACCGGCCGGACCGTCCGCACGGCTCGCGCCGCGTCGACCCGCGCACCGACCAGCCGGCAGAACGCCCGCCGGCAGCGCCGCGCCGCGCTGAAAGTCCTGCCATTGCGCGGAAGGCTGAACACCGCGCCCCCGAGCCGCGTCCCGGCCCCGACGCTCCCCGTGGAACGGTGTGGCTCTACGGCCTGCACGCGGTCAGCGCCGCTCTGGCCAATCCGGTCCGCCGGCTCCGCCGGCTGTTGCTGACCGCAGAGGCGGCGGCGGCGCTGGCCGCGTATCACCGGCCCCCTTGGCCGCTCGCCGCCGAGCAGGTGGAACGCGGGCGCCTGGACCACCTGCTCGGGCGCGATACCGTGCATCAGGGGGCCGCGTTGCTGGCCGACCTGCTGGCCACGCCGGCGCTGGCGCAGGCGCTGGACCGGCCTGGCCCAGTGCTTATGCTCGACCAGGTTTCCGACCCGCGCAATGTCGGCGCCATCCTGCGCTCGGCGCAGGCTTTCGGGGCAGCCGCCGTGATCGTGCAGGAACGCAACGCGCCGGAGGAGACCGGCGCGCTCGCCAAGGCCGCCTCCGGCGCGCTGGAAGCGGTGCCGCTGCTGAGGGCGGTCAATCTTGCCCGCACGCTGGTCGCGCTGAAGGCGGCCGGGTGCTGGGTGGTGGGGCTGGATGCCGGCGGCGCGGCGCTGTCCGGCCCGGCACTGGCCGGGCGCCGGGTGGTGCTGGTGCTCGGCAGCGAGGGCGACGGGCTGCGGCGCCTCACCCGCGACACCTGCGACGAGGTGGTCGGCATCGCCATGCCCGGCGCGGGCGGCGGGCTTGACAGCCTGAACGTATCGGCCGCCGCCGCGGTCGCGCTCTACGAGCTTAGCCGCCCTGCGTGAGGTCTGCCGCCGCCCGACCGTAACCGGTCGTTAAACACCCCAGGGGCAATCTGCAGCCACGGCCGCGCGAGAGACCCCGCGGCGCCATCCGCCAGAACGGCGCTTCGGGTCACGCCCATGCTCCGCGACTGGGATCTTCTTTCCGACGAGATGCAACTCGCTCTCTCATCGGAAGCGCTGCGACGCGCCGTCGATGCCGTTGCCGACCAGGCCGAGTTGCTGGCCGGCGAGATGGAAACGGGTGTCTTGAGCGATCTCGGCGGGCCCGACGCTTTGCGGCTGCTGGCCGCGGTGGTGCGCGAGGCCGGCCGCAGCGGGCCGGTATCCGCCGGCAATGCTTAATACCAATCCGCACTGAAGAGAACTCTTCCAGGAAACGCCAGAGCGCTGCCCTTGCCCCCATTTTTTGGGTGAGGGGTTCAGGGGCAAAGCCCCTGGTGGAGGTCCGGGAGGCGAAGCCTCCTGGTGGGGTCCGGGGCAACGCCCCGGGCGGGCGCAAGGGTTATTGTTATCGCGGGGACAACATAAGGTCCACGCTGCGCCGGCCTCACCGCGACGCGCCCATCCGCTCGTCTCGGTGGTTGCTGATCGCCTGGGATTGGGTGACTATCACCGCGGCGACCACCGGCACACGCAATGATTGACCGCACCCCGGAGAGAAGATTCGGGCAATGGCGTCGTATCTCGTCATTTTCAACGGCCTCCGCGGCAGCGCCAATTCCGGCCTCTGGATCACCAACGGCACCAGCGCCGGCACCTGGGAACTGGCCGTCGCCGGCATCTCCTACGGGCTTGATCCGGGTGGATTCACGCTGTTTCAGGGGCTGATGCTGTTCGGCGGAACCGGAACCCCGCTCGGGCTGTCGCTGTGGGTGACGGATGGCACCAGCGCCGGCACCACCCAGATTCTGACCCCCGCCATGCAGGCCGGGGCGCAAAGCGGCCTTAACCCGGGTGATTTGACGGTCTTCGGCAACGAGGTGCTGCTCAGCGGTTTCGACGCCTCGGGTCTTGACGGGCTGTGGGTCACCAACGGCACCGCCTCCGGCACCACCGAACTTGCCGTCGCCGGGGCCAACAGCACCTATGGCGTCGGGTTGTCACCTCAGTTGCTCACGCCGGTCGCGGGCAAGGTGCTGTTCAACGGCGTCGATACCACCGGCAACCAGTTATGGATCACCGACGGCACCGCTGCCGGCACCCATGTCGTTCCGGTTGCCGGTCAGGATCCCGCCGGTCTCAATCCGCGCGACATCGTCGTTTTCGGCAATCGCGTATTGTTCGCCGGCCTCAGCAACGAGATCAACACCCCGTGGCGGCTCTGGGTGAGCGACGGGACCTCGGCCGGCACGATCATGCTGGCGACCGGCCTCGCCGCGGGCCTTTTCTCTCCCGAATACATGACCTTGCTCGGCAACGAGGCCGTTCTCGTCGGCGGATATGTCACACAGAGCCTGTGGGTAACCGACGGCACGGCGGCGGGCACCGTGCCGCTGGCAGTTGCCGACGCCTCGGCCGACGACTTCAACCCCGGCGACCTCACGCTGCTCAACGGCCGCGTGCTGTTCTACGGCAAGGACAGCGCCGGGCTGGGCGGCCTGTGGTCCACCGACGGCACCGCCGCCGGCACCAGCGAACTCGCGGTCGCCGGCGCCAGCGCCAGCATCGGCGTCAGCCCCTGGTACATCACCCCGTTCGACGGCGGCGCCAAAGCCATCTTCGAAGGCGTGGACGCCAACAACGCCTATTCGCTCTGGATCACCGACGGCACTGCCGCCGGCACCTCCGAACTGGTGGTTCCTGGCCTGAGGCTGAGCGTCGGCAGCGCACAGTTTCCCGGCTACCCCGTGCCGGGCCCCGGTTTCTATGCCGTGGGGAACGAGGTCTTCTTCTCCGCCCCCGACCCGTTCACCTCGCGCGATCTCTGGGTGACCGACGGCACCGTGGCCGGCACGCATGAAATCACCCCGGCCGGGATCGGCATCGGCGGCCTCGACCCGCAATATTTTGCCGCGCTTGGCTATGCCGACAGCATTCACATCACCGCCGACATCAACGGCGACGGCACATCCGATATCCTCTGGTCCAATGCCGCCACCGGAAGCGTGGTGGACTGGCTGATGAACAGTGGCACCGTTTCGGCCGCGTCCACCCTGTTCAGCGACCCGGACTGGAGCGTCGTCGGCAGCGGCGATTTCGACCGCGACGGCACGTCCGACCTGCTCTGGCGGAATGCTTCCACCGGCAGCGTGGTGGAATGGCAGATGAACAGCGGCACCGTCGCCGCCGCTGCCGGCCTGCTCGACGCCCCGGCCTGGAGCGTGGCCGGCACCGGCGATGTCAACGGCGACGGCAAAGCCGACATCCTCTGGCGCAACGCTTCGACCGGCCAGGTGGTGGACTGGGAAATGAACGGCTTTGCGCCCGTCAACGGCGCCACCCTGCTCAGCGACCCGACCTGGACCATCGCCGGTATCGGCGACTTCAACGGCGACGGCACCGATGACCTGCTCTGGCGCAACGCCGCCACCGGCACGGTGGTGGAATGGCTGATGAACGACGGCACCGTGTCGGCCGCCGCCACCCTGCTCAGCGACCCGGACTGGACGGTCGCCGGCGTGGGCGATTTCAACGGCGACGGCAATGCCGACATCCTGTGGCGCAACGCCGCTACCGGCACGGTGGCGGAATGGCTGATGAACGGCAGCACGATCACCTCGGCGGTCACCCTGCTCCAGGATCCGGCCTGGACGGTCGCCGGCGTGGGCGATTACGCCGGCAACGGCACGTCCGACATTCTGTGGCGCAATACCGGCACCGGGCAGGTGGTGGAGTGGCTGATGAACGGCGGCACGGTGGCCTCTGCGACCAGCCTGATCACCAGCCCGACCTGGGCGCCCGACGCAGCCTTGCTGCTGTCCGGCTAAGCCACCCCATCAAGCCGGTCCCTTCAGACCGGTCTGGGCGCTGCCGCGCCCCCCCGCCCATGCGAGCGCCGCCGGTCAAGCCGGCCTCATCTCAGCAACTGCGGCCACAGCCCGGTAACGCCAACGACGATGAGATAGATGGCAACGATCAGGTTCAGCAGGCGCGGGATCAGCAGGATCAGAATCCCGGCCACGAGTGCGACGGCTGGCTGCACGACAAGCGTATCGATCGTCATAAGACTATCTCCTGTTGGACTCCGCAACCATAGCCGACGATCGTAACGCCGCTTGCATCACGTTATCCTCCCATCGCTGATGTGATCGGCGCGGCTCGGCCAGCGCGCGCATCAGCCCAGCACCTGCCGGTACAGCGCGCCGATGCGTTCCTGGTAGCCATCCATGGTGAACCGGGCGGCCTGGCGTCGGCCGCGTGCTGACAGGTCGGCCAGCAGGTCGGCATCGTTATCCAGCCGCCGGATGGCGCGCGTCATCGCGCCGACATCGTGCGGATCGACCAGCAGGGCGGCGTCGCCGGCAATTTCCGGCAACGAGGTGGTGTTGGATGTCATCACCGGCGTGCCCAGGCTCATCGCCTCCAGCACCGGCAGGCCGAAGCCCTCGAACACCGACGGGAACAGCAGCGCACGGGCGCTGCGCAGCAGCGTGACCAGTTGTTCGAGCGGCAGGTAGTCGATGCGGCGGACGCGCTCGAACTTGGAAATGGTGGAATCGACCAGCCGGTAGTTGCTGAAGCGCGGATCTTTGATGCGCTCCAGTTCTCCCTTGTTCTGCCAGCCCTTCCCGCCGGCGATCACCAGGGGCCGGCGCGAGCCCGAGGCGGCGTAGGCGTCGATCAGGCGGCCGACATTCTTCTTCGGCTCCAACGCGCCGATGAACAGGTAGTAGTTGCCGGGGTCGAGCCCGAACAGATGGGTGATTTCGTCGGCCACGTCGTCGTTGCTGCGGGCCAGCTCGCGGGCCGGCAGAGTCACCGCCTGGTAGGTGGTGGTGATGCGTGCCTCCGGCACGCCGAACAGCGCCATGATGTCGCGCCGGGAATGCTCCGATACAGTTACGATATGGTCGGCCTCGGCCAGATGCCGCTTCACCAGGCGATAGAAATACCGCTTGTTGTCCAGCGTCATAAACGGCAGGCGCAGCGGCACCAGGTCGTGAATGGTGACGATGTTGGGGGCTCCTGCCACCCGCACGGGCAGCGGGTGAGTGGCGTGAAACAGCGCCGGCGGCTGCGGCATACGCACCCGGGCGAAGCGGTCATAAACCTGGAAAAATACCCGTGCGGCCTCGAACATCCGCGTGCCGACATAAAGATTGTCGAACGCCGACTGCTGGGCGGCGGTCCGCAGCACCGTGCCGGCCAGAGGCAGCCGCACCGGCGAGAAGCCGAACGGCGC
>Ga0326727_10008120_pt1 | contig 26942 bp, 30 predicted proteins | sample MB2enrmetagenome_FD_207643 | JGI IMG/M metagenome (GOLD analysis project Ga0326727, IMG submission 207643) | Lab enriched peat soil microbial communities from McLean, Ithaca, NY, United States - MB29MY | ecosystem: Environmental > Terrestrial > Soil > Wetlands > Peat | place: USA: New York...
TGGATCATTACGAAGGCCGCAGTTGGGCAGGTTGGCATCATCATGTCACCCTGGTCATGTTGGCGCATGCCTTCCTGACCCTGGAAAGGTTGCGGAGCAAAAAAAACTTCTGGGTGGACCCTGCCACGGACGCGCCGTGAGATCCAACGCCTGTTGTTCACCTGGACCGGAGAGTGTGCGTGTTGTGGCAGCATAATTCGCAAGCGAAACCGACCACCTTAACTTAACGTAGTAGTACTAGAGCTGCTAGAGAAAGTTCATCCACAACGACCAGCCACGTTCTTCCACCTCTTCATTGGAGCCCTCAATTGCCGGCTCAGGGCGTACCATTTTCGTGATGCCGAAGGACGGGCTGAGGCTCTGCGGGAATGGGCGGCGCAGGAAGATGATGCTGACCAGTACGAAATCCCAGATGCGCAAGGGTCGATTCCAGCGTGCATGCGCCAGACAGCATTGAATGAGGTTGAGCTTGCCTGCCTCAAGGCCAGAATCAAAGATCCGCTGGCAGCTACGCTGGTCGAAGCTGCCGTCAATCTCGACCGCGTGTCTACCCAAGCAAATCGTCCCGAGCTTAGCGACAACATCGGTCAACAACTCTCTGATTGCAACCCACCTTGGCCCTGTCTGCTGGCCTTATTTGCGGAAGGTGATTCGATCGCAGCTTGCTTTGATGAAGAAGCACAAGGAATGTTAGAGGTGACGCCGGAACCCAACCTTATTATTCCGTTCGATCCCAGCGACACGGAGGGTGTTCGTAGCGCTTTCCAGCTCTTGGGAGTGGCCAGTGAGACCATCGCCGGGGCAAGCCGGATCATTGACCTGATGCCAGGTAACGACCGATGGATTGTTTCCAGCACCCAATGACGATTCTGAAAGAGCCAGTCAGCTCAACCCATCGCTTCCTGTAGTCTTACCCGGCAAGGAACTCGATGAGCGATGCCAACAAGAACAACGGTACGACCACGGAATAGATCCAGATAACATCGAGAGTGGCATCACGCGGCAGAAACCACCACCTTCTTACCTCGCTACGACCCCAGGTGGAGTAAGAGCGAAGTCCCAACCTTACTCCGGCACCGCCAGCCAGCGAGTAAGGAGTCAGTTGCAGAACAATGACGACCAGGTAGTAGATAGCCTCCCTAACCTCCGTGAGGCGGCTGTGGTGCCTTTGATCTACGGAGACAACGCCTCCTACCCATCCGCGAAATGCCGCCATCGGAAACGGGAGAACTACGCTCAGACCCGCAATCGTCTCGGGAACTGCTCCCAACCCCAGGTTACCAGCAAAATCAAGCAGCGCTGCCCGAAGATGGTGACCGGAGTTCTGCGATCTGAGAACGCGCGAATGCGCCGTCGCATCGGAAATTAGCTTGTCCCGATAATCCAATGCAAATTTGTTCTGTGCGCTGACCATTCCAATGCCTGTGAGGACCGCCAGCAAGTAGGTCAGAGCCATCAAGAGAATCGGCCCGCGAGCACGCGAGATCGCCCCAGAAACTTCAGACACCCACATCCCGAGCATGACGGAAGTCTAATACACCAAAAGCAAACCGCCAAGGACGGTTTCGTCGATCCCACAGACTCCAAGATCCTTTCGCGCACATTCCCCACGTCCGAGGCGGCGTGCCGAAGCGTCGGCCGGCCAGTGGGCTGTCTTGACCAGAGGCCTGGCCAGAATCAATCGAACATTCGAAGGTGAGAACCATGCAGGCCTATGTCACCGTCGGAGCCAACTGCGAATTCAAGCTCAGCGCAGCCGTGCTTGTCTATCGGGCTGGAGGTGGGGGTGCTTTTGCCAGTCTCCATCGCGTAAAGCAGGTTGACGATGAAGTTCCCTTCCTGGCGCCGGGTAAGCCCCTTACTACGGCCTTCGTGCGCACACTTGCCCAGGGGCTCGGAGCACAGGTGAAACCGGAGGTATTCCCAGACAACATTCTGGCGCGCACTCCCGACCTGCTGGTCTGGTGGTCGCAGCCGCAACGCAGGGTGATGTTCTTCGGCGGAACCGATCAGGAGGCACGGAAATTGAACGGTCTCCTCTTCCCCCATCCGGCGCTGATCTTCAAGGTTGCAGGCAAGCACCTCTTTGTGCGGGCGATGGCGACGACCTCACGGCCGACACCGGAAACGCCGCTGAAGATGGCTCCATACTGGAACACAGACAGTCGCGGCTTGGTGTGTGCCCGCAGCATGCGCGCACCCGAGTTTTCCGATATTGCCTCGATATCTGCTTTCGAAACTGCTTACTTCCAATCGGCATTCACACAGGCAGCCGGGGCGGTGCGGCTTACCAGTCATCCCGGAGGCTTCATCAGGCTATGGAAGGGTCTCGCTGGCAGGAAGAGGTTTTCCAGTTCGGTACCTGATCAACGCCGGCGAGACACTTCAGGAATTCGTCACACGCGGAGATGACCGCTGAGGAGCTGACCATGGAAACTCACCGCATCCACTCGGAGTTGCTCGAACGGCAGGTGCGCGTGCTGGTGGTGGGTTGTGGAGGAACAGGGAGCGCCGTCGTCAATGGACTGCCTTATCTGCACTAATCCCTGGTAGCCCGCGGTCATCCCGGAGGACTGCATGTCACGGTTATGGATGGCGATACGATCTCACCCGCCAACTGTATCCGCCGGCCTTTCGCTTTGTCAGAGACCGGCCTCAACAGGGCGATCGTTCTGGCCAACCGCCTAAACATGTTCTGGGGATTGAAGTGGGAAGCGGTCCCTGCCCACTCGAAAGCAAGCACGTTCATCTCACGCAATTACTCTGGCGATGACGTCCGCGCCCACATTGTAATCGGGTGCGTCGATACGCGAGCGGCAAAGGCGACAATCCGCGCTGCTGTCAGCAACTGGAATACTGTTTCCTACTGGCTCGATCTGGGCAACAATGCTGACAGCGGACAGTTCATCCTGGGTGAGCCACGTAACCAGCGAAACCGAAGGTCACGGCTGCGAGTCCGAACAGCGGCGAAGTTATTTCCTGAGATACTGGACCCCACTCTCGACGATGACGGCGAGCCAAGCTGTAGCGCCGCGGCTGCCCTGGAAAGACAGGAACCATTCATCAACTCAACCCTCACCCATCACGCACTGGTTTTGCTTGTCGGCTGAGATGCGCAGTCGTCGACAGCTATCTGAGACCATGCTACCCTGACCTACAGCCTAAGCATAAATGGCGAATTCCAATCTTCCGTTAACGCGGTAAGTTAGACTAACCAGCCATACCAAGCCACCTTGGCGCGCTGGCCGGAAGCGGGGAACAGAAGGGCTCCCCTAAACACCTGGGCATGGCCCACCGGCAGGTAGTGTCTGAAATGTGCGTTGATGGTCAAGATTGTTTTTTATGAATGTTGAAGCTTGCAACTAGTGATGTTCCGGTGTGGTGGCTACGCTCGGGAAAGAGAAGGAAGCTCTGGTGTGATCTCACGCCTGCACAACTAAGTCCGGATAGCCGACAAACCAGGAGTTGAGCGGCACTTCTTCAATGCTGTCCAGGACCAGTTGAATCCATCAACTTCATCATCAGATAGGTGAAATTCTCGGCTTCCGTCCTCGCCTCCTGCTTGTTGTCCGCGCCCTCGCCGTGTCCGCCCTCGGTGATCTCATCATAGAAAAACGGCTTGTGAAACTCCTCCATACGCGCCGCAAACTTGCGGGCATGGACGGGCCCCACGCGATCATCTTTGGTTGTCGTAAAGACGAGCGGCTCTGGATAATGCACATCCGGCTTCAGCTGGTTATACGGCGAAATGGACGCGAGGAACGCCCGCTCCTCCGGCACTGAGACCGAACCGTACTCGCCCACCCACGAAGCGCCGGCCGACAAGTGCTCAAACCCGAGCATGTCCAGCAGCGGGACCTGGATGACCACCGCGTTCCACATCTCCGGGTGCTGGGTGAACTCGACGCCCATCAGCAGCCCGCCATTCGATCCGCCGATAATTCCCAACCTGCGCGAGGAGGTGATCTTGCGCGCCACCAGATCCTGGGCCACGGCATAGAAGTCGTCGTAAATGCGCTGGCGGTGCGTCTTCAGGCCCGCCTCATGCCACGCTGGACCGAACTCGCCGCCACCCCGGATATTGGCCACCACATACACGCCCCCACGCTCCAACCACAGCTTGCCGTTCACTGCCGAGTAGCTCGGCGTATATGCGGTCTGGAATCCCCCATAGGCTGTCAGCAGAGTGGCATTCGACCCGTCATACGCCATATTCTTGCGATGCACCAGAAAGTACGGCACCCTGGTCCCATCCTTTGAGGTCGCCTCCAACTGTTCCACCACATCGCCGCTTGCGTCAAACTGCGGCTTCTGCGATTTGGTCAGGGCGAACGATCCATCCCCCGCATCGCCAAGCCACAGCGAGGGTGGCGTTAAGAAACCCTCCACGCCCAGGAAGAAGCGGTCGTCTGTGCGGCTCGCCGTCGCAGAATCGATCGTCTGATTATCTGGCACCGGAAGCCGCTTCCGCGTCCAATTCCCATCGCTGCCCAGTGTGTAAACATACGCGCGTTGCTGCACGTGTTCGAGCGTGGCCAGGATCAGGTGGTTCTTGGTCGTGCCAAACCACTCTTCAAACTCCTGTGCGGTGGGTGCAAACACCACAGTTGGCTTGAGCCGCGCCGGATCCTTTTCGACCGCGGCCAAATCAAGCGCAACCACCGACCCCTGGTCGATCTTTTTGGTTTGTCCGTCGGGCGTCCAATCCTCCTCCAGCGTTACCAGCAACTGACCGTCCAGCAGTCCGCTCACCCTCTCCTTGAGGGGCAGTGACAGCTTCTTTGCTCCTCCCGGCAGAAACAGGTAGATCTCATGCGCAAAGGTACTCAGATTCCTCTCCACAATCACTGCGCGGTGGCCCTGTCCATCCATGAACACGCGTGGATTATCACCGTAGCCGTTGTCCTTGACGTCTCCGCGGAACACTTCCCTGGCATTTTCCAGCGGCTCGCCGCGCTTCCACTGCCGCACGGTGATCGGGTAACCGGCCTCGCTCATGGTTCCGGGGCCCCAATCACGGCCTATCAGCAGCGTGTCCTTGTCTACCCATGCCACGCTCTGCTTGCCGCGTGGCAGCACAAAACCGCCCTCCACAAACTTGCCCGTCTTCAGGTCCATCTCGCGCAGGGTCGAAGCATCCTCGCCCCCTGCCGACAGTTCCACCAGGCAAAGCTCATCTTCCGGTTGCAGGCATGTTAGTCCTTCCCCCACCCAACTCTGCTTCTCGGCTTTGGAGAGCGCATCGTAGTCCAGCACCGTCTCCCACCTGGGCTGCGCCGTCAGATAATCCTTGAGCGTTGTTCGTCGTATGATTCCCCGCACATGCTCAGCGTCCTGCCACGTGTTGTACACCACGCCGTTGCGAAACTTCGGGTCCGGCAGCCGGTCCGGAGACTCGAGCAACTTCAGCACCTCCGCCTGTAGAGGCGCAAAGTGACTGTCCTTTTCCAGCACCGCGGCCGTCCGCGCATTCTCTGCCTTCACCCAAGCCATTTGCCGCTCGCCGTGTATGTCTTCCAACCAGGTGTAGTTATCCGGCTGCTCCAGGCTCGACTGTTGAGCGGGTGCTGGACCGGTCGTCACCACCGCGATTGTTATCAGCGCCGCCACCAGACGCCCTGCCGTTCCTGTCAAAGACTTCTTCAAAGCACACACCCCTTCCAGACCCGCGCCGGCGTCTGGACTTATGGCCTTGGCGACAACCCGCAAGACATGATCCGGAATTTCTATTTTCGACTCCGGTAACGCTCCGCAGCATACATCTGACTGCCAGTGAATGCAACTGTCAGCCGGGTTCACGAAGTGCATTTTGAGATTCCGGGGAGCCAGCAACTGGCCGAGACGGAAGGCCCCATCCGCCTCGCCAAGTCCCGTGAAGACATACCATTCTTGTGGCGACCGACCCGGGAAAGCTTCCTTCAACTTATCGACCAGCCCCGTATTTTCCGCTTCTTCCCAGGTGTTGATCCCCGGACTACGCAAAATCAAACTGCCGGGGCGGAGCATCAAGAACATCGGAGCGCCTACGCAGACCACCGTGGGAATGCTGCTGTTCAGGAACGGACTCCAAAACTCCTCGAGGGCTGGCTGCCAGAGGGCGGCGCCGGAATTGGTGGCGGCCCGCCGCCACTTGGCCGCCGAGATCCCCCAATAAATACATAGACATACCGCAATCGCCAGAGCGATCCCGAGGGCAATAGTTGGACGGCCCCACTTCGACGCCCGCTCGTCCAAGGGCGTTGCCGAAGGGACGGATTCCCGAGCGGTGAAAATAAGCTTGAAGCGGCCGCGGGGGAAGTCAATCTGCACGGGGTCGGCCTTACCCTCGGTCAGACAGTACTCGATGATCTTTTGACGCAGTTTGCTGGTTTGAAGACGCACACTGGAGTCATGCCGCGGGTCATAGGACCCCGGCTTGCCGAGGGCCTCTACCCGATCGTATACTCCTTGGAAAGAAAGGGCACCTGACACCCTTTTTCCCTATGTGCCACAGAGGCTGAATGGCAAGATTGAGGGCGGGGGATCGGCTGCCATCACTACCACCGGCTTAGCGCTGGATGGGAAATGAACAGCACTAGTTGCAAAAGCCTATTTTTGACTGTAGAATTTGGTGACGTATGGGCGACAACTGAACACGCGACCACGACCCCTACTCCCGGGAATGGTGCAAAGTCCACGGCCAAGTCCACGGCATCGAGTCCGTGATAGAGCAATCTCATGTATGGATTAAGGAGCAAAAAGCTATCCAAGCCGAGAACGACCGCCGGTACAGACACAAGAAGGACCCGTGGCAGTCGCATTCGTCAGATTCGCGCTGGACCAGCCCAGCCCCGGTCTCGGCCTTGGAGAAGGGCTTAGCAAAGGCTGTCGGGCTGGTCATCGGATTCCTTTTTATGCTAGTGCTTAGCGGCTTCTTTGCACCTGCCCTTCTGGGGGCATTAGCACTGGCAATCCTGCTTGCGCTACGTGTAGTGAAGGGAATACGCGGCCTGGTGCACTGGCTCGCCCGCCCGAAGGAGGCAGTAAGAGAGCCAGCAAGAGGGACACGAGTAGCGCAGAGTCCTTCTAGTTGCGCGGAGATTGAGGTTTCGCCTCGCCATGAGCCGGGGCTCGTTGTTTCGGCTTCCTTGAATGGACGCAGTCGCCCGGTGATTGAGCCTCTCCCTCGCTATCGCACTAGCTCATCCCGTCCAGTGATTGAACTTTTCCCTCGCTATCGTCCTTGCTCAGGTCGCCTGGGTTTCGACCGAAATGGTTAGGTGTCCTCACTGGGGGGATTTGCGGTCGGGACGCGCTTGGTGCTGCTTGGTGCGCTTCGGGTTTGGTTTTTCTGGTGAAAAGGCTTGGCAGTGTGATTTTCGAGAGGCGGAGGGGGCGCACCGCCTCTCCGCAAGGAGAAGAAAATGCTGAAACACCTTGGATTACTCACAACGATTGCGCTTGGTTTGACGGTGACGACATTGGCTGGCGGAAGGACATACCACGGGATCCGCGTCAATTGGGAGGGTCCTATTTATCAGGCCTACTCCGGTACCCCTCTCCCGCGAGATCAAATCGCGGTTCTCCGCCTAAAAGGAAAATGGATGCCGTACAACATTCAGGTAACGGTCATTGATGGAAAAAGCACCTGTTTGAAATGGGACGGCTCGCCCTTTCCTTACTCATGTGCGGGCGATCTTCCGCCGGTGCATGGCAAGACCAAAGTTCTAGCAGCCGCCGGCTCGATAGAGTTACTTCCGGGTAATCACTCGATCACCTTCGTTGCGGGTGATTTCGCGAAGTACGGTGACATCGATGAAGCGGCCCCTCGAACTCCGATGACCGTAGCCGTTTCCGTAGAAGCCGGTAAGACATATAGAGCTACAATGAAGATGCAAAAGGTAAGTTCTCAGAACTTACTTGTCATCACGCCTACCATCAATGTGGGCAATCAGGTCGAGACCAAAGTGAAGTGGTCGGTCGAGATCACCGAGAATAAATAAGCATTCACCGGGCGGGCTGGCGCATCTCTGAAACGGAATACGGCGTAAGGTCCAAAAATTCAACTCAGGGTGGTTCCCTTTCCCAGCAAGGTCCACGGGATGCAAGTTTCCATTGGATCAAGGATCGCTTCTCGTTTAACGTCTTCCCGGATTTACACGCCTCACGGCTCGGGACGACCGTAAGCGTACGGTTTTGGCCGTCTAGGCGGATGTGTTCTTAAGGGACATTCTTCCAAGTGGACACTCTGGTTATGTCCACTTGGAGGTCAGATGGATAGTACAAATGCCGCCTGAAATGTGCGTTGATGGTCAAGATTGTTTTTTATGAATGTTGAAGCTTGCAACTAGTGATGTTCCGGTGTGGTGGCTAAAGTCTTGGCTGTCGTGAGAATGGCATAGTGGTCGAGCTTTGACGGGAACGATTCAGCCTTCTTGACCTTGGCGAAGATAACAGCCTGGAAGTACGCAGGGATTTTGCCGTTGGGCATGCGGATACGCCGAAGCAAGTCGCGCGTGTAGACCTCTGAAGTCACGGACTGCGTAGCGGCCAGCGTGCCCGCAGTGGCTGTCCCCGCCACAACCAGGATCTCCCCGCTCCCGTGCAGTCCGGGGAGACGGCTTATCAGTGCATGGGTCTCTCCGGTGCCATTCTGAGGGTCGAAGGTTCCTTCTTCGAAGAAGGGCGGTTCGCCAGGATGGGGCCGCAGATTTCGAATGCCCTGAGCGTCATCCACCAGGTCTTGTACCACCGGTAGATGCCGCACCTGCAAGTTGAATTTCGGCGGCCCGACGAAAATCACATTGTTGGCGCCGTAAGACGTCCACATCGAGGACTGCACTGACCTTGGCCCGCTAGGTTCCGCACTCGCCGCCAGGGGTCTCCTCATCACTGAACAGCAAACGGTCATGTTCCCGGTCGGGAACTATCACCCGCGCTCCGTGACGCACCGGATATGTCAGCTTTTGTTTGGCAAGTTCGGCAAAAACCTCTTCCCGCTGAATACGGCGTGCGAGCCACCTTTCGGCCCACCAATCCCCTACAGCCTGCGTCGCCGCCTTGGGATTCTTGAGCGGCACAAGATAATCAGGCTCGGACTCTAACCCGAGGAGGTATTCGCGGAAGTTACGTGCGAGTGCGACGCCATAGACGAGTCGTGCGCTGCCGTGAGCCAGCAGCACGTCGGAAGGTAGACCCAGCACATCCAGGCCGTCACGAATCTTTCTCAACCGCGGGTTAACGCCCTCTCCGAAAATGCTGTGGACCCGCTGTCCACCATCTGACTGCGCCAGTAAGGTCGAAAGAGCTCCCGTGGTGTCCTTACTGAACTGGAGAGTGCCGAAACCCTCCGTGCGTCCCAAAAGCCGATAACGCACGCTTTCGCCTTGGCGTCCCCCGAGGAGTTCACATGGTACATGCACGCGCGTATATTGCGTCGGTTCCGTCGCACACAGGGACGTCGTCCCCAGGAAGACCAGGTGCGGTGTTCTCACGATTGGTCTGCCAGCAATGGATGAGGCTATGACGCTTTGAGAGTTGCCATTCCGCTCTCCGTAGGCGGCGATCACCTCCGGGCTCGCAGTTAGCATCGCCACGAGCTTCCCGCCTAGAAGCATCGAGTAGGGAGCCACGGCGCCGCAGACGCTAATATCAGCAATCGCTACGCCGACCCGCTCACTCTTCGCCCGCCTGATCAGCGACTGCACAGCTTGGCGCTTCTCTGGCGAGGCTAGTTCCGTCCTGAGTTCCGACGCACTGACAGGTTTTCGCCCCTTATAGAGTACTACTCTGGCGCGCAGCAGCATTGCCAGCGTCTCGGCCCGCTTGCTCCGAAACAGAGGGGTCTCCGCTTGTGCCTTCCATCGGTCGTCATCTAGTTTATCCCCGACCTGCAACGCCTGCTTGTGGCCTTTTGCATCCACGAGGCGGTGGTGCTCGTGACGCTGAAGTCGGGCATAGTCCTGCAGCCCCACAATAATGTCACTCGTCGGCGACACTCATCGGATGAATGCCACTGTGCTGGCCATGTTAAGTTGCCCTCGGGCCGAGGTTTGAAGCGACCCCGCGAATCTCAGCTATGGAGCTGCTGCCGTCCCCGGACGACAAGGCTGCCACGCTGTTCCCCAGTCCGTACGCCATGCGCAATTCTCTTCGAGGCCGCCGATCATGGATAGCGGCCCCAGTGGTCCGGAGTGGCGCCGCCGCACTCCAAAATCGATTCTGCCCAGCGAGCAAGCTCGCGGGGGGAAAAGCGGCAGCGAGCTGCCGCACCCCAGAAGATCGCATAGTACAAGGAGCAAGAGCGGTTTGTGCGGAGCCGGGTCGCCTCGGGCGCGGTCGACTCGCAATTTCGAGAATTTGGTGAACCAGTAGTCGGGTCGGTTCATGGGAGGTACCGTCGGATGGCGTCGGGCGCTTGTAGGGCCGAACTGCCTTCGGCCGGTCGTAGGGCCGAAGTGCCTTCGGCCCAGGCCGAGCGCCGCTCGGCCCTACGGTTACGATTCATCCTCGTGGTTCCACGGTGCGTCATCTTTGGCATCGAGACCAGCCTCGGGGTTTTCGCGATCCAACTTCCAGCGCAGCGGGTTCGAGAGAATGTAATCGCGGATGTTCAACAATTCCTTCTCATTGCGGATGATGCGCTCGAAGTAATCCTCCTGCCACACAACGGCGTATGGATCGTTCCAAAGTTTACGAATCCGGCTGGTGACGGCGGACTTAAACCCGGATGCCCAGGACGCCAGCGAGCGCGGACGCATCGGTGGGATGGGATTTGCGGGGCCGATGGGTGGTTGGGAGCCATTGTTGTAGGGCCGAACAGCGTTCGGCCCCGGCCCAACGCCGTCGGGCCCTACGTCCGCGCCCGGCCCAACGCCGTCGGGCCGGTCATGGGGCCGAAGGCTCTTCGGCCCTACGGCGACGGCGTCCGGTATCACGTAGAAAGTGTTCCTGAGAATGTGCTCGCCCTGCGGCCCCAAAATCCAAAGAATTCCGTGAAGATGATTCGGCATCACGGTAAAGGCATCGAGTTCAATCTGCGGCCGGATTCGGACAGTGTCGAGCCATTGTTCCCGCACAATCCTGCCGCAATCGTTTTCGCGCATCTGGTCACCCACAACACTGCCAAACACGCAGCGTTTCCCGAACGCGCAGACCGTAACAAAATAAGCTCCGGGCAAAGAACAGTAGTAATGAGTTAGACGGATCGAACGGCGATGATGGACTTTGGGGTTGTATTCCATTGCAGGCCCCGGGATTTGGTCCACGTTTGTAGGGCCAAGCAGCGCGCGGCCTGGGCCGAGGGCACTTCGCCCCTACATTCGGCCGAACGCTGTTCGGCCCTACGTTAGTCGCGGTCGCGCTCAACCACCGTGCATGTCCAGCATCCGAAGCGGCGGATAAAGTTGGCGAAGCGAGTGCGAAATGTCTTGAAACGCCGTCGCGGTTACAGGCGCGATTATACGCCTAATCTCAGGCTGAAATGCAACACGGTACCGAGCCTTTATTGCAACCGCGCCGGCCCATCTTCTGCCATTGAGGGCTTGCGCATGGCGGTTCCGTGACTGAGTCGGACTTCTTGTGCTCGGCGCATTTTTCTCTTGACAAACGGGACGACATAGGCTACAGTTGTTCTGTGGGGTTGAGCAGGGGTCAGGCCCTGCCGGTAAGGTCATGCCAGAAAGTCCTCTTCTGTTTTCGTTCGTAGTTCCTGCCTGTGGTTTCTGCCTCCAAGTGCAGTCGAGAAGTCGAGGAGTCAAAGAGTCGAGGAGTTGGGAAGCCAACCGTCGATCCCATCTTTCGGGTCGCAGCTTGGGGAGACGGTGGGGGCATTCCTGGACTTTCCGGCTCGCCGATTTGCCGGCGCCGGAACTTGGCGAGCGCGTCGGGGGGCAACACTCCGAAAAACACAAAAATAATACAAACGAAGCCAGTATGTTATTGAAAACACATGGCGCGTTTTGAAAACGAACCCAAAACGAACTGAAAAACGAACTCAAAACGAAGCCAACTTTGAGCGCCAAATGCACAGGTTGAACCCAAATAGTGAGCTTTCCCAGGCAACGCGTCCGAGCGGAAGGGTTGCACCTGGAAATGCGGAAGGGCACAGAAAAGATCCGGTCTCGAATGCCCGGAGCATCGCGGGAAAAACACAAAAATAATACGAACGAAGCCAATATGTTATTGAAAACACAGGGAGCGTTCGGAAAACGAACTCAAAACGAACTGAAAAAAGAACCCAATTTAGGGTGTCAAAGGCGGGAACCGAATTGAGAAGTTGCGAGGCTCGACGGGAACAAACCCCTCACCTAGTTCGCTACGCTCGCCACGCTCTTCCCAGGGAAGAGGGCGCTGAAGAGGTTTGGTCGGGTACCCCGAAGCAAGCAATCCGAGAAAATACAAAAATCGGGGGAACAAAGCGAGAATGTCTATGAAAACAAACAGTCGAGGAGTTGAGGAGTCGAGAAGTCGAGGAGTCGTGAACCCGAGCCGGGAGGTCAAGCTGTAGGACGCCGACGCTTTGTCACTCTTCGACTCTCAACTCTCGACTTCTCGACTTGAAGTCGACGGAACAAACCGAGAATGTCTATGAAAACAAAAGACAAGGTCAAAAAGTCGTAGAGTTGAGGAGTGGAAGACCAAGAGCCGACCTCCGTCCACCGGGCGCGTGCTGGCAGGCCCGTCGGCGCTCGTGGAGAATTGGGCAGTGGTCAAACGTCAACGTCAAGTTCTTCTACTACGCCGGCACCATGCAGGAAGTGTGTTTGAGGCTGATGGGGAAGAAGCTGTTGGTTTCACTGGCCATGGAAGGGAAGTTCGCAACTAACGGCCTTCAGGCGATCGACGAAGGCGATGACATCCTGATGGCGATGGCACGGGAGTTGGTGACGGAGAAAGGGATTGGGGAGAATGCGGATGCGGTGTGGAAGAAGCTGGTGGAGAAGCAGGCGGAAGTATTCGGAGTTCGGGATGTGGAGACGTCCCCCATGGAAGCATGTCCTCAGGAGAGAGATGCACCAGAAGTCATCATTCCGCCGCCAACGCCGATCCCGGCAGTGGTGACGCAGCTTCTGAAGTTCGGCATGTCACTTGAAAGTGTGCCCTGGCGGAAAGCCTCGCGCAGGCCATCGAGCGTCGCCGCGACGGCAGATGAGCTGGGGTTGTTCCAGAGCTAATCCGTGGGGAGATCCCCCGGCAAAGCCGGGGGATCTTCACTCAAACGAGACGAGGTGAGTTTAGAGTCAAGCGATCTATGGACCATTGGGTTTGGCGAACACGCGTTCTGGCTCAGGTCCTCAATCGCGACGCCTTTCATCAAGCCAGTTAGGAAAGCCATTCGCGCATCTGGCCTGCTGCTGAACGACATGTGTACGAGAAAACCAATCGTGATGAGGGCCACCATCAACGCGAGCAAAGCTGCCGAGGATTGAAGAAGCCAATTCATGATAGCTACAAACCAAGGTGCAATGCCCCTGTTAATCCAAATTGAAGGAAGTATTAAGGACTGGTTAAGTCTAAAAGGACTTATTGTCCTTCGTGTTGGACGTGGGGGGTAGAAAGGGTCGAACAGCACCCGAGTTTTGTCATTTCGCAACCCGAATTTGGCCCCCAGTTCCGCTTGCCGTCATCCACGATCCAGCCTGCCGCTCAACTCGTCACCCATGCTCCGCTCGGACGAGTCCAGCGTGCCCTGTTGAAGTCTAAGGCGTATAATCTCTCGGCATAACCACTGGGAGGCGACGAGATGGCCAAGACCAAAGTGTTGACAATCACTGTTCAGAATCAGCCCGGCGCAGTCGCGGCGATCGCGAAAGCACTGGGGAGCGCAAAGGTGAATATCCTGGCGCTTTTAGGAACGGCCCAAGGAGCAGCCGGTACAGTCCACCTTGTGGTCGAAGACGCCAAGCGAGCAAAGAAGGTCCTCGACAAAGCCAATCTTGTATACCAGGAGACCGGGGCGGAGCAACACGAGTTGGCGAACAAGCCCGGTGCGCTGGCGCAGCACTTGGAGAAGCTCGCAGCAAAAGGCGTCAATCTGAGTTCAATCCATGGCATGGCCCTGAAGGGTAAAAAGAAGGCGGCTGTGGTTTATACTGTGGAGGCCCAGCCAAAAGCCACAGCTCAATCCGCATAGCCCGGCTTAACGCCACGACTTGCATGCGTTTGTCGGTTGAGCCCAAAACTCTTCAGACTCAGCCGCCAAGGCTGTTGTCTGCCCGTTAAGAAGGGACTTTCTTCCTGCCCCTTGCCCCCGCGACAGCACTTAGGAGGCTGAACATCACCGCTGACTCAGCCGTAGCAAGCGGACCCGGATTCTACGTGTGCCTCGTATGAAAGCGTCTCTTCCGCCAAGAAGAGGGTGACGTTTTCAACATCGAAGACGAGCCGGTCCGCCGAAGCCTCAGCAATATGCATTCGGTAGATGGCTTTGCCAGAAAGGTTATCGACCTGTTCAAAGCAGAGTACCGCGCCTTCCTTCATCTCATCGGGCGTAAAGTCTTCGCGGCGTTGACTAGGCTGCAAGCCGGCCATAGCGTAGGCGTCCACAATTAGTGTTTGCCACTGCTTGTGAGTGGTGGACCAGTAGCGCATGCCCGCGAGTTCTGAAATTGCCCGATGTGGCGAAGCAAGCCCTCAGTTTCCGAGGTATGACGGAATCGCGCGACTGTGGTCACCAACGTTGTAAAGCCCACCGCAGCCCAACCGGTGCATGCGGGTGGTCTCCAGTCGCGGCCGAATTCAGACTTGCTCAATGACTTCACGATGGCCGAATCATCCAGACCAGGATAGGGCGGAACGGTTTCCTTACCGCATGGCGGCTGCGGTCCTAATTGCGCATAGGAGTGCGCCTGGCAAAGCAGCATTGCCGACAATACAAACCGAACGAGGCGCGAGGTCCAAGCCCGGACGAGCGTCTCATGACGCGGATCTGCGCTCATCTGACCATCATAGTTGTTGCACGGGGTCCGGGTCTGGTGCAGAAAACGCATTCGAATACAACTTGATTGGACCCGCGCCGGTCGTGGGCCGAAGTTATCTGGGTAACCCGGGATTATACCGGTTCACGCTCAAAACCACGTTAGTCTGCGTCAGCTTCCAGGCCATCTGATCCACGCGCTGCGCCGCCACGCCGACGAACGCCCGCGGCAACCAGCATTCGTCCATCTGCTCGACGGCCAGGGCGATCACGCCAGCCTGACCTACGCCCAGCTCGATCGGCGAGCCCGAGCCATCGCGGCTCGCTTGCAGGACATGGGCTTTGCCGGCCAGTGCGTGCTGCTGGTTTATCCGCCCGGCCTCGACTTCGTTACGGCCTTCTTCGGCTGCCTGTACGCCGGTTGCGTAGCAGTGCCGACCTACCCGCCGCATCGCCACCACATTCTCGAGCGCTTCCAGGCCGTCGCCGCTGATGCCGGGGCCCGCATCGCCCTGAGCAACACCTTAGGTGCGGCTCAGTTCCAGACCAGAATGGAAGCGGAAGAAAGCGTTCAAGCGGCCACTTCCTCCCAGCTCTCGTGGCTCGCCACCGACGAGATTCCCGACTCCTTGGCCAAGCACTGGCAAGAACCGGCCATCGCCCCCGACACGCTTGCCATGCTCCAGTACACCTCCGGCTCGACCAGCCGGCCCAAGGGCGTCATGCTCAGCCACGCCAACCTCATGGCCAACATCCACACCATCCATCAGGCTTTCGGCATACAGTACGACGACAGCAGCGTGTTCTGGCTGCCCATGTACCATGACATGGGGCTGGTGGGTGGCGTTCTGGTCCCGGTGTTCGCCGGTGTGACAAACGTCTCCATCTCGCCGGCCACGTTCCTCCAGAGCCCCATCACCTGGCTGGCCGCCATCGGCGAGTACCGGGCCACCATCTCCGGCGGGCCCAACTTCGCCTACGATCTTTGTATTCGCAAGATCTCCGAGGAGCAGCGTGCCACCCTCGACCTTTCCTCCTGGGCATTGGCCTTCGTCGGCAGCGAACCCATTGAGCCCGGAACGCTCGAACGCTTTGCCGCCACGTTCGCCCCCTGCGGCTTCAAACCCGGAGCCCTTCATTGCTGCTACGGTTTGGCGGAGGCGACGCTCATGGTCAGCGGCCCGACGCGCGACAGCGGCGCGACCGTCGGGACCTTCCTCGACCCGGCGCTGGCCGAGAACCGCGTCGAGCCCGTGCCCAACGATGCGCCGCAGGCTCATCGCCTGGTGGCCTGCGGATCGCCCGTCGGCGGTCTGCGCGTAGTGATCGTCGACCGGCACAGCCGCGCCGAGGCCGCCCCCGACCGCGTGGGCGAAATCTGGGTGGCCGGCGCGTCGGTCGGTGAGGGCTACTGGCACAAGTCCGGCTAGACTCGCCGTTCCTTCGACGCCCGCCTGAGCGACTCGGGCAGAGGCCCGTTCCTGCGGACCGGCGACCTGGGCTTCATGCGCGAGGGCCAACTCTACGTCACCGGCCGGCTGGATGACCTGATCATCGTCCGCGGCCTGAACCGCTATCCGCAGGATATCGAGGCCACCGCCCGCAGCAGCCACCCGCTGCTGGCAGCCGGCTACGGGGCCGCTTTCGTCGCGGACAATCACGGCCTCCAGCACCTGGTTCTGGTGCAGGAGGTCGCGCGCAAAGGAGAAGTCAATTTCGCGCACGTGCTGGATGCGGTTCGCAGGGCGGTGCTCGATGAACATGGCCTAGCCCTGGATGCGGTCATGCTGGTGCGCAGCGGCACGATTCCCAGGACCTCCAGCGGCAAGATCCAGCGCCACGCCTGTCGCTCGGCCTTCCTGGCCGGCGAACTCAAAGCCCTCGCCGAATTCGGCGGCTTGCCGGTCGACAATGCCGGCCCGAGCGCCGCCATCCGCCCTGCCGCCGAAGATGCGGGGCCTTCCACGGCGCATCCCGCCCCGCACTCTTGGCAAGCCGCTCTGGCCGCCGTCCGCCAGCACGCCCGCGCGTTGGTCGGCCCAGTTTTGCCCGACCTGACACCGGACACACCCCTTACCGCTCTGGGCTTGGATTCGCTGCAGAGCCTGGATCTCGTGGCCAGGCTGGAGAAGACCTTCGCCATCTGCTTGCCCGACACGGTGTTCAGCCAGGCCCGGACGATGGGGGATCTGGTCCACGCAGTAGAGAACCACCTGATCGATGCCCCCAGGCCCGATGTTCCCGCCGACCAGATTCCGCCGGAACATCACGATTTGGCCCGATTCCCCGAGTACGGCGAGTTGAAGCGTCAACAACGCCTGCTGCTGGCGGCTGGCGATAACCCGTATTTCCGCGTCGACCAGGGCGGAGCCGGAAGCGCACCATGCATCGACGGGCGCCTGCTCGTCGACTTCAGCGTCTATGATTACGTCGGCCTGGCCCACGATCCGGAGGTCGCCGCCGCCAAGGCCGCGATCGACCGCTATGGCACCAGCGCCGGCGCCAGTCGCTTGGTCTCCGGCGAGAAGCAGGTGCATCGCGATCTGGAGCAGGCCCTGGCCGCCTTCCTGGCCACCCCGGGCGCGATCGTCTTCGTCTCCGGCCATGCCACCAACGTCACCACCATCGGCCACCTGGTCGGACCGGACGATCTGATTCTCCACGATTTTCTGGCCCACAACTCGATCGTCCAGGGCGCCATCCTTGCCGGTGCTACGCGTCGCGCCTTTGCCCATAACGACTGGCAGGCGCTCGACACCCTGTTGTCCGAAGTGCGCCACCGCTATCGCCGCGTGCTGGTCGCCATCGAGGGCGTGTACAGCATGGATGGCGACTTCCCCGAACTGCCACGCTTCCTGAAACTCAGGAAGAAGCACAAGACGCTGCTGCTGGTGGATGAAGCGCACTCGCTGGGCACCATGGGGGCGGCCGGGGCATCGGCGAGCACTGGGGCGTGGCCCGCTCCGACGTCGACCTCTGGATGGGCACGCTCTCCAAGTCGCTGGCCAGTTGCGGCGGGTACATCGCCGGCTCGACCGAACTCGTCGAGTACCTCGAGTACACCGCCCCCGGGTTCGTCTACAGCGTGGGCATCTCCCCGCCCATCGCCGCTGCGGCCCTGGCTGCCCTGACGGTCCTCCAGCGCGAGCCGCAGCGCGTGGCCCGGCTGCGCGAGCTGGCGGCGCTGTTCCTAAACCTGGCCCGCCAGCGCGGCCTCAACACCGGCTCGGCCGCCGGTACGCCCGTAATTGCGGTGATCGTCGGCAGCTCGGTCAAGAGCCTGCGCCTGGCGAGCGCTCTGTTCGAGCGCGGCATTAACGTCCATCCGATTCTGCACCCTGTCCAGGAGATGAAGGATATTCAGAAGAGCGTGATGACCTTCGCGGATCCGGACCTGGCTTTCTTCATCTATTACGAGGACGATCCAGCGGCCGTCTGCGTAATCTTCCCCGACATCAACCCATTGCTCAAGCGTCTCAACGGGCGGATCGGCCTGCTGGGTTTGCTGAAGGCGCTCCTCTATCAACGGGAGATCACCGGATTGCGTTGTTTGTTGTTTGGGATCAAGGACAAGTACCGGCAATTGGGAATCCCCATGTTGGCCTTTCACCACATCTTTGAGGTTGTGCGGCAAAAGGACAAATACCGTTCTCTGGAGCTGGGCTGGACCCTGGAGGACAATGCGGCCGTCAACGCCTTAGCCGTGGAAGCAGGCGCAAGACCATATAAGAGATATCGCATATTCAGAAAGTCTTTGTAGTTCCGCGTCACGTAAACGTCTGGCATTGCATTGGAGGTCTGGGCATGTTGGCGGAGGGGCAAGTTCCCATCATGGCTTTTGTCTGGAGACCAGGCGAGATAAGTGCGCCGGTGTCCGAGATGGCGCAACGCACGGGCAGCCGGGCCATCTTCGATTTTTCCGCGATGGGGGCGGAAGCACTGCATTCGTTTCTACGAACGGCCGACCCTGGTGGCCATGTCAGAGATATCAGGATTTCCACCTCCGCCCTGATGAATCCATCCCTCGGCCAACTCCTGAAGGAAACAGGCGCCCGGAATCTCTGGGTAGAATGCCAGTCCCAGTTCTTCGCGGGGGATGCTTCGGCCTTTCAACGGCGACTGTGGACCTTGTCGGAAGACTACTGCTGCTTTCCCATTGTCGGGGACGTGCCTCTCCTGGCCGCGATGGTCAAGGATGGTCCGGACATCGGGCGCATTGTCCTAAAGGGCTGCGAGGCCGCAGGATTCGTAAGCGGGGAGACGACCTTAGTCCTCTATTCGGTGGCCAAGGAAATGTTGCACGCCTATTCGAAGTCTCTGGAGGTCCTCATCTGGGGCGGCGTGTCCACCCCCGAGGCGGCCGCGGCCTTCCTGTCCACCGGAGCCGCCGGTATCGTCTTCGAGAGCGTCCACTGGTTGACGGATCTGGTGGTCATGGATGATCGCCAACGCCAGCAACTCGCCAGACTCCGCATGGATTCCACCGCTCTGGTGGGCTTGGACCTGCAGGTTCCGTGTCGCCTTTTCAACAAGGGGAACTCGCTGGCCTTCAAGAAGATCCAGGAGTTCGAGGACTCGCTGTGCGCCTCCCAGATCACGGACGAAAGCCGTCGTGCCTTCGTCGGCCAGGTGCAGGCCAGCGCCCTCCACCCCCTGGACGGCCATTTCACCCCAAGCGAGGTCATCCCTCTGGGCGTGGAGGCGGCCTTTGCCGCGTCGTTTGCCGAGCGTTTTGGCGCCGGAACCGAGAAGGCTGTGAAGGCCTTCATGGGGGAGATACTGAACTCGTGCGGCGCAGCCGAGGCGAAGAAGTATTGCTTCCTGAACAGCCCCGTAACCCGGGAGATGGGCATCAGGTACCCCTTTATCCAGGGCGCCATGTCCTCGATCACCGACATCCCGGAGTTTGCCTCCGAGATTGCTGATGCTGGCGGACTGCCCACCATTGCCCTCGGCCTGATGGATGCCCAGGCCCGTGACCGCAGGCTGGGACGCTTACCGGAGATCATGGGCGGACGCCCGTATGCGGTGAATGTCGTCTCCCTGGCCGAGAACCTGTTCCGAGAAACGCATCTGGAGTGGATAAAGCAACACCGACCCCCTTTTGTCTGGATCGCCGGAGGAGATCTCTCCCCCATAACAGAATTGCTTCAATGCGGCATTGGCGTCGTGTATATCGCCCCTGATGAGGCCCTGTTGAAGCTCGCCCTGGAAGCGGGCGTCCGCTACGTGGTCTGCGAGGGCTACGAGGCCGGCGGCCACGTGGGGCAACATAGCACGCTCACCCTGGCGCAAATGGTGCTGGATCTCGAACGGCGCCAGCCATCCCTGTTCCAGGACTGTCGGGTGATCCTGGCCGGGGGCATCTTCAATCGGGAAACCGCCTTCATGGCCGGCCTGCTCGGCGCCGACGCCATCCAGATGGGCACAGCCTATCTGGCCACTGAGGAGATCGTTGAAACGGGCGCCCTGGTAGCCCTCTATCAGCGGCTAATCGTGGAATCGCCGCCGGGGGGAACGGTCGTTTCGGGCCAAAGCACCGGACTTCGCGTGCGCTCCTTGAGGACCCCGAAAGTGACCGCCGTTTTAGCTCTGGAAAGGGAGTTTGCCGCGAGTCACCAGGACGAGCAGGCTTTCCGCAAGAAAATGGAGGAGATGACCGCAGGCAGCCTCTTCGCCGCGGCCCGAGGCGTGGACCGCCGAAGCGGGCGGCCGCTGGATGAGCAGGAGTGTCTGGAACGCGGGCAATTCATGAGCGGATCCTGCTCCGGACTGATCAATAAAGTCCAGAAGCTGGAGTCCTTTCATCGCGAGTAGGCCGAAGGCCCGCTCTCGCTCCATCAGCCCTTTGCGACGTCGACCGCAAAAACAGCGGCACCTTCACCCAACGCGCCGCTACCCGCGGAAACCCCAACCCCCGGGGTTGGCGGGGGACCAAAGGGCGTCGCCCGCCCGAGAGATGATCGCGACCGGGTGGCCATCACCGGGATGAGCGTCCTCAATGCCATCGGCAAGAGTCCGGAAGAGGTCTGGGCGGCAAGCTTGGCCATGAAGAGCGGCGTTACCTTGGTGCCGTCTTCCAGGTGGAATCACGACCGCTTTTATGATCCGCGGCCGCGCGTCACGGACAAGACCTACTGCCAAGTGGGCGCCTTCGTGGACTTTCATGTCTCACGCAATGAACTAGGGATTCCCCCCCAGGATTTCCGGACCATGACCGCGACCACCAGGATCACCATGCGGCTGGCGCAAAGGGCTATCCGGGCCTCCGGCATCCTGGAGTCAGGTATCCCGCCGGAGCGCATCGCAGTCCTTATCTCCCAGAACTCCGGAGAGGCTGCGGGCACCCTCACCGACATGATTATCAGGGAGTATGTGCACGAAATCCTTTCCGCCATCAAGCGGGCCATTCCCCTCACCCCGGATCAGGAGAGCGCTATCGAACGGGAGGTGAAGTCCGGTCGCATGGCCCCGGACGACACCACGCTTCTGGGCCGGCTCAACTGCACCGCCGCCGGCTTCATCTGCAACCGCTGTGGCTTCATGGGTCCCAGCTATTCGGTCTCCGCCGCCTGCGCCACCTCCCTGGTCGCGCTTTACAGCGCCCTGCAGATGATCCGCAACGGCATCATCGACGCCGCCATCGTCGGCGGGGGCGAGGATAATCTCTCGCATCTGCATTTCCTGGAATTCTCCGCCCTGGGCGCTCTTTACGGGTTGTCGGGACGGCCGCGGCCGCCTCACGAAGCCTCCTGCCCCTTCGATGCCGAAAGAGACGGGATGGTCCTCGGTGAAGGCGGGGGCATGATCGTCATCGAGCGCGAGAGCTTGGCCCCCGACAGAGGGGCCCCGGTCCATGCAGTCATCACCGGCATGGGCGCAAGCAACAACCATCTGGGCATGGTCGAGTCCTCCAGTGTGACCCAGGAAATCGCCATGCGCGCCTCGTTCCACGGCTTGCCCTATGGGCCAGAGGCCGTGGATCTGGTGGAATGCCATGGCACCAGTACGCGACAAGGAGACGCGGAGGAGGTGCGGACCCTGAGGGCGGTCTACGATCACTCCAAGGGCACAGTGATCACTTCATTGAAGTCCCAAATCGGGCACACCCTGGGCGCCTCGGGCCTTAACAGCCTCATTCGCGGTGTCATGGCTATGAAGGCCGGGGTTTTCCCGCCGACCCTCAACTATCGCCATCCAGACCCGGAAATCGACTTGGAAGGATCGGGCTTCCGTGTCGCCTCAGAGTCGTTTGATTGGCAGCGCCGGGATGGCCTGCCAAGAAGGCTTCAGGTCAGCGCCTTCGGGTTTGGAGGTTCCAACTACGTGGTCCAGGTGGAGCAGGTCCTGGATGGTGAGGACACGATCCTGGTCTCCGCGGGCCGAGAGGCGCGTCTCAGCGCGGAGACAGCCGCGGTGCCTGCAGAGCTCCAGGGCGTCTCTTTCTTCCGGACCGACATGGCCGGCCGCACCTTCCGAATGGCCGTTGTTGCACCAAGTCATCGAGCGCTCCGCCTCGCTGGCCGGAGCAGCGGTCACTTCACCCAAGGCAGCGCGTTCCCTGGCGCTGCAGGGCCTCTTCCTCAGCCCCGAGGATCTGCCCGTGCCGCCGCTTGCTCTGGTCTTTCCCGGACAGGGGGCCCACTATGCCGGCATGGGCCAGGCGCTCTACGAGTCCTTTCCCATAATCAAAGAGTGGATGGATCGGGCTGCGGCTGCAGCCGACTTCGACCTCCTTCACCTTTTATTCCAAGATCGGGAGGAGAACCTTCAGAAGACCCGGTGGCAACAACCTGCCCTGTTCGCCCTGGAATACGCCATGGCTCGATACCTCATCTCTCTTGGTATCCATCCTGCGGCTATGGCCGGCCACAGTTTGGGCGAGCTGACCGCGTTGTGCCTGGCCGGCGTCTATTCCCCGGAGGACGGGTTTAGAATTGTGAATAAGAGGGCCCTCTGCATGGACAAGGCCGCCGCCGGACACCTGGACCCCGGCGCCATGGCAGCCACGGACGCCCCCATGGATCTGCTGCGGAAGATGCTGCTTGGCCGGAAGGATGTCCATATTGGCAACATCAATGCCCCAAACCAGGTGGTGCTCAGCGGCGACACCGAGACCATCAAAAATCTCGGCCAAGACCTGAAGCACTTGAGCTATCGCTTCACCCTCTTGCGGGTCAGCATGGCCTTCCACTCTCCTATCATGAGGGTTATCCATGATGAGCTCGAGGCGTACGTTGCCTCCATTCCATTCCATTCCCCGCAGATCCCTGTCATCTCCAACACAACCATGGCGCCGTATCCGTCAGATCCCGGTGACATCGGGCGCATTCTAATGAGTCACTTGGAATCTACCGTCAATTGGATGAATAACGTCCAGACCCTCTGGAATGACTACGCGGTCCGGCTCTTTTTAGGGCACTCCCGATCCAGATAGTCCACGATACGCTGGGCCGGCCCCATCTCTTGTTGGGAGAACACCGGGGCCCGGCCATCTCCTTCAGCACGGCGGGCGAAGAAGTCTGGGCCGCCCTTTGTGGCGACGAGTCGGATATCGGCATCGATGTGGCCGAGAGCGCCGAATTCCAGGAAGGCTACCCCGTGCACCGGGTCTTCCACGCACAAGAGCTTCACCAAGCATTGGAGTTGGCGGGCGGAGACTTGGCCAGGGCTGCGGCGCTGCTCTGGTCTATCAAGGAAGCCGTCGCCAAGGCCCTGGGCTGCGCCTTTCATCTTGTGGACCCGCGGGACATCCATGTCTGTCTATCGACAGTGGAGGATGGCGGACCTGCCTTTCCCGTGCGCTTATCGGGGAAAGCTCTGCTGCGCTTCCCCATGGCCGACCGCCGGCCCATCGCGGTACGTTCGCTTCCCCAGGCCGAGACGTGGTTTTCCGTCGCCGCCTTGAATTGGCCGCGCGTATGCGCAAAATACTCACATGAGAAATACGCCAAAGGTTGCAGGCCTCCGCATGCGGCTGTCCCCAACCGCTCTGTTTCTTTCCCATTGGAAACCCCGGCTACCCCACTTAATTTCCTCCCTATGAATTGGGCTGAGCAATTTTGACCAAACCGGTGAGCCGCAATGAACTGACACGCGCATCGCGCTCGATTATAAAGGTCTGTAATAGCCATGCGCTGAGGCGTACCGGCGGAGAAGTTGAAATCCATGAGAAAACAACGGCGGTATTGTTCAACGATGTTCGAGTACAAAGTGTCATTGCAAGGTGCTATCGCTAGTGGATGGCGCCTCCTGCGCATCCGTCTGTTGGCAATTCTCGTCATTTTGCTAATGTGCAGTCTCGGCTCGTTTGCGTATTCCGTCCTGACGCATGAAGAAATTGTCGACCTGCTCTGGAAAGATGAGATCCGGCCTCTGCTGCTCAAGCGATTTCCGGCGCTGACGGAAGATCAGATTACGGCGGCGCACGCCTATGCATACGGCGGCGCCGTAATCCAGGACCTCGGTTACTACCCATTCGGCAGCAAGCACGCATTACGTTCGTACCGGGGACTTGGTCCGCGAGATGCTGCTTGAAAGTCAGGACGCTAACGAGTACGCGTTCGCCATGGGTGCCTTGGCACACTATGCGTCAAACATTGCCGGCCACCCGGCGGTCAACCTGTCAGTGGCGATTGAATACCCGAAGTTGCGGGCGAAGTACGGTAACTCCGTCAATTATGCAGAGGACAGAACGGCCCATGTCAGAACGGAAATCGGGTTCGACATGGTGCAGGTGGCGAAGAGCCGTTATGCCTCGCAGCAATATCACGATTTCATCGGGTTTCAGGTGTCCAAGCCCCTTCTGGAACGCGTCTTTCCGGTGGTTTACGGCGTGGACTTGAAAGACGTGCTTTCACACGAAGATCTCGCCATCGGGTCATACCGCTACGCTAACAGCCGGTTGATCCCGGAGATGACACGGGTCGCGCTACGGACCCATAAGAAGGATATGATGCGCGAAGAACCTACCTTCGCAAAGCGAAAGTTCCTTTACCGTCTTTCGCGCTCCGATTATGAAAGGGACTGGGGAAAGGAATACACCAAGCCGGGATTCGGCGCGCGCGTATTGGCAGTGTTCATGCGTTACATGCCGAAAATAGGGCCCTTCAAAGCAATGGCGTTCAAGAATCCCACTGCGAAGACGGAGGAGATGTATTTTAAGAGCATTAATACCTCTATAGATCGATATCGAGCCTTTCTAGAAGAACTGCGGACGGACTCTCTGCAACTCTCCAACATCAATCTTGATACCAGCAAGACGATCAGGGCTGCGGAGTACACACTGACCGACGAATCGTATGCAGAGTTGCTGACCAAACTTTCCGAGCGAAAGTTCGATCGGACGTCGCCGGAACTGCGCACGAATATTCTGGAATTCTATTCGGACCTCTCCGCACCGATCGAGACTAAGAAGGACTCCGCCGCTTGGCAGGCCGTGCTGACGTCGCTCGATCAGTTGAAGGCGCTGACTCCGGTTTCGGCTAGCGAGGGCAACCCTCCACAATCCCAGGCGCCAGCCGCACCGCCACAGCTCCAGCCCTGACTCCAGCCCTTGCTCGAGCCCCTGTGGTGAGTGCTGGAAAGCATTTCGATCGTGTGCTGATTATCGTGCTGGAGAACCAGAATTACACTTCGGCAATGAACGACCCCTTCTGGGGGCAGTTGGCACAGATGGGAGCCAGCCTCAACAACTTCCAGGCTTTGATGCACCCGTCCTATCCGAACTATCGTGAGCGATATGTGAAGCGCATCTTGCTGGAGTGTGGAGGAGTGTAGCATCGTGGTTTGCTGGTGGGGGGCAGGTCCGATGACGCAGCGAGAACGGAGCAGGCAAGCGCGACGGAAGTGGCAAAAGTTGATTTCGGAGCAGGAGCAAAGCGGGCAAAGTGTGGCGGCCTTTTGTCGGGCGCGGGAGTTGGGTGCCTCGCATTTCTGGTGGTGGAAGAAGCGGCTGCGCACGCCGCTCACGAGATTCGTGGAAGTGAAACTGACCCCGACCGTGCGAGAGGACGCGGGGCCGGGGTCGAGAGCGGAAGTCCGGGCGCGACCTGCGGGAGACCCGCCGCCAGTCGATGAGGGGCGGGTGGAAGTGGTGCTCCGGAATGGGCGGAGCCTAGCGGGTGAACGGGCGAAGCGGGCATTTCCACAGAAATATCTCACCAGGCAAGCAACTAAGTTACTATTACTACATCTAATGAGGCGTGCCTGACTCCGAAACATCCCTGGCGAACCTGTCGGAAGACCCCGCTGCGCTGAAAGAGATGTTGCGCAGGGCGCGAGCCGAGCGGGATCGCGCCGAGCAGCGTGCCGCCGAGCACCAAGCCCTGGCCCAGGCCAAAGCCGCGCTCGCGGCGCAGCAGACCCGGCGTGCCGACGCCCTCTATCTCGAAAACCTGCGATTGCAATTGCAGTTGGAACGCTACCGGAAGTGGTACTACGGGCCGCGCGCCGACCGGCTGAAAACCGGTGAGCAGCTCGGGCAAGCGCTACTTGCCTTCGGCGAGGAACTGGCGCAGAAAGCAATCCCCCCAGACGAACTCGCCACGGCGGGCGAGCCTGCCTCGGAGTTGCGGCGGGTGAAGCGGCGCCGGGGAAGGCGCGCCTTGGCCAACTTCGAGAACCTCCCGGTCACCACGCAGATCTACGAGTTGAGCACCCAAGAACGCGCCTGCCCGGGCTGCGGAATCGAGCGAAGGGAGATCGGCGCGGAGGAGAGCTGGCAGATTGAGTACGTGCCCGGGCGCTTCGAGCGGATCCGGCACGTGCGAAAGAAGTATGCCTGCGCACAGTGTGAAGCGGCCGGGGAAAGGCCCCAGATCACACTGGCGACACGGGCCGACTCGCCGATCGAGCGGGGACTGGCGGGGCCGGGCCTGCTGGCTTACATCGTGGCCAGCAAGTTTGCCGATTACCTGCCGCTGTACCGGCTGGAGGAGATTTTTGCTCGCCAGGGATTCGAGATCTCGCGCGCTACGCAGTCGGTCTGGTGCGGCGAGGTGGCGGATCTCGCCGAGGCCTTGTACCGGCGCATGGCCGAGCGCGT
>Ga0326727_10008121_pt1 | contig 26940 bp, 23 predicted proteins | sample MB2enrmetagenome_FD_207643 | JGI IMG/M metagenome (GOLD analysis project Ga0326727, IMG submission 207643) | Lab enriched peat soil microbial communities from McLean, Ithaca, NY, United States - MB29MY | ecosystem: Environmental > Terrestrial > Soil > Wetlands > Peat | place: USA: New York...
TATTGCCGAATGCAGCCTTTTCGTCAGCGCTGCTCCACTTGGTAGGCAGGAAATCGGAAGCGGTGAAAAACGTGTACATGAAAGATACCTCGATTGGGTACAGCCGGTAGCGATCCTGGTGACAGAGGCTAAGCCGATCAGTGGCTCGCGGGCTTAATGGAGTCCACTAGGCTGCGGCAATGAACTTTTTGAGCTGCTCAATTGCCGTGGACAGATGCACGAGTTCGGAGCCCATGTCCTTGCAGATTGCAGTTGCGGCTCCGCCCTCGGGCAGGGTGAAGTCCAGGGTGGTTGTCGCCATACGCTTGCGGCGGGCAATGATCGTGTCCGGAGACTTGATGAATTGCTGGACGCCCGTGAGGTTGTGCAGGACGCCGAGCAGCGTAGAGGTCTGCTTCTTCGTGAGTTTTGACATGGAGAGCAAAAACGGAGATCTAGCTGTGGTGTTCTGGAAGTAAATGCGTGTTGTCCGTGATGGCTGCGGCAGCGTCCAAACCGTTCTTGAATCCGCCGGCTTGCGATTCATCTGCGTCATCGAGCGCCGCCAGCACCCGTTCGAGGTTCCCAATAGCCCCGGCGACGGCAGCGCGAGCCACTACGAGTTGATCATCGGTGTTCGCCGCCTCATCGTGGATATCGCCAAACTCTCGGATGATGAATGTCACCAGCGTATCGCCGGTGTCAGCATCCTTGCGCAGGCGGCCATTGTCGTTAATGAATTGATCCCAGCTTTCGACAGAGTCCTCATAGCCTTTGGCTGCAATCCGGATGATCTGGCGCAGCGTGAGGCTGCGCGAATGTGTGGGTGAGACGACGGCAGTAGCCATGGTCTATAGCCTCTTTTGTGAAACCAGGCGGCGGCGGGAAGGCTTCAGTCGCCGGTATGCGTGAAGTGCGGGCGGGGTGCCAGCAACAATCTTCCCTGTCGTTGGGGTTTTTAGCTCACCTGCTGGAGTCCTTTGCGCCTATGCGGCTTGCTGCGCCGTGTCGAGATCTGCGACGTATGGAAGAACGCTGGCGAGAATGCGCCCGGAGACTGAACTGCCGGTAGTCTGAAATACCCGGATCAGCCGTTCTGCGGTGTCGGTCACGATGTAGCCATGAACGATCTTACGCTCCTGTCCGTGAGAGCGTATGTGGTGCCGGATCTCAGAGACGACGACGGTGCGGTTCATGGCGCGGATCGCCTCGCGAACATAGTCAGACATCGCCGTGAATGCCTTCATGTCGAATTCGAACAATTCGCCAGCGGGAATCGTGCGGCCGTTGCACTCGGTCTCGTAAACCGGACGGACGAAGGTGCTGAATTGGCAGTTACCCCAATGATTTCCGCTGGTGAGATGCGAGCACTGGCTGTCAAAAGCGAAACAGCCTGTATCAATCACCATGCGGTCGGAAGTGGAATGAAACGTGAGAACTTTACGAGCCATATGAATTTGTTCCTGAAACTGTGGAGTGAGTGAAAAGCGAAAGCAACGGGGTGTTTTGGGGGCGGGAGAAACCACGAAGACACACCCGTTGCCATGAGGTTAATCCGCTGGGAAAAACCTCAAACAAGGGAACGCGCATGCAGGGTCAGCAGGTTCTCTGACGATGCACATGCAATTGAAACGACCAGCTATGCCGCGAAGAGCAGGAGTTGCCCGCTGTCAATGGGTTCGGGCGACTTCTTCCTCCGTTTTGAAACGGCGGTCATGGCAAAGCCGATGAATGACGGCTGGGCACTGGCTGTGGAAGCGACCGCTGCGGGAGGAACCTCCGCGGCCGTAGCTGCAACCAGAAGTGGTTCTTCCTCGGCGGGCATTTCCATAGGATCAGCGGTTAGCACAGGAGCGGGCTGGGCAGAGCCAAATTGCGCCTGGCGTTGCTGGTTGACCTTCCGCCAAACGTCGTCGGCAGTCTCCCCAACACCTCCCTGTTCGACGAGTTCGCGAGCCATGGCACTCATCATGTCGGTATCCTCTTCAATACCGGCAAGGCCTTCGCCGCTGAACTTGCCCTCCATCATCATTGAAACGAGAACCTTCCGGCCCATGAGGCGAATGCAGTTGCTCTGCATCGTGTTCGCATAGGAGAAGAATTTCACTCGCACATCGCGCCGCTGGCCGATTCGCCAGGAGCGGCGGCTGGCCTGACGCAACGTGTAGGTGGAATATCCCGTTTCGTAGAAGTAGATGGTGGGGAAGGACAGCAGGTCGAGACCAGTCTCCACCAGCCGTGGATGACAAATGACCACATCCACGCCCAGCGACAACTGGCGCTCGTACCACGCTTCGCGCTTGTCGGTGGCAACCGAAGGGCGAAGCACTGCAACCCGGAATCCTGCACCGCGCAGTACCGTATCGAGCCGACCCACCACATCGTGCTTTCCGGTGTAGGTGGCAAAGACCTGGCATTTACGCCCTTGAGCCAGTTCGGCGCGAATGTCATCAACCAGTTCACGTTCTTTCGGATAGATGACTTCGTGGTCGAGAATCGCGGGGTCCGCGACCTTGATAATCGTGTACTCGCGTGCTTTTCTATCCCACATCTTCCGGTAGATCGTCTCGAAACCGAAGGGATGGTCCGGGTAGCAGAGGAGGGTATTGAGCATGATCGACCGGAGGCCTTTGTCCTTCGGGAATTGGTTTATGGTCTTCTTGATCTGCTCAGCGAGATCGTCGTAGGCATCCCTCAATGTTTGGTTGGCATGCACCTCGATAACAGTCTCGGTGTAAGATGGGAGCGCCTCTGCGATGTCCTCCAGGGAAACAAAGGCCGTGGAGTCCATCAGGTGATTGCCAAACAGCATTGGCGAGCAGCCTGGGCGACGAAGAATCTGAATCGACTTCTTGGGATTTCGGGAACACGCGTTTTCGTTCTCCGTGATTCTTTCCACGGTTTCGATCACGCCATACTTCCGCTGAAACATCTCACGTCCTGCGCCGCCCCATTCGAAGCCCTCGCGAACCATCTGTGGACCATCGATGCGATACAGCACGTTATAGAGATCATCGGCGTACCCGCCCATCATCGTGCCCGTAAGCGTGATGACTTTCTTCGCGATCCTGGCGAGCACCGCCAGACCGTTGCCCTGAGCGGTGTCGCCGGCGAGCTGGTGCACCTCATCGGCGATGGAGAAGTCGAACCAGTCCAGCATGTAACGGCCCATGTAATCCATGGGAGCCATGCGCTGGATTCGCGAGCGATCGGCAGACCAGAGAGGCGAATACAGCTTCGTCCCACCTTTGCCGAGTTCTACAGTCTCAGAATATTTCCGGCGCTCATCAAAGTCCTCTTCGGTGAGCACGCCGTTATTCGCCTTCGCAACAGGTTGGCACGTGTCTATGTTGACGACACTGCCTGCGTGCTCCCTGCTGCTTCGCCCAGCCTTACCGTAAACGTGTTTCCAGTAGTAGCCGAGCTTACCCTTTTCTTTTCCCACGATGAAGTAGGTCGGATAGGGATGCTGCTGGAGCCACGCGCGCCGGCCCATTGCGCGCAATTGTGGGAGGGTGGTGGCAAGACCGCGACGGCGCATGATGCCATTGGCGTACTGAATTTCCACCACACCGTGAGGTTTCTTTGGGTCGCCGCCGTTGCGCAGATCCTCAATGATGTAGGTTCTCGCGTGAGGTACCGTGATCAGGATTTCGCGCGCCCATTTTTCAGTGAGGTGCGGCGGGCACATCACGATCGTGGAGAATGGCTTGGAGTGAGCGGCCACGTATGCAACGCCTGCTCCGGCCATGTAAGTCTTCCCTGTCCCACATTCGCCCACAATCTTGACCGCATCGTGATCTGCGAGGTACTTCACGCACCCCATGATGGCGAGTTCCTGTGCAGGCAGAGGTTTACGCATCAAGCGCAACAGCTCCGGGGCGGAAGGGTCGCCAGGTGTATGCAGTGGTGGGTACATTTCGACGATTCTGCGGCCGAGTGAACGCCCATTGACCCTCAAATAATCGTATAAAGTTTTCATTTCCATGGCAGATCTCGCTCTGTGGTGAGAGTGGTGGAACAGATTGCCGTCCCACCTGTCGTTCAGTATTTCGTTCGTCGGTTTATGGGGTTATCGTCTGAATGAGTTGAATATCGGAATGTGGATTTCAACGTCGGTTATTGCCACGCGCGCACCGGAGACCTGGCGCGCGATGGTTGGAGCTCTTGGAGTGGAGAGCTGCAAGAAGAGTCAGACCGCAGAGGAAGCAGCTTGGAAGTAGTCACGAACGGTGAAATCCGGCCATGGGACGGGGCCATTCGTATCAGGGAAAGAAAGGTCCGTACTCCGGACGCCTCGACTGAGAGTATTGAGCAGCTCGTCGCGGGTCACCCGGATGCTATACGGATTGCAGCCGAAGCCGGTCAGTGGAGCGATGCGGTGCTGCAAATCCAGCTGGTCGATGACCCAGGAACCCCACTCCGGTCGCGCCGGCAATCCCATCACCGAGGCCATCAAGGCCCAGGCAACTAGCGGTGAGTAGTTCAAGAGGTATGTGTTCCCATCGATGCCGTTCTGACGAAGGGTCTGAGAGACAACGACCAGGTGCCGGACGGGATGACTCATTCCGGGAATCAGGATCGTGCCGCGCATGTTTGCGGCGTTCTCTCCCATGCGCACACAGAGGCTGATCTCCCCATCTTCGCCGGGATACTTCAGCGAGAAGGCCGAATTGGCCGAGACTGCGGCAGAGATCGCCGCAATCTCGGCATCACCGCCAAAAATAGAAAGGAGAAGGCCTTGCTCCTCCTCTCCCATATAGCAATCGCAGTGTACGCGGAGCGTGGTGCTGATCTTGTCAGTGGACTGGCGAAACTCAAGCTGCCCAAGGCGAAGGTGTGCGTTTTCCAACGGATGTCTCCTCAGTGACGCCGCGTACGGGACTGCCGACTACGCAGCTTTCTTGTCCGCTGCGTCGGCGTCGGTTAATGGTGGCTTTTCTCCGAGGACTTGCGTACGGCCGTCCTCGTACAACAGGGTCACGTCGTTACTGAACCGCTCCGTGTGACGCTTTACGAAGACGTTTTCTCCAGTCTCCTCGTTCGTCTCTATCTCCTCGGTGGTGGTGACGCTCTTTGCGGAGCGCCAACGCGCCAGATGTCGATCAGAGCCTTCGCCGAAGACGCCGTTCAAGAGCCCGGCAGTACACAGAAGACCCACATGTCCAGCGTGGAGCGGTGTCAACGGTCGTCCCTTGCTCACGGTTGAAGCCGGGAGGAAGAACTGCTGCACGGCCTGTTGATAGGCATAGGAACGCGGCAGCATATCCTCGATAGCATCCAGCGGCAGGCCGGTATAGGTCAGTGTCGTACCCGGCGAAGGCGGCACTGCATATGGGCTCTCATCTCCTGCCAATGTGGGCATATCAATGTAGCCCTTGCAGTAGTTGATAAGCGCCTGCTTGGAGCTGCGGACGGTCGAACCGGTCACGCGTTTCCGAGTGGCAAAGATCACGATCTGCCCAAAGCGCTGAGATTCAGGATCGGCGAGCAGATACGGCCTGACGTCTGTGAAGTGCGCCGACAACACATCGACACACGTTCCGAAACGTTCAAAGGGTATGACAAAAACGAGGACGCCACCGATACGCAGCCAGCGGAAGGTGTGATCGAGGAAAAGCTCTTCCATGCGACGGTTCGAGAGAGTGCCAATTTCCGAGTCGTACGGCGGATTGAGATAGAGCAGGGAGAATCGCTCGACCTTGCTGTGCGTGTCGAAGGTGCTGCCCTGGATGGTCGTGATGCCCGCGGCTGCTGCTGTCGCGGCGCGCGCGGCATCAAGCTCGATGCCATACAGACGGCAGTTGCCGCCCTTGGTGATCTGCTGCAATGCGGCGCCGGTGCCGACGCAAGGATCAATCACGCTCGCAGGCTCGGGGCCGAAGTGGAGAAGGTTGCGGATCTTGTCGCCCTCGTCGGGCGGCAGCGGATAATAGCCGAGCTTTAATCTGCCAGCCAAACGCACGGTACGCTCCCAAAATATGGATTTTTTCGCACATGTGACTTGAAGCATAAAGTGAGACTCAGTGCCACTTTATGCTTCCAAAATGCTTTCAGCGGTGCGGAGTTTCGACAGTTTCTGCAGTAGAGACGGGCGACATCGGCATCGGAGATGGTGACTTAAAGCAGCATAGCGGGGCTACTTTGCGGAGCTAGGTTCGCGTCGCGCCGCTTGCACGGCCGCATTGATGATTATCCGGTCTTTCAGCGCCGTCTTTGGAAGAAGGGTTGCCACCCGTACCACCGAAGGACACTTGCCCTCGCTTTGAAGTCTCCGCACAATTTGGCAAACCTCTTCGCCCAGTTGCTCTTTCTTGCGACGCGTAGCTTCGCTTCGGCCTCGCAGATATCTAGCGTGGATCGCGGCACACTCTTCGGGGCACATTTCCGCAAGAGTCGCACACGAAAGGCCGATCCGCTTGCACACGCCGAGGAACGATGGAGCAGGCTCTTCCCTAGCCACAGCTTGTAGCGTTTTTCGCATCTGGGCGATTCGCTGATCGCGGAGATCGCGACGCCGGGCCAGTATTTGATCGCATAGGTCGGGAAAGTGGTATCGGAGAACAACTGAGTTGGAGTAGCCGAGTCGTCTGCACAGGTCACTCAGCGTTGGAACCTGTTCCTCCCGAAGCGCATCCTTGAGAGCACTTTTCATGATGGCTATGCGCGGCTCATCGTGAGCCGCGATCTTTCGCCCAATAGCGCGACAGATGTCAGGGAACTTCAAATGAAGATAGCCATCGCCTGAGTACCCCAGGCTGGCTGCGATGTGATGGGCAGAGACCGGCCGTTCCTGGGCGAGCGATTGTTCCAGCAGCTTTTGGATGTCGGAGAGAGCGCAGATTCTCACGGCACCGGGTTTCCGCCACCAATGGCTTCGTCCTGACTTTCGGTAGTTGGCAGAGATCTGTTTTGAGAGAGTTCGATCCACTTGGTACAGGCGCTCTACTCCCTTATAACCTAGCCGACGGGCAAGCTCAGAAAGACTGGGGGCTGGTTGCTCTCGCATCGCATTTTCGAGCACCAAGCGAACTTGTGCGGGAGTGCGGGATAGAGGAAGTTGTCGATACTTTCTGACGGCGTCCTTCGCCTGCGCCAAATCGGCAGCGAGGTGGACAGAATCGCTTTCCAGGAGAGCTGTCATCGGCATGTTCAGGTGGTAGCAGATTCGCAACAGTGTACTAATTCTTGGCAGACTCTTTCCGGCCATCTGGTAATTAACAGCGGATTGAGATACCCGTGTGGCGCGGGCAAAGGCAAGTCGGTTTCCTTCGGCAACCGCGTCCACGCAAGCCCGAAAATTGGCCGTGAATACAGTCCTTAAAGAGGAGCTATTTAGGCGCGGGGCATGTGCCAGCAGTCCGCCGATCAACCTAGCGCGCCAGAGGGCCACATCGTTTTCCTCAGAGAGACACGCTGGGTGCTCAGATACGATGTCAGCTTTGTCGTCCCCAAGCCACGCCTGGCACCGCGAACAGTAACCTGGGCGTGAGGAGACGGCAAGCGGCATCAGCCGTCCATGACAATGTGGACAAACTTCTTCTAAAGGTCGGCGATGCCGTGGGCAGATCGTGACCGGCATGATAGCCCAAAGGAGAGGCTCGTATATAACGTCTCCAGCACTCCGCCAACCCTCATAACAGGCAGGGCACCAAGCGCGGGTGCGGCGAAACACAACCTGGCAACTGAGTACGTTTTCAAACGGCAGCAGCGTGAGCAACCGGAGATTTGTGCGCAGAGTGGCCTTTTCCAGGGCTTCAACCCAGTTCTTGGACGTGATGCCAATGCCATTGATCGTGTACTGCCGCGCGTGAAAGCCGTGGGAATCTGCCCGGGTTCGTTTCATAAACGGCCCGAAGGAGAACAGTGGTTTCGATGCGAGGGCGGATAGTTCCCGACCCGCCAGGTCGCCCACTGAGACCGCGTGCGCATCGGCGAGCCGGGCCACATAGCCAGAAAGACTCTCGACGAATGGAGTGCCAATCCCGATGGGCTCCAGCGCATACAGCCGGCTTCGAGGCGGTAAGGGCGGTGGCGTGCAATTCCAAGAGTCAAACGTTGATGGCAGTCGCATAGCTCGTTGTTGGGAGACCAATTGGATCACGCCGGGGATGTCGCTGCCCCGGTTTCCTACTTCGCTTCCGTGGCGGCGTAATCTCGATAGCAGCTTGGGCCGTCGCGTCGTGTGGCAACTTTCCGCGATAGTTTACTTGTGGACCCAGGCCGAGTCGTGTTCGCAGGCGATTACGCTCCTCCGTGCTTTCCGACAATCTCCCCTCGCCCTCCAAGGCTTCCGACAGCATCTTGTCGCACTGGGGCACGCTCATCGCGTGCGCCTGCAAGTCTCTAAGCGTCAAAACAGTAGCTTTCCGTCTGAAGGCTCCAGTGAGCGCCCTGACAAGCCAGTCTTTCAACACCCCCACGCAACCGATACTGCGCTCGTAGAGATACTCCCATTCCTCCACCAGCCGTGGCGGTTCGGAAAGGGGAAGCTGTTGTTCGAACGAGCGCAATACGGTCAGGAATGCCTTTTTATCGTTGGGATCATCCACTCGATAGCGTGGAAAGTGAACATCGATACTCCGGCGGCTCAGTTGCGCGCTCAGATTGCGAAATGCAAGCAGTTCATAGGTGCCCAACAGCACGTGGACTGTCCCCGTGCAATTGGCAATGGACTTAAGAACGTCCAACTGGTCCGAAAGCCTTCGCCCAGAAGCCATCCTTGCGAGGTGCTGTGCCTCATCAAGCAGGACAGCTACGGGGCGCCGAAAGCAAAGAGCACGCTCAACCGCATGATGGTACTGCGACCCTGCCGCTCTAGCGCCAGGCATGAACTTTGTTGCTCGGTCTCCCATCCGGACCGGCGCTTCCGGATTCAACTTGTAATCGACCAGGGGTTCGTCCATCCGAAGCAATAGTCTTCGAAAATGATCACTCCAATTGAATGTGCCCGATTCCGGCGCGATGCATTCCACGCTCACAACTGGAAGCCGCACGCGATCAGCTGCGAGTTCCGGCAGCATCTCGGTCGTCAGCATCTGCTCGACCTTTGCGCGCAGGGTCGTCTTACCCACGCCGGTCGGGCCCAGAAGCAGAATCAGGGAGTTCGGCGCTGCTTCCTGAATCGCGCCCAAAAGGGTTTCTCGAGCTGCCAGCAACCGTGGATGGGCCATCGTATAAGCCCGAAAATATTCGAGCCTGGCAGGCCAAGGATGGGAAAGCAGTTCACGAGGAAATCCTTCCATCAGAATGCTCCGTATACTTCAGCGGCAGCCGCATCATCTATTTGTTGGACATCACTCTGCGCAATCGGCACCTCGGAGCGATTCCGGCAAGGGCCGCATTCTTCGTCGACAGGTCTATTTGCGAGTGCCAATCGAATGTCCTTGCTCTCCAAATCGCTCAGCCGTTGGATCAGCAGTTTCTCTTCCCCCTCAACGGACTGCAAGAATTCAGCGAGTTGCCGGGCGGTAACAGTAAAGGCGGCGGAAGAGTTGCGGCGGCTCTGGTGCAGTTCGTTGGTGGCGAACATCACCGGCCTAAGCGGATCAACAACTTAGCACATCCGTTGTTGTTTCGGGACCAGGGGGGTGAATCCTTTCCCCAGCACGCAACCAAATGGCCTGGCTTCGGGATTGCCCTTCATTTGCCCGGAACAACACCAAGCCCTCCGGTCGCTGTGCCCCGCTCTTGCGCCCGTCGATCGTTTTGTCGAGGGTTTTCATTGCCCAATGCCCCGGAAACCCGCATAAACATTGCCGGGGATTTTCAGAGTATCGACAGAATGATCTATTTTGTCGAGAGGGAGGCAGCGTTCTGCCCGTACCGCTGGTTTAACTCATCGACGACCGTGCTGATCCGGTATCGCCTTTCGTCGTCCTCGAACAAGGAAAGCGTGTGCAGTTCATCCGGCACGAGATTGAAAAGCCATACACCAACCTGCAATGGCTCCTGCGCCGGGCACGTTTCCCACAACTTCGTCAGGTGCTGCTGGAGGACATGGGCGCCCAGGCCAATACCTACTGGATATGCCCCCGAACGTGCGAGACGGCCCATATAATTATATGTTTTCTATCAGTCCGCATGCGGTCCAGCCGCCATCAACGGGAAGATTGATTCCGGTAATGTAGCTGGACATGGGATCACACAGAAATGCTACAGCGTTGGCGACGTCTTCAGGCTGTCCCCAACGATTCAGGAGGGTGTGACGGCGCCGGGCAGCATTCAGTACGGGGTCTTTGTACGAGCGATCTGTCATCGCAGTGTGAATATATCCTGGCGAGACACAATTCACGCGGATTCCAGCGGCTCCGAGGTCATATGCAAAAGAACGTGTAAGACCGAGAACGCCGGCTTTGGATGCATGGTAGGCGGGATTGCCCGGAAATCCAAGCTGTGTTGCGAGTGAACCAATAAATACGATGCCGCCCTCACGAATGCTGCCGTCAGCTACGTGGTTTGCAAAATAGCGCGCCCACCGGAATGGAGCCTCTAAATTTACATCGATCGTAGCGTTCCAGTCCTGGTCGGACTGGGGGATGCCGGGACGCGTGATTCCCGCATTGTTCACAAGATATATCGCGCGGCAGCCACCAGAGAGCGCCTGCTCGAAAGCTGTGTTGATGACAGCTTCCTCAAGAACATCACCCTGAATTGCGTGATCAGAGCAGCCTGCGGGAATCTGGATACGATCGACGCCTACCACCCGGTGTCCCCGTTCGTGAAGCTTGCTCGCGATGGCAAATCCGTTGCCCGCTGCCGCGCCTGTGACGATGCATGTGGTCATTTTTGGCACTTTGCTATTTCTCCAGAAAACGAATGGTCCGGCGACGGAGAATGACTTCCGGTTCGAAGAGATTCGAGGGTGAGCAGATTGCCTCGACGATCCGTCCTGCAACGTCGGCAGGTTGCAGGAAGCTGCTTGAGTCCTGTTCCGTTAAGCGCCGCCCCATTTCTGTATTCATGGTCCCCATGGAAAATAGCCAGAACCTCGTGTTCGTCTGCGCGTATTCGTCATTCATGGCCCGGACAAAGCCGAGTAGTCCGTGTTTCACCGCGCAATAGACGGATGTGTTCCGGAAACCAGCATAAGCGGAGGTTGAGCCGATAAAACAGTAATCGCGACGCTCATTAGGATTAGGCGGATATTGAGACAAGAGTTTCCGCGCGAGTTGAATCACTTCCACCAATCCCACTTCGATCTCTTTAGCGATCTCGACATCGTCCATGGCAATGATTGGTTTCGGCGAGAACAGCGCCTGTGTAAAGAAATATGCGTCGCAGGGCTGTTCCGGATTGAACGAAGAGTATTTGTGCTCCACGGCAAAAACCCGGGCACGATTCCGGCGTACAGCTTCATGGAACTTGTGTTCAACTTCGCCCCGCTTTGCTTCGCGCGTAACAAGGTCGACGTGCCCTTCACGGGCCAACAGTGTCTGCGCAATGGCATCCGCCAATCCACCCGATGCGCCAAAGATCAGTGATTTCACCAGGAAAGCTCCGAAAGTGGAGTGGTGTACGGCTTTCCATCCTTGTCGATCTTCGTGCTTACGGATGGCCCCCTATATTCGAACTTCTCTATGCGCAAATCCACCAGTACAGGGCTGTCATCCGGTGTGACCTTCGTCAGTAACGCATCCAGCGCGCCCAAAGATTGTACGAGCACATAACAAAGACCGAATGCCTCGGCAAGTTTCGCTAGGTCCGGAATATAGAGGCCTGTCTCACGGTCCACGCCGCTAACCTGGCCAAAGTACCTGGTCTGCGATGAGCGAATGGATTCATATCCCCCGTTGTTCAACACAAACAGCACAAAACCCTTGGGAGCATAGTGCGAAAGCGTGGCGAGTTCCTGGACGTTCAGCATGAGGCCGCCATCGGCTTCTAGGCAGATCACCTGCCGAGGAGACCCAAATGCAGCACCGATGGAGTTTGGAAGCCCCAAGCCCATGGAACCCAAGGCCGCGCCGTTGAAGAAGCGCGTTCCCTTGCCGGGGGCGAAGAAGCGGCTGAAGGTCTCTTCTGCGTAACCGGAACTGGCAGGCACAAATACTTTTCCGTCTGACCAGCGCGAGAGCCGTTCGGCTATGCCATACACGGTCATCTTTTCCGACGCCAATCGCTTCGACTCTTCGGGTAAGTATGCCGTGCGTTTATCGGCACACCATCCTAACCACGAAGGATCAGCGGCGCTCTTCGAAGACAGATTCTCTGCGATCGCCTCGGGAAGGCAGCGGATATCCGCTTCGATGCATTCGGAATTCGGAAAGCCATGGAACTTTGCGAGTTCGCTTGGATCTATATCCACAAAATACCGTGCAGCTTGCGCTCCGAAAGCTTCGCGCTGGAAGGCAGTGGTCCCGAGATCAAGCCGGGCGCCGAGAAAAAGAATGCAATCAGCGTGGGCGAGAATCTCGTTCGAATAAATCGGCGCCAGCCCTCCCGGACAACCGAAGTGGCAGGTTTCGTGGCTTGAGAGAATGTCAAACGACAGCCAGGAGAATACTGCGGGGATCGCGTACTGCGCGATGAAGCCGCGAACCTCTTTTTCCACTCCGGCAATGCGACAGCCGTTGCCGACGTAGAGCAGCGGACGCTTGGCCTTCAATAGCTGGCCGAGGGCGAGCGACAAAGCCTGGCGGCTCTCCACCTTGTGCATTCCTTCAGAAACCCTTCGCCGAATGGATTCAACGTCGCTCGCGATATCGGCGGCGGAATACTCCAACGGAGCACCCTGCACGTCGAGCGGAATTTCGATAAACACGGGGCCCGGTCTGCCCGTGAACGCTTCAACAATCGTCTCTATGAGATCTGTCCGGTAGTTCTGCAAGTCGAGGCGGACAAAGCGTTTCACACACGGAGAAATGATCTCGCGTGAGCGGATTTCCTGAATACCATGCGTGCGGGTGCCGTAGCGATCGATATCGGCGGTCTTGATCTGTCCTGCCAACACGATCAGCGGGGTTGAGTCACCGTAGGCGGAGATCAGCGAAGTCACGGAATTGGAGACGCCGGGACCGGCGGTAATAACCGCTAAACCCGCGCGGCGGAAGTCGCTCGCTTTGGCGTAGCCTTCGGCTGCCGCAACGCAGGCCTGTTCGTGCTGGCAGTAAACAGGTTTTAGCTCAGCATGGGTCGCCACGGCTCGATTCAGATGCATCGCCATGCCGCCGGTAAGTGAAAAAACCGTTTGTGTTCCCAGCGCCGTCACAATATCCACGGCGTAGCTCGCTATGTTACGTTCTCTACTGACATAAGGGACGGACACGTCCCAATCATACAACCCTTCAAGCAGTTCGCGAAGTGTGCTAGGTGCGTGTCGGGTCATCCCGATCGTATAAAATCATGAGGTTAGACATTAAAGTGCGTATCAAAGCACGTGATCGTTACGCCCCGGCCGCTGGCCGAGCGATGCACCGGCGTTAATGAATTCGAGGAGGAGTGCACGTGGAGCAGAAAACGATTAGCATTTTGACACCCTGCTATAACGAGGAGGCAAACGTACTCGAAGTGTATGACCGTGTACGCGCCGTCATGGCCTCACTCGGCAAGTATCGCTACGAGCATCTCTTCATCGACAACGCCTCAACCGACAATACGTTTGGCCTCCTCAAAGCGATCGCGGCAAATGACCACAACGTTAAGGTGATCCGCAACACGCGCAATTTCGGCCATATCCGGTCTCCGTTCCATGCGCTCTGCCAGACTTCGGGCGATTGCGTAATCGGAATCGTCGCGGATTTGCAGGATCCGCCCGAGATGATTCCGGATTACGTACAGAAATGGGAGGAGGGCTACCCAGTCGTTGTCGGGATAAAATCCGGTAGCGATGAAAACGGCTTGATGTTCCAGATTCGCAAAAAGTACTACAAGACGGTACAGCGGCTGTCAGGCATTGAAACCTATGAGAATTTCTGCGGCTTCGGACTGTATGACCGTAGGGTAATCGATGTCCTACGCGAATTTCATGATCCTTATCCGTACTTCCGCGGCATGCTGGCAGAGATCGGATTCCGGCACTGCGAATTGCCATACCACCAACCTGTGCGCAAGCGAGGCATAACGAAAAACAATTTCTATTCGCTCTACGACACGGCAATGCTCGGTATTACAAGCCTGTCCAAGGTTCCGTTGCGCATGGTGACATTCTTGGGATTCGCCGGTGCCTTGTTTTCCGTTCTGCTTTCCTTCGCGTACCTAGCATACAAATTGTTGTTCTGGAATAGCTTCCAGCTCGGAATTGCTCCGATGGTGATTGGTGTTTCCTTTCTCGCCTCCATACAATTGCTCTCTCTCGGTATCTTGGGCGAATACATTGGGCAGGTTCACACCATCGCTCAGAATCGGCCTCTGGTGATTGAACAGGAACGGGTGAATTTCGAATACGGGCCTGGCGAGCCGATGCAGCAATCGGTTCGCTCGGAAACTTCACAGGTTCTCGGCACACCTTAGTATCAGTATTGACTTGTTGTTCGACTGCAGCCAACCGGAAGCACCGTCGGCCTGCCTTTCGCTCGTCTGGCAGATACCTAGCGCATGCAGGCACTTTCATCGTTAGTGGCGCGACGTAACCTGCAGACGATCAGTCGCTCGCTTTGTTCTTTGACTTTACCGCCTGCGCCAAGCCAGCTTTTGCCGAGGCATTCTGCGGATCGAGATTAAGTGCCGCATGGAAACGGTTCTCCGCAGAAACGTAGTTGCCGTTACGCAACTGCTCCTGACCGGTTACAACATATGCCCGAGCACGTAGCTCGTCCTCTGTTGGCTCTTTAGAAGAGGATGCGGGCATCGCCGGTACATCGCCCCCGGTTTTCATTTTGACCACGGCGGCAGCCTTCGGTTGTGTTACTGCGAGCGAGATGTTCGACCCCGACGATGCCTGCTCCCCCTGCACCTGGTATTCCACAGCCTTCACGCCGGCCAAATCGAGCGGCACACCTCGCACAATCTCCAGGTCAGAAGTCCTTAATGCACCAGTCAGGCTCACCTTTCCGTCCTCCACGTGCACGTTCACGTGCGGATCTTGAACTGTACATTCCGTGCAGTCCACGCGAACGCCATGTGAGTCCAATGCCTCGTGCAATTTCTGCGTCACTGCTTGATGTATTGTCTCGTCCTTTGGTGGTCGGCGAATGCTAACAGACAAGAGCACAGCAACTAGTGCCAGTATAGACAGGATCCAAATGAGATTCTTTCGAACGAACGAGCTAACTTCCCCATCAAGGGATGTAATTTTCGAAGACCGACCGGCTTCGGAAGTTCGCAGCCTGCTCTTCAAGAACTTCGAAACAAGCCTATCGATACTGGCCTCAAATAATTCCGACGCAGGGGTGAGACCGTTATACGTGACCAGCTCGGCGATATCAGGCGCGAGAGTTGCTGGCGATGGCATCTGAAAGTCGCGTGCAAGGATCGGCACGATATTCCGCTCGCATTTGATTGCGTGCCTGATTTCCTGCCTGAACCAGTCGTCCTCATTTTTGCATCGTTCGAGACAGCCTGGAGTCAGGATTACTACTACGTCCGTCGCCGCTTCGATCTCTCTAAGAAGAGCCAAATCGAACTTTCCGCTCTTCAGATCCTCAACGTCCATAAAAACAGAAAACCCTCTGCTCTTAAGGGCATCCTTGATGCGTCCGGCTAAATGCTCTCCACCGTCCCGACGGTAACTTATGAACACATCATGTGACATTTACCGGGCCCCCAAAATCATCTCTGAATCACGCCGCAACGCATGGTGTTCGCGTAAGTGGCAGCTAGCGACCTCCCGCTCGATGCCAGCAGCCTCCCTATTTAGAATGATGCGGACCACCGCCTCCGGCAGTTAAAACGCCAGCCAGTGCCACGTCGTCTTTCCATCCGATCGCGGATATGGGCAACTGTGTGTCGTGCGTAGCCTTGCTGACCTGCTGCTGCACATACGAGAAGAGTTCCCTGGCAGATACTGTGCCATCGTGATTCTGATCCGCCTCTCCGGAGAGACCTTTGAGAAGATAGTAGGTGAATACACCGTGATCTTCCCATTGATGGCCCTCGCCCGATGTTTCACCGATATCACTTGCCTCGATCGCAGCTAGTCCCGAGACTTCCGCGGCACGCACCAGATATTGATTCACGAGGTTGGCCGGCTTCACTCTTGTTCGCTGAGCTTCACCAATCTGCAGACTATGACAACTGTCGGCGAAGGTTACGATGTGCTTGGTATTCACGTAATTCGAAAGCAGATTTGGCAGTTCGGTGACAGCCAAGGCTGAGTTTGCCATGTCGCGTGGATCGCTGTCATAGGTCAACAAATACTTGTTCTGCGGATCGCCTGGGTCATAGCCGCCGTGCAGGTTGAGATACAGCACCACGGTGTCTTCCGGATGTGCCTGAGCGAGGAATCGCGTTAACGCTACTTTCACATTGTCGAGAGTCGCATCTTCATTCAAGAGGAAGCGAACGTTGGTGGCGCGGAAGTTTCCGCCATGCGGCAACAGGAGGAAGTCACGGAAGGCGGCGGCGTCACTGTCCGCATAGGCAAGGTTCTGCAATCCGGAGCCTGCAAACTTGTAGTGGGCCACTCCAACGACTATGGCATACCTTTGTCCACCGGCAGCCAGATGCAGGTCCGGGCGAGAAGGCGCGTAGTGCTTACCGCTGGGTAACTCCAAGAGAAATGCTGCATAGTGGGACTGGTTCCATCGGTCCCTGAAAGTAATTTCCAACGAATTCCGCCCCGGATGCAATGCTAACATCGGATTGCGAGTCAGATCCACGTCGCAGACGATTCCCTCGCTGGTAGAGCGTTGCGTGGTGACAATATTAGCCACCTCGGCGTTTAACCTCGTTGTAACACTGCCGTATGAAACATCCTGCGGCTGCCTGCTTAAATGGACTCTGACATAGCCGACATGAGCTGTTGCGGGAAGAAACTGCGCGCCGTTTTCTTCCACGCGCACTTGTAGATCGGGGACCTCCAGCCAAACACTGGCCGCACTCTTCAACTGAGCGAACACCTGCGATAACTGCATGAGCAACAGGATGAGGATGAAACGGACAGAAAGACCAAGTTTATTCATAGCTACCCGATATTTTGTGCGGTTGGAATTCGTGAAAACTCTACATGACTCATGCTGATTTGTCATGAGTAGTTCACGGAGCAGCTCACATTTCAGTTGAAGTGGCCTCAGTTCGTCTCTATGATGTTGGTCTGAATTCGCAGCCATTCATTTTGATTCTCTACCGCATTTACGGAAGAAGGAGCGCCCAATTGCGCAGCAAACTTAGCGTCATTCTTGTGTTGGTCTTCACGCTTAGCTGTTCCATTGCCGGGTTCGCACAACTGGGAGGTCTGTTCAAAAACAAGAAACCGTCTGACCCCGATAAGTCTCCTGAGTACAGCGAGGCCGATAAGCAGAAGCTTGCCGAGATTGAGCAGAGGCCGGCGGTGCAGGAAGAAATTCAAAAAGAGTGGGATGAGGTACGGCGCGAGCACCTCCAATCAGCCTACGCGATCAACCAGACCGCGAACTGGGGTATCACCGACGATCCGATGGATCACCACGGAGCAGCGCGCGGTGCCGACCGCCTGTACAGCAACCCGATGATGCAAATTTATCTCAACAACATTGGTCAGCGCCTGGTTCCCAAGGATTCACCGAATCTCTACACCTTTCGGGTTCTGCTGGATCCGATGCCCAAGGCGGAAGCGCTCTCCACGGGCACGATCTATATCTCCACCGGCTTGATCTCACTGCTCGACAGCGAGGCGCAGCTCAGCTACATTCTTGCCCACGAAATTGCGCACGTAGAGCAGAACCACGCATACAACCGCATCCATAACAGCGTTGTGGAACAGGAACTGTACAAAGAGAAGGAAGCAAGAGCAGCGACAATCAAGGGCATCGCTACGCTGGCGGGCGGGCTCGGCGGAGGACTCCTTGGTGGAGCGATTCACGGCGCCTCTGGTGCCGGAATAGGCGTCCTGGCGGGCAGCCTTGGCGGTTATGTTGTCGGGAACATGCTGGCCGGCCCACATATGCAACTCACCGAGTGGAATACGGTGGAAGAGGATGAGGCGGATGAGCTGGGAGCCAAGTATATGGTCACCCAAGGGTATGACGTGCGGGAGGTTCCACGCTTATATGCCTCGCTGGACCGCATCGTTGGCAAGGATTCGCGGCTTGGCCTCGGATTCATGGGCAGCCCCCGCCGCGTCAAAGAGCGTTCCGTCCACATCCAGCAGTTGCTGAACGGCGCGCTTCGGGCCGACATCACAAAGCTCGTCCAGTCCAATGGCCTTCTCGGCTCAAGCGCGGAGTTTCCGGTACTTCTGTCGGCTGCAAGACGCGACAATGGCATTCTCGCCATGGAGTACGATCTGTTTGCAATGGCGCGGCAGAATCTTGAAGACGCGGCGGCGCAGCGCTCCAACGATCCCAGTGTTCATTTCTATCTGAGCAAGGTTGTCGCCCTCACCGCGCACACCCCAGAAGACAAACGGCAGGCCGTTGCTCATATTGCCGATGCCATCCGGCTCGATGCGTCTCGCGGCTCGATTCCTGATTTGCATCTTGAGTACGCATTGTCCCTGCTCGATCAAGACAATGTTGCCAATAAGGATCAAGTTATTCACGAGTTGAAGACCTACGTGGCCCTCTATCAGCGGGACAACGCCGGTGCACTACCGGGTAACATGTCGGCTATCTTCGACTATTTCAATCTGGTTGGAGAAACAAGCTGGTATCTGCCGCCAGAGTGGTATCCGGCAACGCAACTCTTCAACAACGGCGGTACGACCATTGCCCCCGATGCAGTTATTCACAAGGCGATGGCAGTCACCGGTGGCTCTGCGGCCCCGGCCCCGGCGGCATCGCATGTAAGGCCAGTGTCAGGACATTAATATTTCAGTAAGGAGGAGGACGCACTGACGTCCTTCTCCTTACTACTTACTACAGGAACAATCATGTCGCGAATCATGAATGGACTTCTTGCCGCCGTAATTCTGCTGCTCGTTTCTTCTTCCGCTGTCGCAGCTGATCAACGCATTGTCCTTGGAATTCTTCCGGTCTACGACGCCACCGCCGAGTCATTGGCCGAGAGCTTTCCACCTAACCTGACGTTCCTGATTTATCAGGAGCTACTCAAAAGTCCGGACATTAATCCCGTTTTGTTGAGCCCTGGTGGTCTTTATGAGACCGACGGTGAGGACTGGATCGTCGACTATGCGCACAAGGCGAAGGTTGATGCCGTACTGATAACTCGTCTGTTACCGACTGTTCGGGTGAATGACCGTCGCAGACAGATCAAGTACGAGGTGCAGGTTCTTGACGTGAACACCGGCAAACGTTCGCTGAAGGCCCTCAACGACTCTGTACAGGTAGCTACGGGTGACCTGTTCGTAGCGGCTTCTAATACGAACACTTCCGCTGCGTACCGCAACTTTTTTGGTACCCCGCAGGAGTTCCGGAAACAGCCTTTGGGGAAGGCTGCATTGAAGCTGGTGGACTGGACGAGAGAGTATCTCACCTCTACTCTCACGGCACTTCAGCCGACGCGGAGCGGCGCAGATCCAGTCCTGACGAGCCCGGCACCTTGCCAAATCAACTTCCGCATCCGGTATGCGGCCAAGAGGACGTCGTCGAAATCTTACAGCGTTTTGGCGAACGACAAGGACGAGAGTTCCACCATTCGTGAGGGTGTGGCGCAATTTCCTATGGAGCCTGGTGCGCTGGCGATTCGCGCCCAAGTTGTGGACGCGCCCTACAAAATGGCCATTGAGCCGCTTTATCAGAACTCGACGATTCTCGACTGTTACAGCAAAGAACATACCCTGGTTCTGGAACTTGGCAACGCCGGAGAAGCCCTGCTGCACTGGGAGTGATACGCGGGATCTCCTGCCAGCGCTCTACCGGAAGGCGTGCTTGTTTTTTCTCCGGAACGATCAAACGGGTTGGTCGTTCGGTCAGCACGTTTCCTGGCGTACTTCAACTCGACCTCCGCACGGAGGATGCTGGCTTTGCTTCGCAAGACCTGCAGCAACCTTGAAGCGGCGCGGTCCGGCGTTCGACCAGGACGTTTCAATATTTGACCACTTTACCGAGGTGAATATGCCCACTGATACCTCACCGAACGGAACGGTCTCCCTCGTTATTGCCATCACTGGCCATCGCGACCTCTTTCCGGAGGACGAAAAGCAATTCGAAGCAGCAATCCAGCAAATTCTACTGAAGGAGAAGAAGAAATATCCCAGCACATCGCTGCTTCTACTCTCAGGCCTCGCTGAAGGGGCTGATCGCATAGCGGTTCGCGCCGCCGTAGGGCTCGAAATTCCTTACGTGGCTGTGCTTCCCATGGCACCCGAATTCTACCGAGACGATTTCAACTCAGCCCAAAGCAACACTGAATTCGAGGAAATGCTTCAGAATGCCGCCAGAGTGATTGAGATACCGTGCTCTGCCCGATTAGGCCTCTCGCATGGAGCGACCCGCGATCATCAATACGACTGTCTAGGGAAGTTTCTCGTTAGTGCCAGCCAGATCATGATCGCCGTTTGGGACCAGGTTCGGACCAGCAAGCCCGGCGGCACCAGCGAAGTAGTTGCCCTCAAACTCGCCGAAGGTCGCCAGAACGGACGGAGAGGCTTTGCTGGACCGGGCAGTTCCGGTATGGGGCCGGTGCATATTCTCCTCGCGAGAAGGCAGAGTACGGGAAGCGAAGTCCCCACCGGTCCCAAACATGAGATCAGGTATCCCGATGGGACCTCAGCCGACGATTTTGAAGCTAGCTACAGACTTATAGATCAGTACAATGCCGATGTCCGCGCCGCAGGTAACCTAACCCGAGAGGTCGCTACCAGCCGCCAAAATATTTGCGGGGGTCAGGAAACGTCTGGCCTTACTCCCGCGATGGAGTGGACCGCCACCGTCTATTCCTGGGCCGACACCCTCGCCATCCACTACGCAGCACGAAGTCTCAGACTCTGGAAGTCCGTGTATATCTTGCTCGCGATCGCTGGAGTCGCTCTCACCTTCTTGCATGCCACGGAGTCAAGAACCGACTGGCGCCTGCATATCATGTACTATCTGGCTCTAGCTCTGGCATTTTCCTTGGGGTATTGGGAAATTCGCGATCAGCACCGGCAGCGCCATGAAGAGTATCGCGCGCTCGCCGAAGCCCTGCGTGTACAGTTTTTTTGGCTTGCCGCTGGTCTGCGCGATATGGCCTACGAAAACTTCTTGGGTAAACAGGCTGGCAAGACGATCTGGATTCGCGACGCCATGAGCGAGATCAGCCTCTATAACGACGTCGCTTCCACTCAGACACGCAATGGCGTCGTCGGGGAAGCTGCACGTTTGTCGTTGGCTCGCACCTGGGTCGAAGGTCAGACCGGGTACTTCAACAAGGCATGTCGTAAGCATCAAAAAAGGCATAGGCTTTTCAATGACGTAGCCCTAGTCCTGGTCGGCGTCGGCTTCTTCCTCCCACTTATCGGATGGCTTACTCCAACTTTCGCCAGCCAAGAGATTCCGCACCTCAAGCAGTTAGCCAGCATCGTGCCCACCATTGCTATGCTGTGGGCTGCCCTCGCATGGAACTACGCTGAGCTTCGCGGCTATGTCCAGGAGGCAAGGCAGTACGCGCGGATGCACGACCTCTTCTACGCCGCCAAATCCCAGCTGCAGAACCTCGAACGAGCGGCCAAGCCCGAGAGCTTCGTTGCCGCACAGACTACGATCCGTGAGCTTGGCCAAGATGCTCTCGAAGAGAACGGCGATTGGCTTTCTATGCATCGGGAGCGAAAACTTAAACCCGGGATTATCGCAGGGTGATCGCGAAAGCGCAGACAGCTTTTTGAGGCTTTTTGCCCGAGGCTGGATTCGAAAGGAATAGCTGTCGAAAAGCGCTACCTGGCGCCTCATCTCGCGAGTCGCTCTTTCGATGAGCTGAGTTCCGCCGTAAAGATCGCTGTCGGCCAGAATTTCATCGCCGGAGCGCAGGGTTCGCGCCACGGCGGTAATGGCCGCCATGCCGCTCGCGAAGGCGACAATGTTGGCAACGATCCCACCGGAGTGGCGGTCAATACGTCAACTCATGCCGTATACGTTTTGAACCTCGGTGATGGCACGGTTTCGGTAATTAAAGGCTCATCAACGACTGCTGCGCAGCCGACGATCACGAGTCTTTCGCCCTCCTCGGCAAGCGCAGGAGGCGCGGCGTTCACACTGACGGTCAACGGCACGAACTTCGTCTCGGGTGCAACGGTAAACTGGGGCGGCAGCGCATTGACGACGACCTATGTGAGCGCAACCGAGCTGACGGCGGCGGTTCCGGCGAGCCTAATTGAGACGGCAGGCACGGCGAGCGTAACGGTAACAACGTCTGGCGGGACTTCCTCCGCGGCGACATTCACCATCAATCCAAGTCAAGAGCTAACCATCAGCAGCCTCTCGCCTTCTTCGGCGAGTGCAGGCGGCGCGGCGTTCACCCTGACGGTCAACGGCTCGAACTTCGTCCCCGGTGCAACCGTAAACTGGGGCAGCACGGCGCTGACGACGACGTTTGTGAGCGCGAACCAGCTTACCGCCTCAGTTCCGGCAAATCTGATCGCGACCGTGGGCGTAGCGAGTGTAACGGTGACCACGAGCGCAGGCACATCCAACTCGCTCGCCTTTACAGTCCAGGGTGCTTTGCTCTTCGTTCTCATGACTCCCTGCCGTCTGGTGGATACAAGGAATGCAACAGGTGCGTTCGGAGGCCCATCAATCGCGGGAGGGAGTTCGCGGAGCTTTGTGATTCCGAGCAGTGCTTGCACTGTTCCCTCCACGGCATCAGCTTATTCACTCAATGTCACGGCTATCCCGCATGCAGGATTGGGATATCTGACGATTTGGCCCACCGGAGTGGCGCAACCTGTGGTTTCGACACTGAACTCCGATGGCCGAGTGAAGGCTAACGCGGCCATCGTTCCGGCTGGTACCAGCGGCGCAGTTAGCGTGTATGCCACCGACACTACCGACGTCGTGCTGGACATTAACGGCTATTTCGTGCCCGCGACTAGCACATCCGCCCTGGCATTTTATCCGCTGACGCCCTGCCGTGTGGCAGACACTCGTAATGCAAGCGGCTCCTTGGGTGGACCCTCCCTGGTTGGTTCGCAAACTCGTGCTTTCCCCGTCCTGTCGAGTGCGTGCAATATACCTTCGAGTGCGCAAGCGTATTCACTGAACTTTACGGCGATACCGCAGGCCGGACTCGGTTACTTGAGCGCTTGGCCGACAGGACAAACGTGGCCGGGAGTTTCGACACTAAACGCCCCGCCGACCAATCCGGTGGTGGCGAACGCAGCGATTGTTCCGGCGGGAACCAGTGGAGAGATCAACGTGTTGGGCTCCAACAACACGGACGTGGTGATCGATATCAACGGGTACTTCGCGCCAGTGGGCTCGGCTGCGGGCAGTCAGGCACTGTTTACCGTCACTCCGTGTCGCGTGCTGGATACGAGGTCATCAAGCGGTTTGATGAATGGAACACTGCCGGTCAATGTAACGAGTAGTTCCTGTGGGATACCATCGAGCGCGGAGGCCTTTGTGCTGAACGCCACGGTTGTACCCACGTTGGGCTTGGGGTACCTGACGTTGTGGCCGGAGAACGAGGCGCAGCCGGTGGTATCGACGCTGAACGCGGATGATGGGGTGATTGCCTCTAACATGGCCATTGTCCCCACGACGAACGGATCAATCGATGCGTTCTCGTCCAGCTCTACGCAACTGATCCTCGACATCAGCGGATATTTTGCACCGAGCAGCACCCATTGAGGGCGGAATACATGAACGTCCGGTGGTGACTTGAGCTGTTAAGGGAGTCCTGCAGGCGAAAAGCTATTGTCATAAGGCTCCGCCCAATGAGCGACCTCTGAACGCCCCGGCAAACGGGGCGTTCGTATTTCTGGCATTCTGATTACAGACGTTCCTCTTTTTCCATTACCTGGTCCAATTGACTGCGCGACGACGATCTCCGGCGGTACTCGGCAAAAACCTGATACGGCATAGAGTCCTTAGGCGGCTTCCGCGAGTACGCCGTTTCAATGCCGACCTGAAGATAATGCCATTCCTCCCGGAGAGTCTGGGTTGCGTCCATGCTCCGGCGCTTGCTCTTTATCAGGTGAGCCTTCACTTGCTCTATGGCAAGCTTCGCAGTTTGAGGCGGGCCAGCCAGGGCTCGCTCCACTTCAAGAAATAATTCGTAGATACACAGGAAAGCGTGATTTGCTTCTCTCTTTTTGCAGCGCTGGGTAGATTGCCGCCAAGCGATGAAGGGCAGTCCGGCCATGGCGTTTGCAAAGCTCATCGGGCATAGACTGTATCGCTGGCTGTCAATGAAATTCAGCAGCTCAGACTGCGCAATGAATGCTCCCTGTCCGCGTAGGTTGTTCTCTGCAGCATCGATTCTGGTTTGGAGATTGTCGAGGTTCCTTTTCGCCCCTGAGAAGCGCCGCTGATAACTGTGAAGCAAGCGTTCCGTGCCTGCATCTGATAAGCGGTCCTGCAAAGCTCCCAGCACGTTGTTTAGTGCTTCCTTTGCTTCCCGCTCTTCGGTGAGGGCCTTCCGGAACTCGATTCCTAGGCCGTTCCTGGCTTTCCGCAGTGCACGAAATTCTTTGAATGTTGCTTCTTGAGTTCGCTCCCAAAGAAAGAGATCGAATTCACCCCGCCGGGGATTTGGAATTGGCTGCAACGCCTGCCGAATGGATTTCAGCGTTTCTGCCCTCTGCATCTCCCAGGCAACTTCCGCCCAGTGATACTCAAATATTCCGAGCAGGGTATCGCGCCGGGGAAAGAGAATCTCATCCGTGATCTCTTTTGGCCGTCCGCGCTTTTTTGGCTTGAGTTGGATTGTTTCATGTGCGTTGGGCACAATATTTCCGCCAGGTAATTGAAATGACTTGGAGCTGAACTGCCATGTAATTATCTGTGCCGCTACATCAATTGCCAAGTAAATACAGTAATGCGTGCAATTTCAACAGTTTGACGCCTTCTGAAATCGTTATATCGTTCGTCTGTGAGCGTAAAACACATGGGCGAGCGGGATGCGGTCGGACCAAAGTCCGGGCCATCGGTTTCCCAGTCCGATCCGGGGCTGAGAAGACCAACACTCCCACCGACAGCTGGCCGAAAACCAGAGGCTCGCCCACCACTTCACTCACACGGTTTTGACCTTGGGGTTGCTGTTGCCCCTAAGCTCCGCGAAGCGGGGCTCCCATATCAGCCTAAAACTGGGCGGGTCGCAGGGCCGGGCCCTGCTGAATATCTCCAGCGCGAAGCGCTGGACACCAACCCGACGAGCGATCCCCGCGAAGCTGGGGCGCGCGATGCTCGAACCGCTGACTCCTTAAGCGAAGATGATCTTCAGCAAATCATCGAATTCTTCACAATCCTAGACCGCTGGGCCCGGGAGGCACATGGAAACTAAACCATGTAGTCTCTGCGCGCGTCCGGCGGACTTTTCCTTGGCCGTCCTGCTGTCCACGTTAGGAGTTCGGCCACGAGCCCAGAAATGCTCCCAGAGGATTTTGCTCTGCAATTTGTGTATACAGGACGCAATCGCCTCACTTGGCGCTACACCCCTCCGCGAATTGCAACAGCCGGTTATAACAGCGCATACGTCGATCACTGGCACCTCCAGGGCAGATACCTATACCGCAAACCAGTCAGCGCCTGCGGAAGGGGACCACCAGGGCAGCGCGGAGGGGGCTAGTTCCCGGCCCTGTCTAATAGCCGGGAACTCACGTCACCATGACGAGGTTTCAAGGAACTCGGGCTCTGGCAATGATTGATAAGCTCGACCTTCGAATTCCCAGGAATGCCAATCTTCGGAAAGAAGTTTCCGATTACATCCGGGGCCTTCCCTATGAAACTTACACTTCTCGCGTGCGTCCTGCCGTGCACTACGCGGGAAAAGCTGACCTTCGGCCTATTGGCATCGATGCGCTCCTGCATGTGCAATGCAAACATGGGGATAAGCATCACAAGCTCGAATTCTTCAATGTGGGCGAGAAGCGCTATAGCGAAATCGCGGAACTCATCGATTCGGTGACGGATGCGCCGCCTGCAGCTATGGGAATCATGCGCATCGATCTGACCGCAGACGTAAAAGGCATTTCTGTTGAATGGTTCAAACAACATGCTCGATTCAAGTTCAAGAGGACCGAACGCGAGTATGGCGAACTCAAGTATGAATCAATCGGGCGGGGCAAAGTCGAAACGATCATGGCGGGAAGGAGGCCGAACGTATTTCGCATTTACAACAAAGTGGCGGAAAGCCAGGTTCAATTCCGAAGAATGCTACGAAAGCAGAGTCGGGACGCAGAGCCCTTGGAATTTGAACAGGAGTTCGGATTCAAAGACACCGATACTTTGACCAGAGTCGAACGCCAGTGTGGAGGTGATCGGATCCCGCTGGAGATTGAATCCTTCGGTTCTCTGCATCGCGCGCCTGACTACAATCCTTTCCAAAACTTTGAAATCGTCACTTCTGGACTGCCTACTCTGCCCACTCCAGAGGAATGCGAAGGTATCGAATACTTCACCGGACTCGGCCTGTACTACAAATCGAAAGAAATCGGCATGCAGGAATTTCGGAAACTACTCAATCGCCAGTCAAAAGGAAATGCGGCGCGAACTATGGAGAAGTATGGAAGATTCTTTCCCGACGGAAGAGAGAACGCGATCTCGAGTCGTGAGATCTTTGAAGTGTATCGAAGTTCGGTCATAAGGCAGCTGAGCGCCTGATTCATAGTATCGGGCGCAGGGTTTCAAAGAAATTCATTGACCGATCCTATGGGGGTAAGCATAGTGGAAACGGTCTTCTCGGCCTGGACCACGAACCGGCGAGGAGGAGATGTGCGCCAAGTCGCTGAGATTGACTTTCCAAAGTGTGACTGCACGACCGGAGCTTGCAGCGAGAGCTGCCCGCAAGCAT
>Ga0326727_10008124_pt1 | contig 26930 bp, 25 predicted proteins | sample MB2enrmetagenome_FD_207643 | JGI IMG/M metagenome (GOLD analysis project Ga0326727, IMG submission 207643) | Lab enriched peat soil microbial communities from McLean, Ithaca, NY, United States - MB29MY | ecosystem: Environmental > Terrestrial > Soil > Wetlands > Peat | place: USA: New York...
TGGCCGGACCCAGCACGATATGGCGGAGGAGGAGGGATTCGAACCCCCGAGGCCCTTTCGAGCCTAACGGTTTTCAAGACCGCCGGTTTCAACCACTCACCCACTCCTCCGGCTTCTATTGTATCCCGGCACGCACTTCGGCCGGCAATCACTATAGGTTCTGCGTATCGCCTAAAAAGGGATATGGACGATCCAAAGGGTGAAACTTAGTCTGAGGTTTCCTGCCTGTCCGTACCTGCAACTACCTGGGCCTCGAAATCGATGCCCCAGAAATGCGGCGCAGGGGTCAGGAATTCCACGCCCACGCGCATTCCCCGGCTTGCGCTTTCGCCCAGGTAGACGATCCGGCATTCCTGTTCCTCTTGCGTTTCCGGGTTGACCAAAACCAGCATTTCCCCGTTGTTTACTTCATGCTTCAGGATCAGCAGGCCGCCATGTGCGCTCACCACCAAGGTTTCGCAAATCTCGCGAAACTTTCGGCCTGCATGGCTGCGCCCTAGCGCTTGCAGCCGCATCTTGTGAAACAGGCGCTGGCTGCGACGGCTCCCGGTTTGCACGGCTTCGTTCATGTGCCGATCATGGGCTCCCTGGCATAACTGGTCAATTGCCCTTTCGGACAGGTGTTCCGCACGCGCCAATCCGGTTTTCTTGCGGCAGCTTGTACCCCGCTCCGGCAAGCCGTAAAATGAGCATAGCGGCAACGGCATTCAGCTCTTTGCTCCACATCCACTCCGCCGCCGCGCTTTTCTTGGAAATAATAGGTAGTTTATCCGGGAGTGAATCCTTGTGCCTGAGGGCCTTATATGAACCTTACTGAATTTATCGAAGGTCGTCGCGAGAAACATCTCTCTGAACTCTGCGAGTTTCTCGGGATTCCCTCGATCAGCGCCAAAAGCGAACGCAAGCCCGATATCGAACGTGCCGCCAATTGGGTTGCCGACCATCTTCGTTCCGCCGGTTTCAAGATTGTGGAGATCGTGCCCACCAAACTTCATCCACTCGTTTATGCCGAATCCCTCGAGGCGCCCGGCAAGCCCACAGTTCTTTTCTACGGCCACTACGATGTGCAGCCCCCCGAACCTCTTGAGCTGTGGACCTCGCCCCCGTTCGAACCGCAAGTGCGCAATGGTAATCTCTACGGCCGAGGCACGGCCGACGACAAGGGCCAGGTCCACATTCATCTCAAAGCGCTCGAGTGCCTTCACCAACTGAACGGCAAATTCCCCGTCAACCTCAAAGTCCTGATTGAAGGGGAGGAAGAAGTCGGTAGCCTCAGCCTCTGGGATTACGTCCAGGCAAACAAGGAAAAGCTGAAGGCCGACGCCCTGATCGTCTCGGACACCGCCATGCTCGGCAAAGGTGTTCCTTCCATCACTTACGGCTTGCGCGGACTGAACTACTACGAGATTGAACTCACCGGGCCGGCCCGCGATCTCCATTCCGGTGTCTACGGCGGCGCGGTCCCCAACCCGCTCACCGTTCTCACGGAGCTTTTGGCCAAACTCCACGACAAGAACTTCCTCGTGACCGTGCCCGGTTTCTACGAAGACGTGGCCACCATCCCTGCTGCCGAACGAAAAGCCCTCAACGCTCTGCCGTGGAAGAAAAAGGATTTCGAGCGAGCCGTTGGCGCGCCGGGCTACTTCGGCGAAAAGGGATTCACCACCGTGGAACGCCTCTGGATTCGGCCGACTCTGGAGCTAAACGGGATTTGGGGCGGCTATCAGAGCGAAGGCGCCAAAACGGTGATTCCCTCCAAAGCCCATGCAAAATTTTCCACGCGCCTGGTTCCCAATCAGGACCCCAAGAAGATAGCGAAGCTCGTCGAGCAGCACATTGGCAAGCTGCTTCCCAAAACCGTAACTTGCAAATTTGAAGTCCTCAGCACCAGCAAGCCCTGGGTGGCAGCCTATTACGATCCCATTTTCCACGTCGCCCAATCCGCGCTCCAGAAGGGCTTTGGCAAGAAAGCCGTGTTCATTCGCGAGGGCGGTTCTATCCCGTTCGTCACCCAAATGCACGATACCTTCAAGATTCCGTGCGTCCTCATCGGTTTCGGTCTGCCGGATGAAAATGCGCACGCCCCCGACGAGCACCTCGCTCTCGACAATTATTACGGCGGCATCAAGGCCATCGCCCATCTCTACGAGGGTCTCGCCTCGCTTTAGGTTTTTTTTTGTTGTGATTCGGGTCAGGGCGAAAATCCATAGCGTCCGCTTTCTGCGGCGGGCGAACTCTGCCGGACGATAAAACCCATTCCCCGAATTCCTACAGTTTGGACAACTGCTTTCGCCGCTCTTTTGCGTAGTCTTCAAGCGCGGCGTTTGCATTCCCAATCGTTTTCAATGCTTCCACAACGGCTGGAAGGTCTTTCCCTCGCAGCACGACGTACATCTCATCTTCACCGAGTCCCGTATACACGCGGCTTCCAATGCATCCCAGGCTGGTGATCGCACCGTGCTGCAAGGACGCCGGCAACGCCATGCACGTAGGCCTGCCGAGTGCCGGCGCGCCGGTACCCACGCCCGCACGGTTCGCCGCCTCCTGCAGCAGCATCGCCCCGGCTGGCTTCACCGCGAACAGCACCACGTCCGGTTGCGCCGGCGCGTCTCCCAGTGGGGCATAGAGAATCGCCTTCGGCCCCTTCGCCAGGCGCGGGATCTGTGGCACCTCTTCCGGCTTCACGTATCCCAAATCAAACATCATCTTCAATGTCTGCTCCGTTTCCTTTTCCCGCTCCGGGGAGAGCGCGATATTGTGTGTGTACGCGCCCACCGCGCAATTGAAGTGGTTTTCTGGCACGGTATAAAACGTCCGCCCCTCTGCCGCCACCCGCCAGAAGCTGCACCCGGACGGCTCGGTGCCCTCAAACTTTTTTGCATTTGTTGGCGCCTCATCCAGAAATGTGACCGCCACGGGTCTCCGTCCTGCTCTTGTCACTGCCGCAATTTGCCGCTCGCATTCCTGTCCGTTCCAACCTGCGTTCATCTCGGCTTCTCCTTGATTCATTTGGGATTACGAAGAATAACATACCGGCATTTTCCGGCGAGCTGCCCGCCCACGTGCGGTAACCCGCATGAAACCTGTGCGTTTTGCACATCCCCTCAAAAAATCGCATTTTCCCCTTCATTTTTGCGGTTTCGCACTTGCGTTCTCCTGCCGCCTTCGCTATAGTCGCAAACGGCCCGAGTTTTCCTCAGAAAAACAGGGGTTTTTTCGCTCGGGGCTGGCCTCGATCCGTTCGGGGTGGAGAGACAATTCAGGAGGGTAAGCAAACTAAATGGCAGCCAAGCCACTGAGCAAGTCCAAAATCGTTGCACACATCGCCGACAAGGTGGGCACGGCCAAGAAGACGGTTGCAGCTTTCTTTGAGGAGCTTCACAAGCTCGCCGTTAAGGAAGCCAAGGGCGCCGCCGGCAAGTTCGTCATTCCCGGCATTGGCCGCGTTGTAAAGGCCCACCGCAAGGCGCGCCTCGGGCGCAATCCTCAGACCGGTGAACAGATCAAGATCAAGGCGAAGACCGTTGTCCGCCTCCGTCCCGCCAAGGTCCTTAAAGATGCCGTTCTGAAGTAGCTTCTTCTCCCGCCCGGGAGAAAACAAAATTGAATACCCCCGGACGCCTGACTCGCTCAGGTCTCCGGGGGTTTCTCTTTAGATGCAGGTCTTCGCTGCAGATTGCGGTAACCTGCGCTCGCACCACCGCTGGTCTTCCACCTACAGGATCTTTACGTAGGCAATCACGTCCTTGATCTGTGTGGGCTCCAGCACTTCCTTGAACGATGGCATGAATCGGTCACCATTCTCGATCCAACTCTTCAGGCTGTCGTCGGTGAGCTTGTTTCCATTCACGCTAAAAGTTCCGCGCTTGGAAATGCCCTTGAGTCCTGGCCCAATCTTCTTCTGCTCGCTGTTGTCGTAGTGGCACACGGCGCACTTCTGCTGAAACAGAGACTTGCCACGAGCCACGGCCACGGTCGTCGATTCGCCCGATTTCTTGCTTGACCCTTGCGCCAAAAGCCCTCCTCCGCCCACAACCGCAACACAGATCGCCGCCACGCAAATTCCCCTAACAATGCGATTCACGTTTTCTCCATCCTCTCCGTAGATGCCTCTATTTCCTCCCGTATTTTCTCCATTCTCTGGACTAATTTCCACTCGACCCCGCCAGAAGGACAGGTCACGCTTTTGCACAGCTAGAACCTTCGTACCTTTGACCTCCCTCACTTTTCCACCTCACAATGGCTCCATGAACCAGGAGACCCTGACTCGCGCCTGGGAAGTGTTGCAAGACGCTTATCAGGCGCAAATGGAGGGCGACTACGAACGTGCCGTCGAGCTCTACCAGTCTTCTCTGGAGCTTCATCCTACCGCTGAGGCCCACACCTTCCTTGGCTGGACCTACCATTTTCAGGGAAAAGTTCTCGACGCCATCTCCGAGTGCAAGCGCGCCATCGAACTCGATCCCGATTTCGGCAATCCCTACAACGACATCGGCGCATACCTGATTGAGCTCGGCCAATTCGACGAGGCCATTCCCTGGCTGCAGCAGGCGGTGGAAGCCCGCCGGTACGAGCCGCGCCACTTCCCGCACTACAACCTGGGCCGCGCCTATCTTGGCAAGGAAATGTACGGCCAGGCCATGCGTTGCTTCCAGGAAGCGCTGAACGTCGAGCCGCGCTATTCTCTTGCCCGCCAGGCGCTCGAATCCCTCCGCCGCATGCTCAATTAGCTTTGAGCCTGTCCTGTCCCCAAACATCTTCTTTCTCTCTTCTTCTTCGCCATCACGAGCAACGCGCGGGCATTGCTTCTACTACGCCCCTGTCTCTTGCCCCGGCTTAACGATCCGGTCGTAAATCCACAGCAGGAGCGTCGTTGCCATGCCAATGGCCGTTAGCGCCCACAGAAACCGTTCCGGCCGGCGCTGCACTTCCCCAAAATGATGCAACAGCGCCCCGCCAATGCGTCCCGAGGCAAACGCCCCAATCCCCAGCGGAAGGAATGCAAAACCCATGTATGTGCCCTGCTGCCCCGCCGGCGCCAGCCGCGAAATATAATCGTAATAACGCGGCTGCTGAATCAATTCCCCAACCGCAATCACCACCAGCGTGGCGTACGCGGCCACGATGCTTCCATGCACCGCCAGAATCGCGAACCCGGTCATCGCGATCAGCGTCCCCAGCACCACCGCGCGAAATGCCGGCATTTTGTGTGTCAGCACGCTGAACAGCACCGTAAACGCAATCACGATCAACGGCCCCGTTGAAAGCATCTTCTCCGTGTCGGCTTTCCCGTTCACGTATTCGTGCACGTAAATCGGCAGCGTGATGAACTCCTGCCAGTACACGATCCAGTACCCCGAAAAAATCAGCAGGAAAATCATGAACTTCGGGTTCCTCAGCACCTTACCGAAGTTCCTCATCGTAACCGCGATGCTTTCCGTGGCCGCATCGCCGGACTTGCGGGGCTCCCGGAAAAACAGCAGCACCACGAAAAACATCAGGAACACGCTCAGCGACGAAACGCGAAACACATTTTCCACGCTCAGGTTCTTGTGCACCCACGACGCCACGAACGGCCCCAGCGCCCCGCCGATGTTCACCAGCGTGTAGTAAATCGAGTAGCCGATCGATCGCACATTTTCATTGGACGCTCGCGCCGTCGTCCCCACCACGCTCGGCTTCACCAGCGCAATCCCCAACGCCGGCAGCATCAGCACGATCGTCACCAGCACCACCAGCGGCACTGCCGCGCGCACCGGCCCCAGCCACGCCGCTCCCAGCGACCCCAGCAGAAAATACGACCCCGCCAATATCAGGTACGCCAGCGAAAGCGCGCGACGAAATCCCAGCCGGTCGGCAATCGCCCCACCGAATATCGCCAGAAACCATACCAGCCCACCAAACAGGCCCGAAAGGTCCGCGGCCCGCTCCAGCGGAAAACTCAGCGTCTCGTGCAGATACCGCGCCAGCGAGGCGAACGCCGCATAATAGGAGAGCCGCTCAAACAGCTCGCTGATATTCGCCACCCAGAACGACCGCTCAAACCCGCCCCGCACCTCCTCGAGCCGCTGCCCAACGCTCATCCGCCCTCCGTCCACCACAAGCCGCAAATCATATCACCTCACCTCTGCGCTCGCCTTTAGCCTTTGTGGTGGCCAGCCTTGAGGCTGGTTCTTTTCTTCGCCGTTGCAGCCGAGTGATGCGTCCCAACAATGTCGGCGCGCCTACATTTAACATATAAATAGATACTCCTAACGTAATACTTGACGCCAGGTGAGGGCGGGAACACGGTTTTTGACCCCCACCCCCTGGGGTACGCGTACCCCTCGCGAAGACCGCTCTGGGCAAGCCCTTCGCGAAAACCGCTCTGGGCAAGAGTGCGGGAATGGTTGGAGTTAGGAAGACAGTGGCGAGTGGCTGGTGGCGAGTGGCTAGAAAAGGACGAGATAAAATACAACGGCGCGGAGGTTTCACCACCGAGGACACAGGGAGCGCAGAGAAGAGGGGAGCGGCGGAAGGGAAAGCGTCGGAGGAAGATCGGGCAGGGGAGAATGCCGAATTGGAACGGTTGGTGATGCCAGGGAGGGGGGTACACCCCCCATTTTTCGTATCAAGGGGAAACAAAGGACTTACAGGCGGAATCGTTGTATCAAGGGGAAACAAAGGACTTAGGGGAAAAGAGCAGTTCACAGTCATCAGTTCACAGTTTGCAGTCAAGAGAAAAGCGGGGAAGAATTCGGAAATGGAACGGATGGTCATGCTGCGGATGCCCCCACCCCCGGGGGTACGCGTACCCTTCGCGAAGACCGTTCTGGGCAAGAGTGCGGGAATGATTGAAGTTAGAGGAAGGCGTGCATGGGATGCGATTGTGGGGCGGAGCGAGATGGCACAGAAGCGGGGTCCCCCAGGCATAACCAAAACATGATAGCACATTATTTACCATAGGTCAACTATTATTTATAGAGTACTAGTTTCGAAACTGGTACCAGGAAGAGTGGGAGAAGAAAGGGAACCAACGCCGAGGGTAGGGCACCCGGCGAAGTGTATTATTCCACGTGGCGGGCGAAGGGGCCCGGCGTTGCGCGCAAAGTCTTGGATGACATCGTACAGCTCCCGCTGGAAATCGTCGACGCCGACCTTGAATTAACGCGTACTGCGGCCGAGCTGCGCGCCGAACACAAACTCCCTTATTCCGATTGTTACGCCGCCGCCCTTGCCGCCAATCGCAAGGCCTTTCTCGCCACTAGTGACAGAGACTTCGCGGCAGTTGAGAAACGCATCGCCATTCTTTGGGCTGTCGGCCCATGAAAACGCTGGCTTTCCTGCCAGCATCTCGGGTTTCCTATTTCTTCCGGGGATCGTGCCCTCTTCTGTGGCGAACTCCCTCCGCGCTCTTCGCTTTCGCTTTACAAGGCCAGGATGTTTCAGGGCATCTGCGTCGTGGCCAGCGCGTGCGCGGACAAGATCGTGGTTTAGAGCGTGAACCAAGAGTTAGAAATTCTGCCCAGAATCAAGAGCAGGTGAAGGGGTACAAGTTGCTGACGCTCGATGAGGGAACGTATCGAGCGGCGTTTCCGCGGTTGGGGATTGCGGCGGTTTGACATGGGAAAGTCCCAGGCGCACGGGCGCCATCTGGGCACCCGGCTCGACTAGGAGTATAGTTCCGCTTCCATTTTGAATATTTTCCTTTCGATTGCGGACATAAGCATATTTCTACCTGTCCCGAGCCAGTATGTTAAGTCTTGTTCGATGAAGAGCCACTTGATGATCCGGAGCAATTTGTCTATCGGGAGTCCCTTGTGCATTCTGCGAAGCGAGGGGTGCTTGCGTAGAATTTTATCTGGCTCGACGCAGTCGTAAACGTCGCACAGGGCGAGAAATAGCTTTCGTTTCAATTTCGGGTGAGATTTGATTTTGCGTCGCAGGTCACGGAAGACGTCGGGATGGGAAGGCATCTCCTTGGTCACTCCTTTGGCCCTCCGGGTTTGGCTCCGGAAGCCTTCCACGTTGACTTGGAAGTCAAAGCCCTTATTCAGGAAAGTTGGTCTTCTGAGATAGACACGCTTCCCGTCGTCGCATGTTTCGACGAAATAGCGATAGCTTCGATATTGCTTTTCCCTTAGCCATTTATGGGCAAGCGTTTTTCTTTGGGAAGCGCGGTCGGACGCCTTTAGTATCCAGTCTATGGCCTTCTGAGGCTTGCGCTTGGGGAAGCATTTTGATTTTCTGTTCATCTCAGAAGACAGCGGCGAGATTTCGCGCTAACTGCTAACGTGACCGCTTCCGTGCGAAAGTCCTTCGTGGAAAGCGCAAACTGCGCACTTATGGCGACCGGGACCGGCTTGTGACTCAGGTAGGTTGTCGATGAGCTCAGCGGGCACTCGTCTTCCTGTTTCTTCGCAGACAGCGTTGCCCCCGGCCACAGTTGAGCCGCTTTGTGCTAGTTCGTATCCGCGTCGGTAGGCACACTCAGTGCATTTGTGCCGCTGGAGGCCAGCTTGAGAGTCGTGCAAAGAATTGAGCACATCGTTTGGTGCGAAGTTGTTGTGTTCGCAAGTGGACATGTCAGACTTCTCCAACGCGGAGCTCCAGGGTCAAGCTTCGCGACTAGAGCGGTAAGCCAAAATACAAGCGCAGCCAGGGCTCCAATTCTTCTAGTTCGACGGCTTTCCCTGTCGAAATCAAAAAGGATTTCATGTTCGTGGTGAAACCGTCGCCGCAAAAAACAACCAGGCCGTCGATCGGCCAGGCGGCGATATCTTGAATCGTGGAGGGGATTTTCTCTTCCGCTGTTCCGCCGACAGCCTGAAATTTGCACTCAACACCCAGCGTTTTAGAGGTTTTTGGATCCTTCAGGATCACGTCGATTCGGCGTTCCGCGCCCCATATGCGGCGCGCAACTTTGAACTGCTCGCGGACTTCAAGGCCGAGGTGCTTTCCGAGCTCGCAGACGCGCTTGCAGAGGTCGTCGCCGGTCGTAACGGCTTTTGCGCCACCTGCCATCTGATCAGTCTCCTGCTGCCGCAACTGCAACCACTTGAGCCGCAGGCTCCTGCGGTTCTTCCGTTTTCGGAATTCGGAGATGCCCTCCCGTGTATTCCTTCAATCGTTGGCTCGCCACCCTTGTCCACTTTGCGTCGAGTTCGATCCCAACTGCGCGACGGCCTTTGTGCAACGCGGCGAGGGCGGTGGTGCCGCTGCCGGAGAAGGGGTCGAGGACGAGGTCGCCTTCGTTGGAGGAGGCGAGGAGGATGCGTTCGAGGAGAGCGACGGGTTTTTGCGTGGGATGCTTGCCGTAGCGCTTCTCCCATTTTTCCGGCGGCCAGATGTGCCAGACGGACTTCATCTGCTTGCCGCCATTGATTTCCTTCATGAGCTTGTAGTTGAAGGTGTGGCGCGATTTTTTGTCGCGCGCGGCCCAGATGAGGGTTTCGGTGGCGTGGGTGAAATAGCGGCAGGAGAGATTGGGAGGCGGGTTGGGCTTGACCCAGGAAATGTCGTTGAGGAGCTTGAAGCCGAGCTGCTGCATGGCGAAGCCGACGGAATGGATGACGTGGGCGGTGCCGGAGACCCAGAGGGAGCCGTTGGGCTTGAGAACGCGCTGGCAGGCAGCGAGCCAAGCGCGATTGAATTCGTGATTGCCGTCGGGGCCCTTGGACTTGTCCCAATCGCCCTTGTTGACGCTGACCATGCGCCCGGCGTGGCAGGTGATGCCGCCGTTGGAGAGGAAGTAGGGCGGGTCGGCGAAGATGAGGTCAACGGAGGATTCGGGGATGAGGGCGAGGAGTTCGAGGCAATCGCCCTGGTAGAGGCGGATGTGGTGCTTGGGGTCGTCGAAGACCGGGGCGGGAAGCTTGATGGGGGATTTGGTCATGGGGGATGTTGATCGATCTGGATCGTTGATCAGGTGGGTAAGGGTGTCAAGGAGGGAGAAGAAAGTCTTAAGTTGTCACTTGTCAGTTGACACGAGGGTCGGTGCAGCTTCCAAAAGACTGGTCCTGGAGTAGCTTTTCAGGCTATGCGAAAGCCAAGAGAGGGTTGATAACAATCAACCCGATGTAAGGAGGAGAACTTCAGGAAAGAGAACCCCAAGACCCACCCTCCAAGCCCGAGGGTGGGGCACCCAGAATCTCCCTTGCCTTTTACGTACGGGCCGCCCGCCTCAAAAGGGGTTCCCACAATAAGAGCGCGAAACGAGAAGAGAGTGATTGCAGAGGGGGTGATGAGCGGCGTAAGGTTTCCACCGCGCTACGTGAAGAATTATCAGCGGCGAGCGCGGTCCTTGCGCACGGCCTCGTCGACAAGCGCATCGAGTTCCGAGCGCGTGAGGGTGATTTCCCCGGTGGGACTTTCGCCATTGTCACAGGTTTCGGGAAGCTCAGCGCCACCGCCAGGAGGAGGAGTGACGAAGTACCTGGAGCGAGCGGCCATGAGCTTGGCGACTTCACGCGTGGAGAGAAGCTGGGGGTCGCCTGCGAGGCGGGTCGCCAGCATGATTTTGGCGAAATGCTCCACGATTTCCATGCGGTAAAAGGCAGTGAGGAGATCCGGGCCACAGGTAACCGCACCGTGATTGGCGAGGAGAAGCGCGTCGTAGTGAGGAACGTACGGCTCGAGGACGGCGCTGAGATCGACTGTGCCGGGAGTGGCGTATCGCACAAGAGGGACTTTGCCGAGGCTCACAACGACTTCGGGAAGAAGCGCCTGATCGAGTCCCCGGCCGGCAGCGGCGAATCCGGTGGCGGTGGGAGGATGAGCGTGGCAGATGGCTTGGACGTCGGGACGCATGCGATAGAAGAGGAGGTGCATTCCCGCTTCCGAGGAAATTTGACGATCGCCGTGAAGTTGACGGCCCTCCATGTCCATGACGACGAGGTCTTCGGGAGTCATCGTGCCCTTGTTAAGGCAAGTCGGAGTGGTAAGGATGCGATCGGCATCGAGGCGGATGGAGAGATTCCCTTCCGCGGCGACAATGTGGCCGCGTTCGTACATCCAGCGGCCAACTAGACAGACATCCCTGCGGTGTTGATGTTCGGATTTTGCGTGAGCATGGGGCGACCAGTCCGAGGGCACGGTGCAAACTCCTTCCTGGGCCGGAGCGCGAACCCAGCGACTCAGAGAATCTAGCAAACGGCGAAGCTTGCAGAAAGATTACCCTTCGCCGCCAAGAAAGCCAAGGAAAAATCAGGCGTATATGCCGCGAAGCTTTAGAGCGGTAGCGACGCGGTCGATGGCCAGCATGTAAGCGCCAATGCGGTTGTTGACGCGGTGAATCTCCGCATAACGCACAACCTCATCAAAGGCGCGCTCCATCACGTCGAAAAGGCGCTCGTTGACTTCACTCTCGCGCCAGAAAAAGCCCTGGCGGTCCTGGACCCACTCGAAATAGCTGACGGTGACGCCGCCGGCATTGCCGAGGATATCCGGAACGGTGAAGATGCCCTTGGAATCGATAATGGCGTCGGCCTGCCAGGTGGTGGGGCCGTTGGCGCCTTCGCAGAGGATTTTGGCTTGAACTTGGTGAGCGTTTTGCTCGGTGATCTGGTTTTCGATGGCAGCGGGGATGAGAACCTCGCAGGGTTGAAAGAGCACGTCGCGGGCGCTCATCTTCGTGCCACCGCCGGGGAATTGCTGCAAAGGCTTCTTCCGTGTGTAGACCCAGTCGATGACCTGTGGAACATCGAAACCGTTTTCGTTGTAGAGGCCGCCACTGATATCGGCGAGGCCAATGATGCGATAGCCCGTCTTCTGCATGAGTTCGGCGGCGAGCGAACCAACGTTGCCGAAGCCCTGGACGATGACGCGGGTTTCTTCCTTGCGCAGGCGGAGCTTGGCAATGGCCTTGTCGACACAGATCATGACGCCGCGGCCGGTGGCTTCGCGGCGACCGCGAGAACCCCCGAGCTCGATGGGCTTGCCGGTAACAACAGCATTCATGGCCTGACGAGCATGCATGGCGTAGGTGTCCATGACCCAAGCCATGGTTTGCTCGTTGGTGCCGACATCCGGAGCCGGAATGTCGCGCTCGGGGCCCAGCCAATCGGAAAGTTCGGCGGTGTAGCGGCGGGTAAGGCGCTCGAGTTCGCCGCGGGACATTTTGAGGGGATCGCAAATGATGCCGCCCTTGGCGCCACCGAAAGGGATGTCGACCACGGCGCACTTCCAGGTCATCCAGGCGGCGAGAGCCCGGACTTCATCGAGGCTGACATCGGGAGCAAAGCGGATGCCGCCCTTGCCGGGGCCACGGACGGAGGAGTGCAGGACGCGATAGCCGATGAAAACTTCGAGCTGGCCATTGTCCATGCCGACGGGGATGTAAAGAGTGATTTCCTTGTCGGGATATTTCAGATAGCGATAGACGCCCTGCTCGAGACCAAGTTTGTTGGCCGCCGCTTCAAAACGCGCTTCGGCGTTCTGGTATACATTCATTTCTTCGGGAACAGGCGTGTTGGGCATGCAAAAGTCTTCTTTGCGCGAAGAGCCCGTGGAGCGGTTGGCTGCGCAGCGCCATTTGGCCTTTGAGAGACGAGCAGATACGGGAAAATGCCAAGAGGAGGGAAACTCAGTGGGCCACCCTCCCTCCGGACCCACCACTTGGCCGAGTAGCCAGTATATTGAGGGGAATGGCACAGAGCAAGGTTGTGGTGCGCAGGAAGCAATGAAGGAACTGGGCGAGAGTGTATGGAAAAGCGGCAAAGAGTCTGAACGGGGTGTCATGAGAGGGAGGGCGGCTGTAAACTAGGGGATGAAACCCGAAGATAGTAACGGGGAGAAGAGCGAGAAGGGCAAGCGATGGAATCGAAGCTAAGCCTATCGATTTTGGTGCCGGTGTACAACGAACAGTACCTGCTGGAAGCGAGCCTGAAGAGGCTGGAGGCGCTGGCGGAATCCCGTTGGTTGGAGCGGGTGCGCGTCATCGTGGTGAACGATGCGTCCACGGACCACACGGGAGAGGTCTTGAGGAGATTTCGGGATGAATTGGTGCAGACAGGCTCCTCGCGGTTCGAATGGGTTTTTCTGGAGCATGAGAAGAACCAGGGGAAAGGCGCGGCGATTCGCACAGCGTTGCAACACGCGGATACGGACCTGGTGGTGATTCACGATGCGGACCTGGAATACCATCCCGAAGATTTGTTGAAGATGATCCCGCTGTTCGTGACCGAACAGGCGGACGCGGTGTACGGATCGCGATTTCTGGCAAGCGATTACCGGCGAGTGCTGTTTTTCCGGCACAGCCTGGGAAACAAGCTGCTCACGGTGCTGACCAATTTCGTGACGGACCTGAACCTGACGGATATGGAGACGTGCTACAAGATGGTGCGGGTGGACCTGCTGAAAAGCATACCGCTGGAGAGCAGCCGCTTCGGGTTCGAGCCGGAAATCACAATCAAGCTGGCGAAACGTGACGCAAGAATTTTTGAGCTTCCGATCCGGTATTCCGGGCGGACCTATGCTGAAGGAAAGAAAATAACATGGAAGGATGGACTGAAAGCGCTGGGAGCGCTATTGAAATATGGGATTTCGGACCGGATATACGTGGCCGACGAGCATGGCAGCGAAATCCTGGCGCGGCTCAACCGTGCGCCGCGATTCACGAAATGGATGGCGGACACGATCCGGCCGTACCTCGGAGAGCGCATTCTGGAGATCGGAGCCGGAATCGGGAACCTGACGTCGAACTTGGTGCCGCGCACCGTGTATTGGGCGAGCGACATCAACCCGCAATATTTAGACCGGCTGAAGAGACTGAAACAGACGCGGCCGTACTTGCAGGTGCAGTACACGGATGCCAGCGCCGGGGAGACGTACCCTGCGGAACAATTTGACACGGTGATTTGCCTGAACGTGGTGGAGCATCTGGAGGACGACGTACGGGCATTGCGCAATATACGGGGCTCGCTGGAGAAAAACGGGCGCGCGATTATTCTCGTGCCGAACGGGCCAGGACTGTATGGATCGCTGGATCGCGTGCTGGGCCACTACCGCAGATACACGCGGGATCAACTGGTGGAGGCTTGCGCGCGTGCGGGGTTCCGTGTGGAAAACGTATTGAAGTTCAACCGCATCGGGTCACCGGGCTGGTGGTGGAATGGCCGGGTCTTGAAGAGGACGACGTTTGGCTTCTGGCAGATCAAGCTGTTGAACACGCTGTTGCCGCTGGTACGGCCCATCGACCGGTTCCTGCCTTTTCCACACTTGTCGTGGATCGTGATTCTGCGCGTGGACGAACAGATGCAGAATCAAGAAAACGCGACGACGGCGGTGCCGCAGACGCTCCTCCCGGCAGAAGGCAACTACCCCCAAGGCCGATAAGGGCAGGCCGCGGGCGCCTGTAAAGAAAATCTGAAAACAACTACTGGGCGCGGAACTGGACTATTACGGTCAGGTGCATGGACGTGGGTTGTCCATTGAGCTGGGCGGGGGAGTATTTCCACTGCCTCACGGCGTCCAGGGCGGCGCGACGCAGAATCGGTGGACCCGAGAGAACGTTGACAGCGGCGACGTTGCCCGATGTGTCGATAAGTGCGTCAATTTTGACACTGCCGGAAATATGCTCCTGCTTGGCCACCATCGGATACTCCGGCGGAACGGACTTGAGGAGTTGGGCGGGCTTGACATCGCCGCCAACCGGCAGAGGCGCAACCGGCTCCTCGTGACGAACGGAAGCAACAGCGGCGAGAGCGTCTCCGCTAGGCGGAGAAGAATCGGTTACTATTGCGGGCAAGGCATCGGCATCTTGCAGGGAGTCCGCGCCACGGTTGACCACGGGCGCGGCGAGATGGACGTCCCCGAGAGGAGATTTTTTCAGGGGCTCGACAGGCGCCGTGTGGCGCGGGGCAGGATTGAAATTTTTGGGCTCAGGCGCGGTGCCGCGAGGGGCCGAATTGAAATGCCTGGCTTCGGGGACGATGACGGAGGGTGCCTGGGTTAAAACGGGCGCAGAGTTCTTTGCGGGCTGCGGGGCAACGGGGGAAGAAGCGGAAGCAGGGATCACCGTGTTGGCAGCGGGGGTGGACGCAACCCCGGTGGCCGACAGCTTGGAGCCAGGTGCCGACGCTGCGAAAGAGCGACTAGCCACGGGCTTGACGGGGGCAATAGTTGCAGTTCCGGCGTGATATTGCCGGAAGTACCAGGCGCCACCAAGGATAAGAAGCGCAGCGGCGGCGAGCCCGAGGAAAAGGGCATTTTTCGGGCCAGTCGAGGTAACTGGCTCCGATGGAGCGGAGGACTCGCCAAGCAATTGTCCCCCGAACACGGCAGTTTGCGGGCGGTAAGGCTCATTGACAACCAGGGCGTCAAACGATTTCTCGGAGTTCACAGACACGCCGGAAGTGGATTCAGAAGAAACATCCCCAGAGGCGGAGGGCTCGGCGGCGGGCGGCTCGGAACTTTGGGAGAGCGGCGCGAGCCACGCAGGAATCTTGACTTCCTCAACGATGGAAAGAGAAGTGGGAATCTGTTTGTGGACGGGAGGAGCGGGCTTAGTGTCGCTCTCAATAATGTGTTTTGGTTCGTCCTGGGCGATCTCGAGAACTTTCTTCGCAACTTCGGCGGTTGGGAGTTCCGTCTTCAGAGTGTCCTGTAGAACGAACGGAGCGGGAGGCACTGCGGGAGTTTCTGTGAAGAGCAGTGAGTTGAGCTGCGCTTGCAGGTGAGCGGCCTGGAGCTTCAGTTCTTCGGACGACGGCGTGGAAGAGGCTGCAACGGGAATCGGCTCAGGGGTCGCCGGAGCAGCCGGCCGGGAAGCGGGCGCATGGGGTACAGCGAAAAGGGCGTCAATCTCCTTGGAATAATCGTGAAGCGCCGGAGTGGAAATCATCGGCTTGTGCGCCACAGGCGCCGGAGGAATCGCGGGAAAGGATAGCGGCACTGGAGTGACATTCGTCTGCGGAGCAGCGTCCATGGATGGAATGGTTCGCGCAGGCGAGGATTCCGGAACTGCGGCTACCGGCGGAGGAGGAGCGACGGAGATTTCGGGAGCGGGATTCGCTAGCGCGACGGATTGTGGGGCGGCGAGCTCCGCCTTTTCAACCGGCGGCGGGGGCGGCGCCACCTCAGCGTTTGCAGGCGAAGTCTCGGTCGCAGGAGCCGTGAGGGGCTTCAAAACACCGGGCCTGGACACAACGGGAAAGACCGGAGGAATTGCTTTGGGATCTGAAGACGCACTGGGCGTGGCGGGGCGAGGAGCAACGGGCGCGGCGGCGGCCGGAGCACCGGGAGTGTGCAAGCCCCAAAAGCCGACGGCGGGTTCCGTGAATTGGAGTTCGACGTAGCCGCTGGCAGCACCACCCGCCTTGGATTTCACTACCTGGCAAACGACTTCCTTTTTTGTTTTTTCGTTGGTGAGAAAGACGAGCTGGCCTGGAACAAGCACGGTGGAGATCCGGATGACCGTACCGTGGGGGAAAACCAGAACTGTCTGAGTTGTCTCGGCAAACGGTTCGCGCTTGTCGGAGCCATCCACGCTGCGCGCACCGCTAACGCTAACAGGAATCTCGACGGCAACGGGCTGAGGGCGTACGGGCGCTTCTGTGGGGGACTTGGCGTGAGGGGCCGCGGACGGAGCCGTGGCCGTGGTCGCAACCGGGGCTTCGGCTTCCTTCAAAACAGGTGCCATCGGGTACCCACTCAGAGAAGGATAGAGATGAAAGCCCTGTCTAGGCAGGGCTCCGCTGCTATACCTCTACATCGTGGGGTGGGTGAGGAGGGGGAGCCATAGTACTGGGGTACCAGGGCAGTGGAGAAAAGGGCACACCAACAGCACCGTTACACACACGATGTCCAACCGATGTCCTCCCCCGGCTAGCCGGGGGAGGACACCGCACGCTCAAGCGACGCAAACCAACAAATTTTTTCACCGACGCCACTTAACGCGAAAGGCAACACCGCGAAAGCTTCGGCGCAGCCGAAGCACGAACGGGAACAAAGGAGAACACATGCAAAAGTGATACGGGAAGTTTCTAGCCGACTGGCGCGACTCATTTCCGGGGTCACGCCTTTGCCGAAAACGGAGGTACTGTGCGAGGCGATCGGCGGCGGGTCCCCAGGATGTGAGTTACGAAAAGACAATCCGAAATGAGATCAATGGCGGCGGGAGGCGAGCAGGAATTGTTCGACGAGAAGGCGGGCGAGGAGAGCAGAGTTGTGGCGGATGACGCCGTGCTCCTCAAGGAGATTACCAGTGATTAACCGGACTTTCATTTTCAGGATTTTGTCGCGATCAAGAAGGACAGGTGTGGCCCCTTGCGCACGGTAACGCCGGGCAACCTCTGGGGAGACAGGTTTGCGATTGGCAACGACGGCATCGATGATGCGGCCGCGGACGTGGTTCTGGATGGCTCGAAGATGGTCGCTAAGAGCGTAGTGGGTGGTTTCGCCGGGTTGGGTCATGAGGTTGGCAATGTAGACGCGGGGAGCTTTGGAACGAGCGATGGCGTGAGCGATTTCCGGGATGAGGAGGTTTGGGATGACGCTGGTATAGAGCGAACCGGGACCCATGAGGATGAGATCGGCTTGTTGGATGGCTTCGATGGCCTTGGAGAGAGGCCGGACGCGACGCGGATTCAGCTCGATTTTACGAATGGGGACCTGGCTGCGGGAAATGCGCGTTTCACCTTGCACACGCGTGCCGTCGGCGAGGGTCGCGACCAGGTGGACGTTGGAAAGCGTGGAGGGAAAGATGCGGCCACGAATGGCGAGGACTTTGCTAGAAACGCGGACGGCTTCGGCAAAGTCACCGGTCACATGAGTCAGAGCCGCGAGAAAGAGATTGCCGAAATTGTGTCCGCGGAGACCACGGCCCGCGTAGAACCTATATTGGAAAAGAAGGCTCAGCAGGGCTTCGTCCTTGGAGAGCGCGACCATGCAGTTGCGGATGTCGCCGGGAGGAAGCATGCGATTTTCGCGACGGAGACGGCCGGAACTGCCACCGTCATCGGTGACCGTGACGATGGCGGCAAGGTCGGCGATGGGCCGGTCGGGGATAAGGCGCTGATCGCTGCGGCGGATGACGTGTTCCTTCAATCCGCGAAGCAGCGTGGAGAGACCGGTGCCTCCGCCAAGAGCGACGACACGCAGGCCTGCAGGATGGCGTTGCTTCAAGCGCGAGTTTTTCATGAAAGGCTCAAGTATTGAAACTCCGCCAAGAGATGAAGGGCGACACCTCGCTCGGAACACTCACTGGGGAGAGGGCACAGCGAGTTACCCGCAGAATCCTTTGACCAGCGGTAGAATCTCAGGAAAGGTTTCAGTGCGAGCAGGGTGTAACTAATGCGGTTCCAACTCTTTCCCGTTGGCCGCTCAAATCGTTCAACATGCATGATCCGCAGGCCAGCCCCACTTTAATTTTTGGCCCAACTAGTTGGAACGGCACTAACCCGAGTAGCCTTCTTTTTCAGGATACAGCAATTCGGTGAAGCGCGGGTCTTCCTGGAGGAAATTAAAGTCCTCGTCGTTGCGTGCGTGATAACGGTTGGCGGGGCGCAATTCGATGGCAACTTTAAGATTAGCCAAAGCGGAATCGGCTTCGCCGGTCAGGCAATCGAGAGCGGCGAGAGCGTAATGGACATGATCCGCTTTGGGAGCAAGCTTGCGGGCCTTTTCGAGACTCTCCCGAGCTTCATCCCAGCGGCCCAAATTCATCATGGTCACTCCGCGCTGATAATGGTCCTCGGGAGTTTTGGGATTCTGATCGGCAAGTGGCTTCATGCGCTGCTCAGTGATGCGGAGATGCGTGCGCGCACGATCGGCGAGTTCCTTACTAGGACCCGCGATGACCTTTTCCAGCTCCTGTTTGGCACGCTGAAACTTCTGCTGGTGGAAGAGCGCCATGGCTTCTTCGTAGAGTTTCATTTGTGCCTGGACGAGCGGGTCCACTAGTTCAACGCCGCCGCGCTGGGGAGGAGGCGCCGGCAAGCCATTTTGTTTCTTAGACTTAGCCTTAGGCTGGGCCGATGACTTGGCCCGGCTGCTGGAAGAGGATTTCTGCACTTTGGCCATGGCGCGAATGCTAACAAAGGCTTGTGCATCCGTCAATGTAGGGCAAAAGGCTGGGGAAAGTGCCGATTTGAATAGTCTTTACCGTCCGGCAGCATGTGCGAAAATAAACTACCTGGGAAACGGCCTTCTCCGGGAAACTAGAAGCGTGCCTTGCGGGCGTTGGCACGCATCGGGAACCTTGGCCTGACCCGAGCGCGTGTGTTATAAGTTCAAGATGGGACTCAGGTTGACGATCCGTGCCTTTCATCAATTTTCCTGCGCGCGAAATTAATTGCAAACTCGTGTACTACGGTCCGGGTCTCGGCGGAAAGACCGCGAACCTACAGTGGATCTACGACCACACGGTACAGAATCATAAGGGCAAGATGGTTTCCCTGGCCACGGAAACCGACCGGACGCTGTTTTTCGATTTTTTGCCGCTGGATTTGGGAACAGTGCGTGGATTCAAAACGCGCTTCCATTTATATACGGTGCCTGGGCAAGTTTTCTATGAAGCCAGCCGGAAGCTGATTCTGAAGGGGGCGGACGGCGTAGTGTTCGTGGCGGATTCGCAGGAAGAACGGCTGGATGCAAATTTGGAGACACTGGAAAACCTGCAGGAACACCTGAAGGAACACAATTTGAATTTTGCGACGATTCCCTACGTGCTGCAACTGAACAAACGCGACCTGCCGAATGTGCTGCCGGTGGAAGAGTTGACGCGAGAGCTGCAAAAGAAGGGCGAGCCGGTGATCGGGAGCGTGGCGATTCAGGGGCAGGGCGTGTTTGAGACGCTGAAAGAGCTGGCGAAAATGGTGCTGGCGGAATTGAAGAAGGGGAGCTAGGTCCGCATCAGTTGTTTGAGTAGAGTCTCCATTTCACTTCCATAAGAATGCACACTGGGACGGGTTTCCCGTTCATCGTGGCAGGTCGAATTTTCCACTTTGAGAGAGTCTCCACTGCGATGTCATCGAATGCGGGCTTCACGGGTATATGAGGAACAACGAGTACCGGCCGCCCTATTTCATCGATAAAAACGTCGTAACTTCTTGTGCCCTGTAGCTTTTGCTTCCTGGCTTCCTCGGGGTAGGGTGGGTTCGGAGCATAAGTCACTTTGGGCATGGCTCCGCCAGCTTCGATGAAAGCTTTTATATTACTCTCTTGCCCGTCCGAGGTGCATCTGAGGGCAAGCTCCTTGACGTCTGGTGGAAGGTGCCAGGCAGGTTTTATGTCTTTTTGCGCTTTCAACTGGTCTGTCAAAGGAAGTGACAAACTCCAGTTCGCTGCCTCATTCGCGTCGCCGAGGCGCACCAATCTCAAGTTCAAATTCAATGCATCTTCACTAGGGACTATCTCGCCGTAAATTATTTCGTTTGCGCCGAGATTATCTGCCGCCCAAGAGGCGACAGAAATGGAAATGAGCTCAGTGGGGGAGAAACGGTGAGAGAGTAAGAATTCTCGAAGCTGAGTGCGCGGAATTACAGTTCCCGAGGGGAGCTCGGCTTGCAAGGAATGGGAAAGGTCATCGGCGAGATAGGAACTCAGGTTCTCCACACCGGTCACGGAAAATGGAAACTCAATCACCAATATCCTTGGAAAGAGAAACTTTTTCCTTTGGGCTTCAATGTCAGAAGCAATTCTGCCCACGTACGGCTCGAAAGGGGATTGTTGCGCGGACAAGGGAAGGACCGTTGTAAGAGTAACGGCGGTAACTAGGAGAAAGATCGTTAGGATTCTTGTCTCAGTTGCTTTGCTCCATTTTGGGGAAATCCACATCTGTGGAACCCAATTCTCAGCGAAACACTAGAAGCCAGCGGCGGCGGCTTGTTCGGAATCGAAGGTGGGGATGGCTTCGACGAGGCGCGTGACGGTAAGGGCGTCGCGGACGCGGCCGGGGCCACAGACGAGGTGCAACCCGCCGCCCTGGCGGGCGAGGGAAATGGAGAGTTTGACGAGGGAAGAGATGCCGGAGCTATCGATTTGTGGAATATCGTTGAGGTTGACGACCAGCTTCCGCGCACCCTGCTCCAGGAGATTCTGGGTGAAGTCATTGAGGTGCTCGCTGGGCTCGCCGATGGTGAGCCGGCCGTGGATCTGAAGATAATGGATACCGTCGGCTTCGCGGGCAGAGATTTCCAACGGTGGATGAAGCGTCATGAATTTCCCCTCAGCTCGACTCGATGGCAGCTAGCCCCAGGACTACGGGGCATTCGCGGCCCTTGCATTATACGATGAAGGTTATGGAGAGCAAATCGATTGAAGCGCGGCGGCACCCGTGGAAGGTTTCCACCGAAGAAGCGCGGTCGATCCAGGAAAAGCTTCGGGACGAGTGGGAAGGGACGGACCGGCTGGGAAGGATTCAGACGGTGGCGGGGCTGGACGCAGCGTTTGTGGTGACGGGCTCGCAAGCGCTACAAAAGAAAGCGAGCCGCTGGAGCCCGCTGCGAGAAGCGAATCAGGCGATTGGGTGCGTGGTCGCGTACCGGTTTCCGGAGATGGAAGAGGTCGCGCGGGCCTTCGCGATTGTGCCACTGGAGTTTCCTTATATTCCCGGGCTGCTGAGCTTTCGCGAAGTGCCCGCACTGCTGGCGGCTTTGAAAAAATTGAAGGAGCTGCCGGATGTGTTGTTCTGCGATGGGCAGGGATACGCGCACCCGCGGCGGTTCGGCCTGGCGTGCCATCTGGGGGTGTTGATGGACAGGGCGTCGATCGGATGCGCGAAGAGCATTCTCATCGGCAAGCACGGGGTGCTGAAAGAGAAGGCGGGAAGCTGGACAGAGTTGGTGGATGACACAGTCGAAGGGGAGAGGATCGGGGCCGCGGTGCGAACACGAAGGGGAGTGCGTCCGGTGTATGTCTCACAAGGACACCGGGTGAGCCTGGGAACCGCGATACGACTGACACTGGCCGTGACAGACGGTTTTCGTATCCCGCGGCCTACGCGCGACGCGGACCATTTCGCCAGCGAAATCAAAAGGAAGCTGTTACAGGACCAGCTATGCAAAAAATGAATGCGATGTAGAAGAATTTCAAACTGCGGGAAGTTGTTCGCGGTGCGTATAATCGGGCCAAACGGTGGTAGGTCCCCCTTTGATAGCGCGAATGAGAACAACAAAACGGACTCGCATGCATTCGCGACGGAGAATTCGATGAAGCGTATCGGTATGGTTTGTTGTAGCGTATTGGCCCTAGTGCTGTTTGCTGTTCCTCTGCGGGCGCAACAGGGGCCGCCAACGGCGTCTCCCACCACTCTCCCCGCCAGCGCTTCCGCGCCTGAAGCACACCAAGCCGTCACGGAAAAACTGAATCAGCTAGACCAGAAAGTGAGCGCGGCGCAATCATCGGCGGACAATGCCTGGATGCTTACGAGCGCAGCATTGGTGCTGTTGATGACCGGGCCGGGGCTGGCGCTGTTTTACGGCGGGCTGGTACGGCAGAAGAATGTGCTGGCGATCATGATGCAAAGCTTTTTGCTGATGGCGTTGATCACCTTGCTGTGGGCGCTGGTGGGATACAGTTTGTGCTTTGGCGGCAACGGACCGGTGATTGGGAATTTTCAGATGGCGATGCTGCGCGGCGTGGGGGCGTTACCCAACCCCGATTACTCAGGGACGATACCGCAAACAACGTTCATGATCTACCAGTTGATGTTCGCGATCATTACGCCTGCGCTGATCACCGGGGCAACCGCGGAGCGAATGAAATTTTCGGGGACGGTGCTGTTCATGACGCTGTGGTTCCTGGTGGTGTACGCGCCGATGGCGCACATGGTGTGGGGCAAGGGCGGGATTCTGAATGCTTCGGGCGGCGGGCAATTCCCCACCCTGGATTTTGCGGGCGGAACCGTGGTGCACATTACGTCGGGGGTGTCGGCGCTCGTATGCGCGCTCTATCTGGGCAAACGCGTCGGGTACCCGACGCAGCCGATGCCGCCGCACAGTTTGGTGCTGAGCTTTACGGGAGCTTGCCTGCTCTGGGTGGGCTGGTTCGGGTTTAACGCCGGAAGCGCGCTGGCATCGAATGGACTGGCATCGAGCGCCTTCGTAGCCACGCATTTTGGGGCGGCTGCGGCAGCGATCGGCTGGAGCCTGGCGGAGTGGATCAAGAACGGGCGAGTGAGCGCACTCGGAGCGATTTCCGGAGCGGTTGCAGGCCTGGTGGCGATCACGCCGGCAGCAGGATTTGTGGGACCGTTGCCGGCACTGGCGATCGGATTCACTGCCGGGATTCTTTGCTATTTGATGGTGACGCGGTTTAAGGCGATGTTCGGCTACGATGACGCGCTCGACGCGTTTGGGGTACACGGGGCGGGCGGTACAATCGGGGCGCTGCTGACCGGCGTGTGCGCTCAGGCAGTGATTAATCCTATCTTCGGCGCAGGCAAAGCGGTTGGCGGGCTCGATGGGCATTGGGGACAGGTGGGGAATCAGCTCGTAGGCATTTTGTGCGCCTGGGGGTTTGCGCTGGTGGGCACAATCGTGATTTTGAAAGTCGTGGATCTGACGACAGGGCTGCGCGTTCCCGAAGAGCAGGAGATTGCAGGCCTGGACATCACGCAGCACGGCGAAGAAGGATATAACCTGGAAACCTAAGGCAAGTGCCGTTCCAAGTGTTTGCGCCTAGAATTGGAGTGGGCTAGAGTCGAGATCATGCGTTGCGAACAAGTTGGAACGGCACAAGGGGCGGAGCGGTTCACAACTCGAGGCGGGAGCACAGATTCGTATGATGAAAATTGAAGCGATCATTCAGCCGTCGAGGTTCGAGTCCGTCAAGGATGCATTGTTGGAGATCGGAATCGAAGGGATGACGGTAATCGAGGTGCGGGGACACGGGCGGCAAAAAGGGCACACGGAGGTGTATCGCGGACGCGAATACACGGTGGACCTGCTGCCGAAGGTAAAGCTGGAGGTGGTGCTGCCGGACCAGTTGGTGACCCGTGCGGTGGAAGCGATCTTGAAGAGCGCAAAGACTGGTAAAATCGGAGACGGTAAAATATTCTTGTCACGGGTCGAAGAAGCGATCCGGATACGGAACGAGGAACGAGGCGACAGCGCGCTCTGAACGCGATAATCTCCTCGCCTCGCTCAAGTCTCGTTCGCGGGGTTCGCCCGATCAACAGAATGGAAGAATCGGTAACACCGCTTTCCGTGCTGGGACCTCAGTGCGAGGCGCAGCGGGAGCGGATTCGCAAGCTATTTGAGAGCGGCGCGAGCGCGCAGGAGACGCTGCGGCGGTTGTGTGAGCTGGCAGACGGAACCATCCGCAAAGTCTTCAGCGAATTGCAGAGCGCGAGGAACGGCGCGAGCCAGGGACTTTGCCTGCTGGCCCTTGGCGGCTACGGCCGCGAGGTGCTTTTTCCCTACTCCGATCTCGACCTGCTGTTCCTTTTCGCCAATGAAAAGATTGAGACAGAATCGCGCCCATTGATTGGGGAATTTGCGCGCACGCTCTGGGATCTGGGCTTCCGGGTGAGCTCCGCGGGGCGCACGGTGGACGAGTGCAAACGAATCGAACAGGACAATGCGGAATTCCACCTGGCGATGCTGGACCGGCGGTACCTGGACGGCGACCAAGCCCTGTTTGAAAAACTGGACAGCAAGATTTTGTCCATGGCCGAAAGGCAAGCCAGGCCGTTTCTGCTGGACGAGCTGCAACGGCTCACGCGGGATCGCCTGGGACGCTACGGCAATACTATTTTCCACCTGGAGCCGAACGTGAAGGACGCGCCGGGCGGGTTGCGAGACTTTCATTCGACGGTGTGGATGCGGCAGTTGGCCGGAGACCGGCGTGATCCGCGGCTCAGCCCGGTGAACGAGAATGAACTTACGCGCAATGCTGTGGAATTTCTGAGCGCGGTCCGCTGCTTCGTGCACTACTCCAATGGGCGAAACGACAACGCGCTGACGTATGAATTGCAGGCGGAGGCAGCCGAGCGCTCGCTGGGAATCGACGACAATCTGCGGCGCAACGCGGCGGAATGGATGCGCCTTTATTTCCGCCACGCGCGGACTCTGAACCGGCAACTGTTGCGGTATGTGGAGCAACGCCCGCCAGTGACGCTGTCACTCGGGCAGCGTTTGATCAACGCGGCGATGGGGCCGAAAGCGGAAGTTCCGAACGGCAGGCCCTTCGCCGTGCGCGATGGTTTGCTGGAAATCACAAACGAACAAGCCTTCGCGGACCGCACTGTCATCTATTCCCTGCTGACGGAAGCGGCGCGGACTGGCGTCCCATTGAGCGGGGACGCGGAGCGAAGCATCGCCTACGTCATGACGCATCCGGAGTGGCCGCTCCGCAATTCGCGGATCACCTGGCCGGTGCTGACGGAAATTCTGGGCGCAGACTATCCAGGCGCGGCGTTGCGGCCGATGCACCGGCTGGACCTTCTGGTGGAGGCGCTGCCGGAATTTCGAGTGATCGATTCGCTGGTGGTGCGCGATTTTTACCATCGCTACACCGTGGATGAACACTCGCTGCGCACGATTGAACACTTGCAGGAACTGGCCGAATCGCCGGAGCCGCTTGGGAAACATTTCGCGCCGCTCTGGCGCACCGTCGATCGCCGCGACTTGCTGATCTTTTCCCTGCTGCTGCACGACGTGGGCAAAGGCATGCCGGTGGAAAATCACGTGACCGGCAGCCTGCAGGCCCTGGAAATTGCCGCCGACCGGATGAAGCTCACTCCGGAGGAAAAGGAGGAGGTCCATTTCCTGATCGAGCATCATCTGGACATGTCCGCGACCGTGCAGCGCCGAGATATTTTTGACCCGGCCACGGTCTCCGGGTTTGCGGCCATGGTCAGCGCGCACGAACGCCTGCAGCGGCTTTGCCTGATGACGTACGCGGATATTCACGCGGTGAATCCGGAGGCGCTCACTCCATGGAAGGCCGAAATGTTGTGGCAGCTCTTTGTGGCCACGTCGAATCATTTCAGCCGGACCTTGGATCGCGACCGGCTGCACGCTTCCGACGAAGCGGTTTTGCTGGAACGGGTACGCGAGCAGTCCGGCGGCGCCAAGAAAGCTGAAATCGCACGGTTCCTCGAAGGGTTCCCGAGGCGCTACCTTGCGGTGCATCTGCCGGCCGAGATCGCTGCGCATTTCGCCCTCAGCCGCAAACTTGGTTCGGAACCGGTCCAGACGGAGATCAAAAAGACACACCACGGGTATACGCTGACGCTGCTTACGGCGGACCGGCCGGCGCTGTTTGCCACGATTGCGGGCACACTTGCGGCGTGGGGCATGAATATCGTGAAGGCAGATGCGTTTGCGAATGCCGCGGGCGTGGTGCTGGATACGTTCAACTTCGTGGATCTGCACCGCACGCTGGAGTTGAACCCGGGCGAAATTTTGCGGTTCCAACAGAGCATTGCGGACGTTTTGAACGGCAAGCAGGCGCTTGAGCCGCTACTGAAGGGGCGCTTGGCGGCAGCAGTGGCCCAGCCGCCCAAGGTCGTGGTATCGACCTCCATTAATTTTGACGATGGCTCTTCCGAACATTGCACACTGGTGGAGATTATGACGCAGGATCGCCCGGGCCTTCTGTATGGAATCGGCTCAGCGCTTGCACGGCTGGCGTGCAACATCGATGTGGCGCTGATCGATACGGAAGGACAAAAGGCCATCGATGTGTTCTACCTTACGTCGCAGGGAAAGAAATTGACGACGCAGAAGCAGGAAATCCTCCGCGAGGTCCTGCAGGCGACACTTTCCTGAACGCGGGTTTGCCTAGCTGAGTTCTGAAGCAGGTTGAATCGAATGTGATTGAGGGAATTCAGGAACAGTTTTAGAGCAGCCTAGAAGCCGATCCGCGTGACGCAACTCTGAAAGTATTTTAGAATAAAATGGTTGCAGTCGTGGGCGTGTAGCTCAGCTGGGAGAGCACCTGCTTTGCAAGCAGGGGGTCAGGGGTTCGAATCCCCTCACGTCCACCAATCATCTGGGGTCCGGCCC